>JAANMU010001237.1_pt1 | contig 24293 bp, 20 predicted proteins | sample 7279701 | NCBI WGS metagenome assembly JAANMU01 (sample SAMN14094539, study PRJNA606508) | bioreactor metagenome | isolation source: A lab-scale SPAN reactor treating ammonium-rich wastewater day 57 | place: Ireland: Galway | collected 2017-03-13 | reverse complement strand
CGATGGTGCAGGGGGGCGATCACATAGTCGCCCCCGTTAGTTTTTTTTCGGCAGCCGACGTTCCCGACGTACAACTTCTGATTGACAAGGCAATTTCCTATAAACATTCGCCTTTTGCCGACAATACTCTCGGCAAACAGAAGACCATCGGGCTTGTTTTTTTCAATCCGAGTTTACGCACTCGTTTAAGCTCGCAAAAAGCCGCTCAAAATCTCGGTATGAACGTAATGCTTGTAAATGCCGGTACAGAAAGCTGGAAAATGGAGTTTGAAGACGGCGCGATAATGAACGGTACGACTGTCGAGCATATCAAAGAAGGCGCAGCCGTATTGGGCGAATACTGCGATATTATAGCCGTGCGTTCTTTTGCAAGCCTTACCGACAGAGAACAAGATTACCGCGAAGAAATCATATTGAAAACAGAGCAATATTCCGGCAGGCCGCTTATCAGTTTGGAATCGGCAACGCGCCACCCGTTGCAATCGCTTGCCGATATGATGACAATCAGAGAAATTATCAAAAAAGCAAATCCGCGTATTACACTTTCTTGGGCACCGCACCCGAAAGCATTGCCGCAAGCCGTTGCGAACTCATTTTTGGAATGGGCGCAACGCTACGGTGCGGAAATTACAATTACTCATCCGCCGGGCTATGAACTTTCCGAAGAATTCACTAGCGGTATTCGCCCGGAATATAATCAACAAACGGCTTTTGAAAATGCCGATATTGTCTATGCGAAAAATTGGTCGTCTTATGAAAATTACGGGGCTTCACTTGCGCATAACGAAAATTGGATAATTACAAAAAAGAAAATGGACGCAACAAATAACGCCTCACTTTTGCATTGTTTGCCGGTACGTCGGAATGTAGAAATAGCCGACGATGCTCTCGACAATGTAAATTCGCGTGTAATTCAACAGGCAGGCAACAGAGTTTGGGCAGCGCAAGCGGTTATAGGCGATATTCTTACGGAACTTGGAAAATGATAACGGTAGTAAAAATCGGCGGCAATATAATTGACCGTTTAACAGACGACGAGGCAGTATTGCAACGCTTTGTTTCTTCCCTGAAACGGCTTTCTCCCCCGTTCGTCATTGTGCATGGCGGCGGCAAAATCGCTTCGGAATTGGGAAAAAGACTCGGTATTGTTCCAAATATTATCAGCGGAAGGCGCGTTACCGATGCAGAAACATTGAAAATAGTCGTGATGACCTATGCCGGACTAATCAATAAAAGCATTGTTGCACTACTGCAAGCAAACGGTATTGATTCAATCGGAATTACCGGAGCTGACGCGAATGCAATCATGGCGGATAAACGCCCCGCAACGGATATTGACTACGGTTTCGTCGGCGATATTTCTAATGTGAAAACAGACTTTCTCGATATATGCTTTTCTGCCGGCATAACGCCGGTTATTGCGCCGATAACGCATAACGGTAAAGGACTGTTGCTGAATACAAATGCCGATTCCGTTGCCGCTGCTACGGCCTTGGCACTTGCGCGACAACATCAAGTTACGTTGATTTACTGCTTTGAAAAAGAAGGCGTTCTTGCCGATTCGCGCAACGATTCTTCTGTTATTGACAACCTTAACCAAGAGCTTTACGCCAAACTTGCGGCATCGGGTGCGATTTCCGACGGTATGTCGCCAAAGTTGGAAAATGCTTTTTCGGCAAAAAGGGGCGGCGTTCAGAATGTTTTTATTTGTCATGCCGACGCAATTGAAAATCCGGCATCAGGTACTACAATTCATTTGTGATATGGAAAATAATGCGCCGTATTTCGACGAGTCCGTTGAATTGCTGAAGGATTTAATCCGAACACCGTCTTTTAGTCGCGAAGAGTATGGAACGGCAACATTGATAGAAAATTTTCTTGTTAAATACGACGCTAATCCACGACGACTTAAAAATAATGTATACGCTTTTTCGGATAATTTCGACTTGTCGCGCCCTGCCATATTGCTTAATTCGCATCACGATACAGTAAAGCCGAACGCAGATTGGACAAAAAACCCGTTTTTACCTGAAATTGCCGATGGTAATCTTTACGGATTGGGAAGCAATGACGCAGGCGGTGCTTTAGTATCGTTATTGTCGGCTTTTTTGCATTTGCGCAAAGCCGATTTGCCGTTCAATCTAATTTACGCAGCCACCGCCGAAGAAGAAAATGCCGGTTCAGGCGGAATAGAACTACTTTTACCGGAACTCGGGCTAATTGACTGCGCTGTTGTGGGCGAGCCGACCTCGATGCAAACAGCGGTTGCAGAACGCGGTTTGATGGTGCTTGACTGCACGGTTTACGGACGCTCCGGCCATGCTGCGCGTAATGTTGGAATTAATGCAATTGAACGCGCCTTGCCCGCTCTGCAATGGTTCGCAAGTTATCAATTCCCGAAAATTTCACCGTTGTTGGGCTCTGTTAAGATGACCGTAACACAAATTTCGGCCGGAACTCAGCACAATGTAATTCCGGCGCGATGCTCTTTTGTCACAGATATTCGTCTGAACGATTGCTACACGCATCAAGAGCTGTTTGATATTATCGCCGCTTCCTGCGGCTGTGAAATTTCTGCGCGTTCAATGCGGCTAAAACCCTCGTCAATTTCTAATGAACATCCGCTTGCAGTTGCCTCGCGCAGGCTGGGAATCCCGACTTTTGCCTCGCCTACGATGAGCGACCAAGCATTATTAACAATGCCGTCAATAAAAATCGGCCCTGGCGATTCGGCTCGTTCTCATACAGCCGACGAATTTATAAGCCTGCAAGAAATTTCGGAAGGTATTTCTTGCTATATTTCTTTACTTCAAGAACTTGCTGCAATATATGAAACTTTGGGACAAAGGCGGCACGACTGATTCGCTTACGGAGCGTTTCACCGTAGGGCGAGATGCGGAATTCGATATGCTTTTGGCACCGTTCGACGCTCTAGGCTCTATTGCTCATGCCGTTATGCTGGCTGAGGTTGGGCTTTTATCGCAAAACGAAGCCGCACTTATAGTTAACGAGCTTCGAAATATCTACGGCGAGATAGCCGACAGGCGTTTTTTCATAGAAAAAGGCGTTGAGGATATTCATTCGCAAATTGAACTTGAACTTACACGACGATTAGGCGATACAGGAAAAAAAATACACAGCGGGCGTTCGCGCAATGACCAAATAATAACCGACATAGCATTGTTTCTGCGGCATAAATTATCGGTTACGGCACATGAAACATACGAACTTGCACAAATTTTACTTCAACTTTCGGATAAGTATCGTGACGCTTTATTGCCGGGTTACACGCATTTTCAAGTGGCAATGCCGTCATCGTTCGGTTTATGGTTCGGAGCATATTCCGAGAGTTTTACCGACGACTTAATTATATTGCGGGGAATTTTTTCGGTAATAAACAAAAATCCTCTCGGCAGCGGTGCCGGTTACGGTTCGTCGTTTCCGCTTGACCGCTTGCGCACTACAAAATTATTGGGTTTTGCGGCTCTCGACATCAACTCCATATACGCCCAAATGAAACGCGGTAAATTAGAAAAAATAACAGCCGATGCCATAGCAAATATTGCCGCTACATTAGCCAAAATGTCTATGGATATAACGCTTTACGTTTCGCAAAATTTCGCGTTCGTTTCATTTCCCGACGATTTAACCACCGGCTCGAGCATTATGCCTCACAAGAAAAATCCCGATATTTTCGAGCTGATTCGTGCAAAATGTAATAAAATTCAGTCCGTTGGCAATACAATAAGTTCTGTTTCGCGCAATCTTCCGTCGGGCTATCACCGTGATATGCAAATAATAAAAGAAATTCTTTTTCCTGCTCTCGACGAATTATCGGACTGCCTGAATATGATGTGCCGCACAATTACTCACATACAAATTCGTGCAAATATTCTTGCCGACGAGCGTTATCGTCATGCTTTCAGCGTGGAGGAAGTTAACCGCCTTGTCGGACAAGGTGTGCCTTTTCGCGATGCTTATTCTATTGTGGCAAAATCCATTGAAAGCGGCAGTTTCGCGCCTGATTTCAACCTAAATCACACTCACGAAGGAAGTATCGGAAATTTATGTAATGGCGATATCGGACAAGATCTCGACAATACCATGGATTCGTTCCCGTTCGCGGCAGTAAAAAAGGCCTTGGACTCACTTTTACACGATGATTTGCTTATGTTTTCGAGGTAAAATATGCCTCTGTTTATCCGAATCGCTTGGCGTTACATTTTTTTTGAGCGAAAAGTTAATTTTATTTCGATTATTACTGCCTGCTCACTGCTAGGCATAACGGTAGGCGTTGCGGCTTTAATTTGCGTAACATCAATTTTCAACGGATTTGGCGATTTGCTTCGTACAACTCTGATAGGTTTCGACCCTCACATACGAATTATAGTCGGAAAAGACTCCGCGCTTGCAAACCGTGCTCTCGCAGCCGCCCGTGCCCTACCCGACGTACAAGCCGCAGCACAGATTAAGCAAGGGAAAATAATCGTTACAAGCAACGGCGGTTCTATGCAGGTTTTTATGCTTAATTCCGCGCCAACCGAAGATTTACGACGAATTTCCGGCGTGGCTAATTCGATGGTGTTCGGACGATTTGCTTTGGATCCGGTTGGCGGCGACAGAACGCCGCGAATTGTTTTGGGCTATGGCGTTGCCGATAAACTTCGAGTTATTCCGGGTGATTCGTTGCGACTTTATTCGCCCGCCGATATAGAAACAGCCGCTACACTTGGAACCCCTCCTCTCGGCTCGGTAGTTCGCGTTGCCGGAATTTTTCAGTCGAATGCACGCGAATACGATAATTTCTACATATTCGGTTCTGATGCACTCGGACAAAAAAAACTTCATGGCACGGCCGCCGCTATTGATATTAAATTGAACGATATTAACAACGTAGAGCGAGGTGCGGCAACATTGCGCGCAAATCTCGGCGCAGAGGTTGAAACGTGGTATGACTTACATCGCGACCTTTACGACGTTATGAAATTTGAAAGACTTGCCGTATTTATCATTGTAAGTATCATAGTTTGCATAGCCGCTTTCACAATTTTGGCATCGTTGGCCATGACGGTAACTCAAAAACGTCGCGATATTGGCATTTTGCGTGCAATGGGAGCATCGTCGCAAATGATACGACGTATTTTTATAGCCGAAGGATCGCTTATAGGCATTATCAGCGTAATTTCCGGCTGCATCATCGGTTTAGGCTTATGCTTCGGTCAGATTTATTTCGGCTGGCTTGCACTCGACAGATCGCGCTATATTGTCAGTGCCATTCCGGTGTCCGTTCATTGGCCTGATGTAGCAGCGGTATGTTGCGTGGCTCTTGTGCTGGCATTATCGGCTACAATATACCCTGCAAATTACGCCGCCTCGCAAAACATATCGGGAGCAATTCGAGAAGAATAGATTTTGTTGTAATTGGCAAAAAAGCAAATGTGCCACCGAATGCGTTGCTGTTAAAATATCATTGTCTGCTGTGAACTGTCATTTTTATTTGATGTTAATTTGTAAACTGTAGAAAAGTTTGTGTTGCCCCCAATTTTCGGGATTAAATTTCTCAACGCTTGATTAAAAATTCCGATTGCCTATTTCTTTCTGTCCGTAATGCAGAAAATAAAATCAACTTCGTCTGGTTTCCAAGTAGTCGGTGTGTTTGATTTTACTCCAAACGCAACACCAATAATTATGTTCCGAATATTATCGTTTTTGTCAATTACTTGTGCAATAACCAAAGTTTCCTTCAATAGAGTTATTGTTGTTGTTGTTGTATTGTAAATCAATTAGTTAGATAATAATTCCATAAACCTGCACAAAATTCTGACACCTCATTATAAAAATTTATACTGCGCAATCTTTATCGGGCGGATAATATCCTGTATCTTTTCAAACCGACTATACTATGCTCTACACATATACGCTCGCGGGCAAATCGCTTGTCCGCCTCTTAGGCAGAAGTGCTTAATTCTTGTTTGCAGGGCTTTTTGTGGGGGATAATTACTCCTTTACAACGATAATCGCTACATATACCCGCAAAACCTAAATCCTCTCTTGCGTGTTTCTCGGCAAACCAATCTTTATCGGGCGGAAATTCTCCCTTTAATATGCAACAGCCATGGGCATTGCCAAACCAACAATTACTTAAATAGCTGGTATAACAACCAATTGCGCTGATTATCAGCATCTTCGACGTATGGCGTTTTTTTTCGCCATAGCAATCTTTTTGTGCTCTCTTATCGCTTGGACGCTGTATCGGCTGCTCTTATGCCGTCTACTGTTATTTCTACCTCTTTAACAAAATAACGGCTAAACTCTTCCACGCTGTTAGAACCGTCTATACCGATTACCAGACCTAAAATGCAGCACGGTCAAACCGGATTTCAAACTAAACAATATAAAAAAACAACAAATCTTCATACATTGTAATTGCAGAATCAGCCGCCGGATTATCGGCTTGTCTTAATTCTATGCTTTTTCCGTATATTTGCTCGTAGGCATCGCCGAACAATGTTAGTGGCGCAAAGAATTTATCCTTATCTAAGCCTGTTGCAGAGTGCCACTTACGGTCTGTCATCAAGTCTGAAACGCCGATTTTCATTATATTGATTTACACTCTGATTGCCGTTGCATTCTCCGCTGTAATAAATAATTTTAAGACGTTGCAACAACTCTAGTGGTTGCTTTAATCTCGCCGGATTTTTACACAACCACAATAAATGAAGTTTTTGATTTGATGAAATGACATTGAAGAAATAATAGCGAAAAAAAAATCGGAATTGTGCGACAAGAGTGAGTCACCCAATAATTTCTTTGAAATTTACAGTTTAACAGAAGAATGTTTCAAACTGCATACTGACAAAGAAACCATAACTTTGTGCGTTCTCGTACAACTTGCTTATACGGCGGTTGCCGTGTATCGTAGTCGGACAGGTTGTTATTTTTTGCAAAGCAATTCTATTTGAGTATAATAGTCGAAAATTTTTGTAAATTGCCGCCATTGTAGCATAAATAATCCTTCTAATGATAAAGCGACCAATTTCAAAAGGCGATTCGGAACGTAAAGCACCCGTATCACGCCGCCAAAGAATGAAAACAAACGATAATTCCTTTTTGCCCGGGCGCGGATTAACAAAAAAAAACGATGTGCGTACCTATCCGAAACTTCGGAAAAATACATCAAAAACAGGATCGGAAGACTATTCGGCGCAAGGTATCCGAATCAATAAATATCTTGCAGATGCAGGACTTGGTTCGCGCCGCCGCGTCGAAGAATTGATTATTGAGGGCGTGGTTAAAGTAAACAGAAAAGCCGCAACCGATTTATCTGTCCGCATTATGCCCGGCGATTTCGTTACTGTGATGGGCGAGCCTGTTTCCGACCGTAAAGTTTTCACCTACATACTTTTGAATAAACCCAAAGACATAATCACTACGGTAAGCGATGAATTGGGGCGTGCTACCGTAATGGACATTGTGAGAAAAGAGGTGCGCATTTATCCGGTAGGCCGCCTTGACAGAAACACGACCGGCGCATTGATTTTGACTAATGACGGCGAACTTGCCTATCGTCTTACGCATCCGAAATACGAAGTTCCGCGTGTGTATAACGTTGTTCTCGATGCACCGCTCGACTTGCGCGATGCGGCTTCCATCAGCCGAGGAATTGAACTTGAAGACGGTATTACGGGTGAGTGTGAAGTCTTGGTAAACCCCGAAGACCGCCGGAAAGTTGCACTCGGTATACGCGAAGGGCGCAATCGCGAAGTAAGGCGTATTTTCGAGTCGCTCGGCTATGAGGTGCAAAGGCTTGACCGCAAGAGTTTTGCCACCTTAACCACACGTGGGCTGGCGCGTGGAGAATACCGCAACCTTACGCAAAAAGAAATACTTGAATTAAAAAAACTTGTAGGGCTTCATACAAAATATGAAACATCGCGAAAAAGGAAAAGTCGCCATGAGTAGAGTTACGGTTGCCGTTATTTGCTGGATATTTTGCGCCTACCCGTTATTTGCGCAACATTCCGACGATACAAACGACCCGCAGATTCGCATTTCAAAGGGAATACCGCCGCCCGACTACGCCGGAACGCCGCATGACGTTTCCGGAATGTGCCACAATTTCTTTCGGCGAATTATTGCCGGCGAGCCCGACATTGCATTCGAGAAGATATTAACCGCAAGCCCGTTAGGTAATAAAAAGGCTCAATCCGAAAAGCGTCTTATCACTTTTAACAAAGCTATAGAAGTTTATGGTGCTGTGCGCGGTTTTGAATTTACAGGTTCGGAAAGTGCAAGCGAATCGCTTGTTAAAGTTAGGTTCATCACATTGCACGAGCAGTATCCGTTGCGTTGGTTCTTCACGTTCTATAAATCGCCTTCCAACGGCTGGATTGTTATCAACATGGCTTTTGACGACGACGTTGAATATCTTTTCCCTAAAAACTAATCTGCTTACAAGCCGAAATCAAGACGCATGAATATGCCGCAGACGGAATTTAAACGCTCGCTTACGCTTTTCGACGCTACAATGCTGGTTGTAGGCTCTATGATAGGCTCGGGGATATTTATTGTTAGCGCGGATATGACACGTATGTTAGGTTCCGGCGGCTATTTGCTCCTGACATGGGCTGTTACCGGTGCGCTTACATTGATTGCAGCATTGAGTTATGGCGAATTAGCCGGCATGAATCCAAAAGCCGGCGGGCAATATGTGTATTTGCGCGAAGCATTCGGCCCCGCGGCCGGATTTCTTTACGGTTGGACTTTGTTTACGGTTATTCAGACCGGAACAATCGCTGCGGTAGCCGTCGCCTTTGCAAAATATACGAGTGTTTTATGGCCGTCGCTCGGCGAGTCGAAAGAATTAATGTCAATCGGAAATTTCCGTATTTCGGCAGCGCAAACAGTAGCCGTATTAAGTGTAATTATTTTGACTGCGCTTAATATTTTTGGCGTTCGCGCCGGAAAACTTGTACAAAATACTTTTACCGTAGCTAAAACAGCCGCATTGTTGGGAATAATACTGCTTGGGTTGATAATCGGCGCACAAACAGGCGCATTTTCGGAAAATTTGACGAATTTATGGGAGCCGACAAGAACTTTTATTGCAAAAAAAGCCGATGGAACTATGAGCATAATCGGCGTAGAAACTCTTTCCGGCATAGGCCTGCTTATGGCAATAGGCGCAGCTATGGTTGGCTCTTTATTCTCAAGCGATGCATGGAATAATATCACGTTTGCCGCCGGCGAGGTGAAAAATCCGAAACGTACAATACCGCTCGGATTAGCATTGGGCGTGGCTATTGTTACGGGATTGTATATTCTGGCTAATATAGCGTATTTGTTTCTGTTGCCTGTTCACGGAACGCCCGATGCTGCCGACGTTGCCGGGCGCGGAATGCAATTTGCCCTGAACGACCGAGTAGGGTCTGCCGCCGCCGAGGTGCTGTTCGGCGGAACAGGTGCGGTAATTATGGCTGTTCTTATTATGATTTCTACATTCGGTTGCAACAACGGGCTGATTCTGGCCGGTGCGCGCGTTTATTATGCAATGGCGAACGATGGTTTGTTCTTCCGTAAGGCAGGGAAGCTTAACGGCAATGCGGTTCCGGCGTTCGCTTTGGCCATACAAGCTGTTTGGGCTTGTATATTGTGTTTGTCGGGAGGCTATGGCGCATTGCTCGATTATGTGATAACTGTTGTCTTGGTGTTTTATATTCTTACTATTCTCGGCGTATTTGCATTGCGCCGTAAACGCCCCGACGCAGAGCGTCCGTACAAGGCTTTCGGTTATCCTATATTACCATTGTTTTATATTGCAACTGCCGCTTTCATCATTGTATCGTTGGTTGTAAATAAAACGACCGAAGCCGGAATAGGATTGGCTATTGTAGCCGCCGGAATTCCGGCATATTTTATATGGAAAAGAAAAACTGCGAATGAACCGGCCGAAATACCGCCGCTGTAAAACGTTGAATAAGTTTAGGCCGCTTCTTGCTAATTTTGCAAAATCTGTAACAAAATGCCTTGATGTTCGATTATTGTAAAATAAACGGCCAGCCCCGATTTTCCACCCGCTAAGTATAATAAATTATTATGAAACGCTTTTTCATTGTTGCTCGTGTCGCTGTTGTAGTTGTAACTGCAATATTTGTCGGTTGTTCGGGAGAAGAAAGGGTAATAAACACATTGCCTGATGCTTGGCAATTATTATGCGTTTCTTCGGGTATGCCCGCTACGCTTGCACTGCAAGAATATCCCGATAATAAGTCGGTCAGTGCAGATATGTTTATGCAGGCAAACAACATGGAACTGCCGGCTGCGGTGTCGAACGTTCAGGAATTCAGAGATAAATTGTATTTGCTTATGCCGTCGGCAAAGAAAATCTATGCTATTGATTCAAAAACGTTTTTATTGAAAGACAGCATTGATTTTTCTGCCGAAAACCATATCCCTGCCGCTATATGTTTTGCCAACGCCACAACCGCATACGTTTCGCACGAGAACGACACAACGGTAAGTGTTGTAGATATTACTGCTTTTAAAATTGCGCGAACAATAGCCGTAGGCAAAAAACCTGTTGGAATAGCCGCTGTAGGTAATCAAGTGTTTGTGGCAAATCAAGCAAGCAATACGGTAACTCAAATTGATACGCGCACAAATCTTGTTGTGGCACAGCATCAAACACCGCCCGCGCCTACTTTTGCGCAACCGTCAACCGACGGGAAAAGTATTCTGATAATATGTCTCGGTGCGGGAAAAATTGACAATTCCGTGCCGAAAACGGACGCTTACGCTGTATTTATTGATGCACCTACCGCCAGAATAACCCAGCAGGTTGCTTTGCATGACGCATATTACGGGTCCGACGCGGCGGCAAAACCTCGCGGACTTGCCGTAACGCAAGCCGATTGGGCATTTATTCCTACCGACATCGGGCTTTTTCAAATTGATTTAATAAACAAAGGTCAGCCGTATTTAATTAACGAAACCGCCTACGACATAGCCTGTTACAATTATCGCCGAGCCGAATTGCTGCTGACATTGAACGGCGATATTATTGTGGCTGACCCGAATACCGGCAAGGAAAAAAATAAATACTCCATGCCTGTCGCGACAGCTGCGGCTGTGTTGGGAAGGTGATAACCCGATGAATTTCCGTCTTGCGGAATTTACAGCCCGGCGTTTTGCTCAATCGTTTCGCAATCGCGCTTTCCTTACATTTACTCGAAGCATCGCGCTTGCAAGTGTGATAATAGGAAGTATGGCACTTATCATTGCACTTTCCGTTTTGGAGGGATTCGACCGCGCTTTGCATGAAAACGCCGTTAGATTTACCGCGCATATTCAGCTGGTTACATTCAACAAGCGACCGATATACGCCGCCGATTCGATATACAAACATTTGACTTCGGCAATTCCGGAAATATATTCGGCAATGGCAAACGTAGAACGCGAAGGGCTTGTTCGTGGTAACGGCGGTGCCGAGGGAGTTCTCATTAAAGGCGTGGATATAGACGAAGAGTTTCACGCACGCCCGAAGCGCATTATTGCCGGATCCGCTAAAATCGGATACGAAAGTTCACGTACTGCTTTGATTGGACGCAAACTTGCCGCATCGCTTGACATAAAAGCCGGAGACAATATTATTTTAACCGTAATGACAACCTTGCCCGACGGCGAGCAAATGCCGTTTGTACGCAAATTTACGGTGAGCGGAATATATGAAACCGGTATGGCTCAATACGACGACCTCTACATTTATCTGCCGATTCAGTCTGCATCGCAATTTTTCGGAATATCGGACGGCTCTGTTTCATCTTTCGATATTATGTTGCGCTCTGCCGATAATATTCCTGCAGTGGCCGCTCGCATCGAAGATATTCTCGGCTATCCGTATTATGCAATCAGCGTAAATGATATTCACGCCGGCATTTTTGCATGGATTGACCTGCAAAAAAAACCGATTCCCATAGTGTTGGGGCTTATCAGTATAGTGGCAGTTATGAACTTGCTGACTATGTTGCTTATCAGCGTTGTAGAGAAAACTTATTCAGTCGGGATTTTGCGCGCACTCGGTATGAACCGTATAGATATTATGGCGGTTTTCACTATGCAGGGAACGTTAATCGGCGTTATTGGAACAATTATCGGTTGCGGCTTAGGGTATTTGGCGGGGCTTATACAGCAAACTTGGGGTATTGTGCGGCTTAACGGCGACATTTATTACTTAGACGTTGCACCCGTCGCATTTTCTATGCGCCATTTTATTGTCGTTGGCGCGGTTTCGATAACACTTTCATTGTTGGCTACCATTATTCCAGCGTGGATAGCCGCCAAAAGCAAACCTGTTTCATCGCTAAGATTCCGCTGAAAATTTAGTGCGGATACGGCACTACCTCTTGTTCCCAATATATTGTTGCAGAAATAATTACAATTTATCGCTACCAATATGCCTTTACCGTTAAAAGTCGCTCTGCTCTGGCACCAACATCAGCCTTATTACAAAAAAAATGACGAGTTTATACTCCCTTGGGTTCGTATGCACGGTGCGAAAGATTATTATGATTTACCTGCGTTGGCGGTAGATTTTCCGTCGCTTAAGCAAACTTTTAATCTTGCGCCGTCGCTTGTCATGCAACTTGCCGACTATGCGGGCGGAACTGCTTCCGACACAGTACAAAGACTTTCGCTTACGCCGGCCGAAATGCTTACGGTTGCGGAAAAGCATGAAATTTTACGGCTGTTTTTTCTATGTAACGGCGAATGTATGATAGTGCCTTACGAGCGTTATCGCGAATTATGGAACCGTGCTGAAAATACGGCGGATGCTGTAGCAGAATTTACCGTACAAGATTGGCGTGACGTGCAGGCATGGTATAATTTGACTTGGATAGGGCAGTCGGGAAGACGCGACGAGCGCATTGCCGCACTATTTGAAAAGGGACGAAATTTCAGCGAAAGCAATATAACGGCAATACTTGACGTACATCGCCAAATAATAGAAAGTGTAATCCCGGTCATGCGCCGATTACGCGACGGAAAACAAATAGAAATCAGCGTTACGCCTCTGTATCACCCGATAGTGCCGCTTCTGATAGATTCTCGTGCCGCGCTTGAAGCAATGGAATGTGAACTTCCGTCGCCGCCTTTCGCTTATCCCGAAGACGCAACCGCGCATATAAAACGCGGAATAGAATTATACGGCGAATATTTCGACGATACGCCGGCCGGAATGTGGTTCTCCGAAGGCGGCATAAGCGATGCGGCTCTCGAACTTGCAATAAAATCCGGCATACGCTGGACTGCCAGCGACGAAGACGCGCTTTGGGCTTCGCTTCCGGCCGAACGGCACTGGACGGACAAGTATTTTCCGAGAAAATTCGTTTCAGAAGCGGGAGTGCTCGGCGTATTATTTCGCGACCATGCATTATCCGATGCAGTCGGCTTTGTTTATTCACGTTGGCAGGCCGACCATGCGGCCGATGATTTTTGCGGACGTTTGCGGCATATTCGCGAGGCGATAATAGAGCGGCATGGCGAAAGCGCACTGGCGCACGCAGTAGTTCCCGTAATATTGGACGGCGAGAATTGTTGGGAATATTTTTATCGAAACGGCGAACCGTTTTTACGCGAGCTATACAAAAGGCTGACCGGCTCGCCGGAACTAATTACCGTAACCTGCGACGAAGCCACAGTGCCCGAACATCTGGAATTCGCACCGGAATTGCGGCATATTCGTGCCGGCTCTTGGATAAATGCAAATTTCAAAATTTGGATAGGACACCGGGAAGATAACGCTGCCTGGTCATTGCTTCGCGCCGCACGCGAGACTGTAGAGAAGCGATTGCCCGAATTACAACCGGAAACAGCGCAAAAAGCATTGGAGCATTGTTATATAGCCGAAGGCTCCGACTGGTTTTGGTGGTATGGCGACGAGCATGTTTCTGAAAATCAAGCCGAATTTGACGAATTATTCCGCTGGAACTTGGCAGAGGCGTATCGTCATGCACAGGTTGAGCCGCCGCCCGAAGTATTCACGCCTATATGCAGCAATACACAACATAACATATCGCCGCCTGCCAATTATATATCGCCCGTTTTATCGGGAAATGCAGAAAGCAAAGGTTGGGATCAGGCAGGATATTTCGAGTTGTCGCATACTACGGGAACAATGCACGCAGCAAATGAATTACTGCACCGTGTTAGATATGGTGCAGATGAAAAAACGGTTTTCTTCCGCTTCGAGTTTGCGCGTCCGTTGCATACAAGCGAAAAAATTACTGTTCAAAGCCGCCGAACGCGAGAGGCTGCGCTTACGTTCGGAATCGGCCAAATGGCTCTGAATGTGAGCGGCGGTGAATTGCGGTCAGAATTGCATTGCGCCATTGCCGAAGCCGCCGAAGTTGCCGTTAGCCGTGAAGTTTTCGGCGAAGTTTCCGAATCACTCGAAATCATGATAATAATCGCAACTGAAACAGGAACTATGACGTTCCCGCGTTCGGGTACAATGAAATTGCCTTTGTTCATGGGAAAACAATGAAAAATTTAAGGTTTTATGACGAATTCACATCTAAAAAAACAGTTCGTAAAATAATGCAATAAAAATACCAAGCCTCTGATTGTTCGAGAAACAGATTCGTTCCTGTTTTATGCAGAATCGCAGGTTATAGGCAACAGAGCGTTGCTAAGAATTTATAGAAATAACATGACAACAACACTTGACAATGCCGGCAGACGCCTTTTCGGAATTGCATTCGGACTGTCCGTTTTTACGATAGTATATAATCTTGCCGAAGGTCTTGTTTCTACATATTTTGGCTTTGAGGACGAGAGTTTAACACTTTTCGGCTTCGGTGCAGATAGCTTTATCGAAACAATCTCCGGCTTGGGTATACTTCACATGATAACAAGGATACAAGCAAATCCGAACAGTAACCGCGACGGCTACGAGCGGACAGCATTAAAAATAACCGGCTATTCTTTCTATGCTCTCGTTTTGACACTTGTTGTTACGAGCGTTTACAACATTACAACCGGACAGCAACCCACAACAACTTTTTGGGGTATAATAATCTCAATTGTTTCGATCATTGTCATGTTGGGGCTTGTTTTATGGAAGTTAAAAATCGGCAAGGCGTTAAATTCCGATGCGATTACAGCAGATGCAGAGTGTACGAAAGTTTGTATTTATATGTCGGTTGTTCTTCTTATTTCAAGCGGACTTTATCAATTTGCCAAGATTCCTTATACTGACAGTATCGGTGCTTTAATCTTAGCTTATTTTTCGTTTCGAGAGGGGCGAGAGTGCTTTGAAAAAGCAAAATCGAACAAGCATTGTTCATGCGGGCACGGTTGAAAAACCAATTTAATTTGTCCGGTTTACACGACAGCTTTCTTCAAACAATGAATTTGAAATGAATTTCGTACCCTGCGAAACATTGAAGCGTATTAGTGCAAAACATTAAAATATTTTCCGAATAAGCGATGCGCTCAGGCAACTTTATCGGCTGTTTATTCGGGCATAAGAATAGTTGCAGACAGCATCGGCAAAAAAAAACATTGTCAGAATGAATAAAATTGTGTATTTTTGCAAACAATTTAATCGCGGGGTGGAGCAATTGGTAGCTCGTCGGGCTCATAACCCGAAGGTTCTAGGTTCAAGTCCTAGCCCCGCTACAATAAAAGCCGTCGCATATTTTCGACGGCTTTTTTACTGTTAAAATTTATCCAACCTCAATAATATAGTTCTGTTATGGCTAAAAAATCTGCATTGTCGGAGGATAAATCGCCTGACCTTTCATCTGAGCCTAAGAAGCGCGGTCGTCCCAAGAAAGAAACCCCGCCCGTAGAAGAAATAGCGGTGCAAGCGGAAGTTCAATCCGAGCCTGCCAAAAAGCGCGGTCGTCCCAAGAAAGAAGTTGCAACGGAAGAAGTTCCGGTAATATCTTCTGCAACGTTAAATGGAAACGCCGAGGTTGCGTTGTCCACGGGTTTATCCGATGAATTTACATTTCTTGACAAGACCGATTATGTGCGCCTGCATCTTGAAAAAGGCAAATTGCTGTATTCGGCCGGCGATATTGCCGAGCGTGTATTCTTTGTAACAAAGGGACGCTTACTTATTGTTGCGCCAGGAACGGGCGGTCAAATTCTATCGGAAGTAAAAGCCGGCGAAGTATGTGTATTTTCGGCTATTGCCGTATTAGGTGAAAGTCTGCACCGCTATACAGCCATAATTGAAACTACGTCGGATATTGCAGCCGTTTCGGCCGGAAGTTTCCGTTCGTTGCTTGCATCTTCCGCCGAGGCGCGCACTTTCGTTTTCGGAAATGTTACGGAGCAAATGTCTGCACCATCGTTGCTACTTGAAGAAATATCGTTACGGCGGAGCGACGTACGCCTTGCACAAGCGGTCAGCCGTTATGTTACCGTAGAAAATACAGTCTGTAATCGCAGTATTTCGGATTTAGCCGAAGATGCCTTGTTGTCGCAGGAAACGGCCGAACTTTTGCTTAAAGAGTTTCAGCGGCGAGGTTATTTGGCAATTAACAACAAAAATATTACAGTAACCGACAGAGCCGCTCTTATACGCAAAAGCTTGGAATAAAGCGCATGGCATAATTGCATCCGAACTCTGCGGCAAATTTACGGATAAAGCCATGCTTGGACGTTTGCTTCAGCCCGAAATTCGGGAACTAATTGCAAAGCGCGACTTTGGCGTGTTGCGCGAAGTATTGCTTGATTGTTCGCCGGTGGAATTAGCCGACGTGATAACGGCACTCGAACAGTCCGGGCAAGCCGTTGTTTTCCGGTTGCTTCCGCGAGAATTTGCGGCCGATGTTTTTGAATATCTCGATTTCCCGATACAAGAGCAAATAATTCGCGGGCTTGGGCAAGAGCAAGTAGCCGAAATACTTAACGAGATGTCGCCCGACGACCGTACTGCCTTTCTCGAAGAAATGCCCGCCACGGCAGCCCGCCGATTGTTAGAACTTCTTACGCCAAGCGAACGTGCGGTAGCCGCAACATTACTCGGCTATCCCGATCATAGCATAGGGCGTTTGATGACACCCGACTATCTGACCTTAAAATCCGATTGGAATTTACCAAGAATTTTGGAGCATATTCGCAATAATGGAGAAAAAAGCGAAACGCTGCATACACTTTATGTGATAGGCACCGACGGACGATTGTTGCGTGAAATCAGCCTGCGCGAATTGCTTATTATGCCGCCGGAAATAACGGCCAACGACTGCGGCGACGATGAGCCGCCTGTTTTACAACCGCAGGACGACCGAACCCGTGCCGTTGAACTATTTCGTAAGTACGATAAAACCGTATTGCCCGTATTAGACGCAAACAACGTTATGCTCGGAATTGTAACCGTCGACGACGTTCTGGATATAGCCGAAGAAGAAGCAACGGAAGATATTCAGAAATTAGGAGGATTGGAAGCACTCGACGAACCTTATTTGACTATGCGCTTTGCCGGTATGATACGTAAGCGAGCTTCATGGCTGGTGGTGCTTTTCGTCGGCGAAATGTTTACTGCTACTGCAATGTCTTATTTTGAAGATGAAATAGCCCGTGCGGTAGTATTGGCATTGTTTGTACCGCTAATTATTTCAAGCGGCGGAAATTCCGGTTCGCAGGCGGCTACACTCGTAGTTCGCGCTTTGGCTCTCGGAGAAATTTCTATGGAAGATTGGTGGCGTGTTATGCGGCGTGAAATAGCTGCCGGGATTGTGTTGGGCGCGTCGCTGGGACTAATAGGATTCTTGCGAATAACGGCTTGGTCGTTCTTATTCCCGAATACTTACGGCGAACATTGGATAATGCTGGGTACTACAATATGGTGCTCTTTGATATTTGTTGTGCTGTTCGGCACTTTGAGCGGCTCGATGCTTCCTATATTGCTTAAAAAATTAGGTGCTGACCCGGCTGCATCTTCCGCGCCGTTTGTTGCCACTTTGGTAGATGTTACCGGATTGGTTATTTATTTCTCGATAGCCGCTGTTATTCTAAGCGGGTATTATCTGTAAATCTCGTCGCCGATTCAGCTTATTGCGAATGTAACCTGCCCGTCGGCCGCAATATCAGCCGCTATGGCATCGTGAAAAATTGCGTCGCCGTCAAGTGCAAGCCCCGCATAAGGCGAACCGCCCTCCATACGTATTATCAACGAACGATTTGACTTTGGAATTATCGTTACCGGTGAAGCGACTTTTCCGCGAAGTACCCCGATTATCGCGGACGCAAGCGAGCCTGTGCCGCAGGATCCGGTTTCGCCCTCTACGCCACGTTCAAAAGTTCGTAAATAAAGCGTATTGCTATCTACAAGGCTTTTTTTTGCTACATTTATATTAACTCCGTGCGGTGCGAAACGTCGGTGCCGTCGCAACGGTATAGCGAATGCAGTGAGGTCGAAGGTGTGAAAATTATCGGGGAAATCGGGAATCTCTTTCTTTAAATCTTCGTAGAAAAATACGGCATGGTCTGACCCCACATTGACATAAGCGGCGTTAAGGGTTGTGCCGAACGCCTCGACATTCAGGCTTTCAATAATTTTGTACGCCGGCGGAAAAGAAACAGTTACACCGGCGGAGGATAGTTCGGCCGAATATGTAGCACCCGCCATTGTGAATTGAATCGGGCTTGTGTCGGAAATTGCGGCTAAATTGCGAGCATACACAACAGCACATCTTGCGCCGTTGCCGCACATTGCTCCGGTGGATCCGTCGGGATTAAAAAACGCGGCATCGAATCTTGAAATTCCGTCGGACTTTTGCAGCGATATAACACCTTCGGTCGGCAGACTATCCGCAAATGGTGCGCGACAAAGTGCCGTTGCCGCAACCGAAAGAGCATCGAGCGAAATACGGGACAGGCGATTATCAAGCACTGAAAAACGATTGCCGGCCCCACTCACAAGCCAAATTGTCTGCAAAGATAACCTCTGTGTATTTACTGACTTACCGTAACTATCAGCAAGCGGAACATATCGGAATTTATTTAACGGACACTATATAAAACGTCGAGAATTTCGCCATGAATATGTCCGTTTGAAGCAACTATGCTTTTATCGCCTATTTTATATTCAGAATTGTCGTAGCTGCTTATTCGTCCGCCGGCTTCCCGAACCATAAGCATACCGGCAGCAACGTCCCAAGGATTCAGCCGGGCTTCCCAGAAGCCGTCGAATCGTCCGGCGGCCGTATATGCCAAATCCAAGGCGGCCGAGCCAAGCCGTCGAATCGGTATGCCAAACCGCAAAAATGCCGAAAAGTGCTCGATGCAATTATCGGGATTAGAGCCTACATTATACGGAAATCCGGTAACAAGAATGGCATCGTTTAGTTTTGTATTTTGCGAAACGCGCAACGGCTTATCGTTTAGAAATGCACCGCCGTCTTTTATTGTCGTGAACATTTCGTCCGTCATAGGCTGATAAATTACACCACATTCTATTTCGCCGCCGACTTCTGCGGCTATGCTTACGCAGAAAATCGGAATGGAATGAGCAAAATTTACAGTACCGTCAAGAGGGTCGATTATCCAACGGACATTGCTGTCAGTATTGCCGGACGCACCGCTTTCCTCAGCCAGAAATTCGTGGTCGGGGAATTTGCGGCGAATCCCGGAAATGATTAGATCCTCCGAGCGGTTGTCATATTCGGTTACGAGGTTGTGCCGACCTTCTTTGCTTGAAACGCCGAATGACCCTCCAAAACCTTTTCGGAGAAGTTCGCCGGCAGAAACGGCTAAATTTCGCGCTGTTGCCAGTAATTCCGTATTATTCATATCAAACAACGATTTGCAAGCTTTTAAATGAATTTGTTGTTGCGGTTTGTAACATTTTACGTTGTAAATTGTACTGTTAACAAGATAAGCAAGGTTTAATATAGGTACAAAAATACCAAAATCGGATACGTTCTACCCGAAAATCGTGAAAAACGAAGCTTAGAGAAAAAATTATTAGTTTTGCAGTTTTATTTTCCAATTTCGCTCTTCAAATGTCAAAAGCAACGATTATTGCAAGATTTGCTTCCGCCCTCGCATTTTGCCTTTGCATCCTCCAAGTTGCAGCAGTAGCGCAACCCAACACGGTCAAATTGCCAAAGATGCAGTTTAATCGTCCGGGCGAATATGATACGGTCGGCTATAAAATGGCTACCGAACTTGCTAAAGAAACCACCGGATTGCTTGACAAAGAAATAAACCCATCGGAGTATTATGTAGGGCCGGGCGATGTTTTCCATCTTTTTGCCGATATTCCGGGTGCAAGAATCGAAGATGTGCAGATGTCGCCCGACGGCAAGCTTGTCATACAAGGCATAGGTGCAATTTCCGTGCGCGGCATGACGCTTACGCAAGCGGAGCAGGCCGTTGCGGTTGCCATACGTCGCATTTTCAAGGTAAATACAGTATCGCTTGCATTAAAAAAGGTTCGCTCTTTCAAGGCTACGGTTGTGGGAGCGATTCGCAAACCCGGCGTAATTCCTGCATCGGCAACCGACCGTGTTTCCGAGATTATAGACCGTGCGGGCGGAATGATGTTTAACGCCTCGTTGCGCCATATAGTTATTCGTCGCGATTCGTCGCCGCCGATAGCGGTAGATTTAATGCGCTATCTGTCGGGTGATCTTGCGTTCAACCCTACTTTGCGTGGCGGCGACGTAGTATACGTGCCGGTTGCTTCCGAGAAAGGAAATATAGAAGTAGCCGGCGAAGTGGGCGAGCCGGGTAAATTTGAATTTCGGCAAGGCGATTCCCTCTTTACCGTATTAAGATTCGCGCAGGGACTGCTTGTATCGTCATATCTCGATTCCATTGAAATAGTGCGATTTACAGGGCGCGGTAACGAAATAGAACACTTGTACGTATCTTTGCCGTCTGCAAATATTGATAGCACTGCTTCGACAAATAATGCCAATATTCCGCTGGAAATAGGCGATAGAATATATGTGCGAGCCAAGCCTAATTGGTTGAAACAGAGAACTGTGGCGATAACCGGAGAGGTGCGATACCCGGGGCGTTATGCAATCTATCAAGATTCGACAAGATTGTCCGAGATAATTCAACGCGCCGGCGGTATGCTGGAAACAGCATCATTAGAAAGTATTCAAATGGTTCGCCGCCGCGATATGTACGAAGGCGACCGCGAACTGTCGAGACTGTATAACACACCGATAACGGAAATGACGGAATCCGAGATGCGCTATTTCAAGGCACGTTCTCGCGAAAACCCGGGCATTATGTCGGTTGATTTTCGTAAACTGATAGAAAAAAACGATTTACAAAACGATATTGTAGTTGCGGACCAAGATTCGATTTCAGTTCCGGTAAAAAAGAATTACATAAATGTTTTGGGAAAGGTAGTTAATCCGGGGCGTATATTATATCACCCCGAATATACATATCTTGATTATATAACGCTTGCGGGTGGATTTGGTTATCGTTCCGATCCAGGCGAAACTCTTATTATCAAGCCTCGCGGTGAGCAAGCATTGGCGGAAAACACAAATTTATCAATTGAACCGGGTGATAATATATTAGTGCCTGAGCAATCGGAAGTAAAATTTATCGATATTTTTACTCGTGCGCTTACCATTGCCACTCAACTGATTACTATTGCCGGTATCGTCTATACAATTGTTCGAAAATGAGCCATAACTCGGATAAACGCCGGCCAATCGCTTTTACGGATTTACTGCGCAAACGCCGGATATTTCTTATCGTTTGCATAGTTCCTGCCACAGTCTTAACTGCAATTGTGTCGTTAATAATGCCTTATACCTACGGTGCCGCGTCGTCGCTTATGCCGCCCGAACAGCGCGGAGGAGGCGGATTGGCGGCTCTGTTGCAGTCGGCCGCACCCGGAATATCGATTCCGTTCGGCGATAATAAAGGGCAAATTGTTCCCGCAGAAGTAATTACGAGTAATTCTCTGGCGCAACGCATTATAGACTCTTTGCACCTTGACAAACGTTCCGAATTTGCTAAACTATCGCCCGAAATCAGGTTGCGCGACGTTCGTAAATCCATTGAAGTTGAGATGAAACGATTAAGCGGCGTGGTATATATTAATTGTGTCGTTTCGACAGGTTGGCTGCCTGATGAAAAAGAAAAGCAGGAAACGGCTAAACTTGCCGCAGATATGACGAATACGGCAGTTGCCGGCCTCGATGCCATGCTACGCGAAAAAAACGTGTCGACAGCACGAAAAACACGCGAATTTATCGAGCGGGTAATTGCCGTAAATTCGGCAGAACGCGATTCTATTTATTCCGAAATCGAACGTTTTCAGAAAGAGAATAAAATTATCGGACTTGAAGAGCAAACAAAAGCAATTGTTGAGAGTGCGGTCGATATCGGCTCGCAACTTGCTAAAATGCAAGTGGAATTAAAAGTTGCACGACAGTTTTATCAGCCGGGTTCGCCCGTTATTCAACAGTACGAACAGCAATTGGCCTCGCTTGCCCAGCAATACGACAAAACGCAAAGCGGTGGGCTAACCTCTTCCGATAAGTTCTCTATACCTTTGGAAAAAGTTCCGGCGTTAACTCGTCGCTATCTGAATTTACAGCGTGATCTGAAAATTGCAGAGCAAGTTAACGCCTATCTGCAAACGCAAAAACTACAGGAATCCATTCAGGAAGAGCGCGATGTGCCTGTTGTGCAAGTCCTTGACATAGCACGGGTACCGTCCGAACGAGAATCGCCTAAACGTCTGATTATGATTATAGTTGCCTTTTTTGTATCGGCCGGTGTTTCCGTTCTTTGGATAATTTTTATGGAAGCATTTCGCGGAAATTCACTAAATACGGCTGATATTGCAGAAGCAAAGCAGAACGTTAATACTTGATTTTCATTGCAATATTATCAAATCAACGCTCCGCGCATCCTGATTATTCCCAGCAGTATTAATATTAATGCACCTGAATAGCACAGCAAAGTATTGCGAAATCTTGCGGAAGATTCGCTTGTACGCCATTTTACGGGTAAATGCACCAAAACAACGGCAATAATCATTATCGTAATATGCTCGGCAATGCGTCCCGAAAACGCTCCGGCACTAATTCGCGAAATTAGCAGTATCAATCCGAGTAATAACTGAATGTCTGTTACAGAGGAAAAAGCCAAGCCTAAAATACGGTCAAGTTTGGAGTACTCTTTTTTGCCGACAAGTGCTGCAATGTATTTTACCGCTACAACAGCCGCCGCCAGCAACGCTATCCAGCGGAAATGAGAGTGAAGTGTAAATATGAAGTCCATGGTTTATCCCAATTAAAGTAAAATTGAAAAAGCGGCTTTATTGCCGCACTTCTGTCTGCAAAGTGAAATTATTACGGTATTGACACACTATGAATATAGGTATTGTCGGCGGAAGTTTTGACCCTGTTCATACTGCGCATTTGATTCTTGCCGAAACATTTGCCGAACAATACGAACTTGATATATGCTTTATTGTGCCGGCGGCAGTTTCGCCTTTCAAAAACAAAACTAATGCTTCGGACGATGCACGGCTTGATATGCTCCGATTGGCATTCGCAGGCAATGCACGCTTCGTTGTAGATGACCGGGAAATTCGTCGCGGCGGTACGTCGTACACGATTGATACACTTTATGAATACTATGCGGAATTTTTAGATGATAAAATTTATTTGCTTTTAGGAAGCGATGCGGCAGCCGGGTTCACTAATTGGAGGCAATGGACAAAAATTCTATCATTAGCACGTGTATGTATGGCATTGCGCCCGCTTGTAAAATCAGACGGACTTTCAATCGGTTCAGATGAAGTTTTTTATTCGGACGAGCAAGAAGAAGGTTCGCCCGTTTATGTTGCAATTGCCAAATTTTCATCAATGTTGTCTTCACTTGGCGTTCCAGATTCAAATCTTCCATTGCCGGTTGCAGCACCGCTTATTGAAATATCTTCGACTGATATTCGGCAACGTATTGCGGACGCTCGTTCTATCAGATATCTTGTGCCTGAATCTGTGCGCAACTATATTCTGGATAATCGTTTATACAAGAAATAGAAAAAAATACGCATTTATCATTCAAATAATTTCCGATATTATATAGACAAAATATGCCTTGCAAAATTAAAAGAACTGCAAGTCGACACATAAGCCAACGCATACAAGACCATCTATCTCCGTATAATTTATTTGAAACTTTTGGCAGTGTCGTTTTACGAGTGATATGTTGCAATTAAAAAATAAATAAATGCAGATATAAATCGTACATTTCATCACTCTTAGAAAAAATAATGTTTTCCTGGCAAA
>JAANMU010001226.1_pt1 | contig 24558 bp, 15 predicted proteins | sample 7279701 | NCBI WGS metagenome assembly JAANMU01 (sample SAMN14094539, study PRJNA606508) | bioreactor metagenome | isolation source: A lab-scale SPAN reactor treating ammonium-rich wastewater day 57 | place: Ireland: Galway | collected 2017-03-13 | reverse complement strand
CGGACAATCAGACTGCTTGACTCACTATTCCAGCGAACTCTCGTTCGCAACCCGACCGCCGACGAACGAGCACTGGCGACGCGTTTGTTGCACACACGCCGCGCCGAGCACCGGAAAATAACACGCCGATGAGGAAGCGGCACGCCGGACTCTCGTCGATCTCTGCCGCGCGGTCTTGAACCTCAACGAGTTCGCCTACATGGACTGAAGTCGAGACCAGTCATTAGTGTGCGATGGGGGAACCGGTCGGCGATTCAGAGGCTGGCATCGGTCGAATCCATCATCTGAAACCTTGGCGGTTTCAAAAAAGAACAGAGCGGCTTGAGAAACAGCGTTCCAAGGCGAACACATCTTGATAGACTGATGTATTGGCCGCAGTTGTGGATTGTGCATCAGTTGTCGAAAGATCGCCGTTCGGGAGTTTCGTCTCTACGAGGATACGGCGATGCCTCGATTGCCCGATTCTTCACTGCATTCCCGGCTGATTAGACGAGTCGCGGTGCGGGATTATCTGGCCGAACTCGGGTTTCGCAGCTTCGGAGTCTAGGGACTGACGACCGAAACGTTCTTCGAAGAGCGTCGCGACAGCTTTGTTCGAGCGATCGAGTACCGCAGGTATGAGTGCCGGTCGCAAGGGTTGACAAAAGATCGAGTCGCCGCTGCAACGACCGAGCTCCGCAAGCACATCGAAAGCCACAGGGAGCGAATCTGATGCTTGTCCGAACATTGATGCTTTTTGTCGCCAGCCTTGGCTTCGGCAGTGCCGTCCACGCAGCCGAGCCTTTTGAAGCCTTCCTGGAGAAGCATTGCGTCCGCTGTCATGGACCGCAGAAAGAAGAAGGCGATATACGGTTTGACCGGCTGTCGCGCGAGTTCAAGTTGGGTGTTGACACGCATCACTGGGCCGAGGCGCTCGACAAGGTCAACAGTGGCGCGATGCCGCCGAAGAAAGAGCCGCAGCCGACTCAGAAGGAGATATCGGAATTCGTCACGAGTCTTGATGCGCGGCTGAAGGAGGGGCGCGCCGCGCGAATGGCCGCGCGGCCAGCGATTGCTCATTATCGGCTAAGTCGCAAGGAATATCAAAACACGGTCTACGATCTGCTCGGCGTGCGCTACGATCCGACGAAGCCTGGCGAGTTGAACGAAGACACGTTGTGGCGCGGGTTCGAGCGAATTGGGTCGGAACTGTCGCTCTCGGCGTCGCATGTCGATCGCTATTACCGAGCGGCGGGGCTTGTGTTGGACCGTGCATTTCCGGTGACGTCGGGCGAGGCACGCAAGATTCGCAAGACGGCTGCTGAGCTGCGTTATAACGGCGGAAAGTCTCAGCAGGAGGCGCTCGACCGATTCGGCATCAAACGGCCATTACGGTTTCTTCTTTATCCCGGTAGCGTTCACCAGGCTTTGGCGCCTCACTGGTTCGGACAGACTGGTTCCCAACACAGCGGGCTATACAGAGTCCGCATTCAGGCCAGCGGAATACGACCTGTCGGCGGTCAAACGGCGCACCTGAGCATTGGCAAGCGGACCGGCGAAGAGACGGTCGATGGGCTCATCGAGTTCGACATCACGGCTCCCGAGGACAGCCCGCAGGTACATGAGTTCGAGGTGTTCCTGGAGATGCCGACGTCGCTCGAATTCTGTGTCGTCGCGACGGACGTGGTCGATCGCCGAGCGGGTGCCGCCTTCCGCAACGCGCTCAACAGCGGCAGTTACATGTTCACGCACAGCAGCGAGACGCGGCTGCTGACCCCCAACGCTCCGCAGATGTTCGACGACAAGGGGAACGGGCTTTTCTCAACCGTGCTGCTCGATTGGATCGAGTGGGAAGGACCGCTCGAAACCGACGCCGAGAAGTCCCGGCGCAAGGACCTGCTTCCCTCCGATGACGCAAACCCCGAAGTCGTGGCCGAACACCTGCAGCGATTTGCCGAACGAGCCTGGCGGCGACCAGTCAAGCAGGATGAACTGTTGGATTACTTACAGGCTTACCATTCAGAACGCGACGCGGGCGAGAAGACTGCGGATGCCTATCGCGTTGCGATGCAAGGCGTGCTGACGTCGCGGCACTTCATCTACCTTGTCGAGGGTGACCCTGTTGCTCGTGAACGACTCAACGATTCGGAACTCGCCGCGCGGCTGTCGTACTTCCTCTGGAGTTCGATGCCCGACGATGGCCTCTTCGTTGCGGCACGAAGTGGTTTGCTGCAGGGCGACGGGCTAAAGAAAGAAGTGGATCGGATGCTCGAGGACGGCAAGGTCGGCCGCTTCATCGACGACTTCGTACGGCAGTGGCTGCAACTACATCGCTTGGGGATGTTCCCGCCAGATAAGAAACTCTATCCGACCTACGACGCGTGGCTCGAAACGAGCCTGCGCGCCGAGCCCGTCGAGTTCTTCCGCGAGATTTTCGCCAAGAACCTGCCGATTGACAGCATCATCGATTCCGACTGGACGATGGCCAACGCGCGGCTCTGTGATTTTTATGGACTGCCCGAACCGAAGACCGGCGGGTTCCAACGGGTCTCGCTGAAGCCGGAAGATCATCGCGGCGGACTGCTGACGATGGGCGCGGTACTCGGACTGACGTCGGACGGGACGCGGCATCGACCGGTGCATCGCGGCGTCTGGGTCAGCGAAGGGATCTTCAATAAGACTCCGCCACCACCTCCGGCCAATGTCGATCCGATCGAACCGATTCCGCCGACGGGGACCAAGATCACCATCCGCCAGAGAATCGAGGCCCACGCGAAGAACTCGAGTTGTGCTGCCTGTCATCGCAACATCGACCCTCTGGGGCTGGCGTTCGATCAATACGACGCCGTTGGTCAATGGCGCACTCGTGAACTGGTGCCAACAGGTGTCGGTGAAAATCCCGTCGTGAATGCCTCGGGCGAGATGCCCGACGGCCGCTCGTTCCAAGACGCTGTGCAATTCAAGCAATTGCTGATTCAAGACCGCTCTCAAATCGCCCGAGCCTTCATCGAGCACCTCTGCACCTACGCTCTGCGCCGAGTGCTGACCGTCGACGATCAAGACGACCTGAAGGCGATTGAAGCCGAAGCAAAGAAAAACCAGTACCGAGTCAAAGACATCGTGCGTGCCGTGGCGCTGTCTGATTTGATCCGCAAACGCTAACAACCTCTGACAAGGAGAATCTTGATGAGCAACTTCCTTTCACAGTCCTGGTTGATCGATCGGCGCCACGCACTGCGTGCGATGGGCACGTGCATCTCGCTGCCGTTTCTGGAATGCATGGTTCCGTTGCGTGCGGCGGAAGCAAATACGGAAACGCCGCGGCGTAGTGCGTTCATCTACCTCGCGAACGGCGTGCATTCGCTTAACTACCAAATTACGACGCCGGGGCGGGATTATCAGTTTTCGCGGTCGCTCAAGCCGCTCGAGAAGCATCGCGAGATGATTACGCCGATCAGTGGGCTGCATCATCCCGGTGCTCTGAGCCACCACCACAACTGCATTTCGGTGTGGCTGACCGGCGGGAAGCTCGGACCTTCGGATAAAAACACGGTCTCCGTCGATCAGATGATGGCCGGGATTACGGCCAAGCATACGCGGTATCCGTCACTCGAAGTTGCACTCACGGGAGAATCGCTGGCGTGGACGGCGGACGGTGTTCGCTTGCCGTCGATGCGGCGTTGCAGCGAGATCTTTGCGTCAATGTTCGAGGCGCCCAAAGGAGGCACGGCGGCACAACGACGATCGCTCCGTCGCAAAGGGAGCGTGCTCGACGCCAACCTCGCGGAAGTGCGGCGACTCGAACAGGCGATGGGCGCGGCGGATAAAGGGCGGCTCGATCAATATCTGACGTCGGTGCGTGAAGCTGAAGTACGCACGCGGCGAGCTGATGCGTGGCTGGATACGCCGCTGCCCAACATCGCTGAGACCGATCGCCAACGCACCAATCGCGACATCCCCCAGACGCAAGCGGGCGAATACTTCCGAACGGTCTATGATTTGATCGTGCTTGGCTTTCAAACCGACGTGACGCGTGTGGCGACATTCAGCCTCGGGGGCGAAGGGGACGCCTTCTCCATTCCCGAGATCGGCATCACCGAGTCGCGCCATCAGCTGAGCCACCACGGCGGCGATCCGGGTTACATGGAGAAACTCACGAAGTACGACACCTTCGCCATCGAGCAGTTCAGCTACTTCCTCACGCAACTCACCGAGACGAAAGACTTGAATGGCAAGCCGCTGATCGGCTCGACGATGTCGCTCTTCGGCAGCGGCATGTCCTATGGACACAGTCACGGCAACGCGAACCTGCCGCTGGTGCTGGCCGGCGGTTCGGACCTCGGCCTGAAGCACGGCGGCCATCTCGATTTCAACCAAGGCCACTTCAAGGGCTACCAGCTCGACAAGCCCGGCGAGCACTATTCGCTCTGCAGCCGCCCCGCGAACCCGGATGCTCACATGAGCAACCTGCTGCTCTTGATGGCGCAACGCATGGGAGTGGAGACCGAGAAGTTTGGCGATAGTAATAAGGTTATCGAGCTGTGATCTGGGCAGGTGCTCGTGGGATCACCTTCCAGCCTGCCAGACTTGTTCCAGCTTCGATTGCCGATGCCGACAGGCAGGATGCCTGTCCCACTTTTCGGAAAGCTCGTCAGAAACTCCGAACGCCGAATCAATAAATGAGAAGCTCCGAGCCATGACCTCAGCACGAACAGCCAAACACATACACCTCTGGATCGTGGCTTTGTGCCTCGGCCTCTCATTGCTCAGCGGGCGCGTTGCAGCCGACGAGCCGTTCCGTCCCGAGACGGGGAAGTTTCCGCCGCTGGAAAAGGCACACCCTTACCGAGGCGTGCTTGCGTTCGTGGACCATGCGAATCGGCGCGGCAGTCTGCGCGTGGAAACACCCGGCGAGTTCTTCCGCAATGCTCCGCATCCGTTCGCGATGCTTCCATACGGTATCGTGCGTTATCACGGCGCGCCGGCGGATCTTCGAGACATCCCGCTCAGCACCGTCATGCATGTGCGAGCTTTCCTTCCCCCCGCCCCGAAGACTTCTTCCGTGCCGGTTCTTCAGAAAGGAAACCCCGAGCGGCCCGCGGAGAATCATGTCCTGCTCCTCGAAGACGAGCCCAGTTTCTGCCAGCGAGAAGGCATGGTTTGGAAACTGAAGGAGGTCGAGGTTCAAGCGAATCAAGGGCTGATCACGGCCACTGTTGAGCCCAAAGCCGGTGGCGACGGCAAAGCCAAATTGGAGAAGCTGACCTTCAATGCCGCAACGCGATTCTGGCGCGGCCGCGAGTGCCTCAGTGTCGACGACTTGATCGCCGAAGGCGTTTGGCCTACGAGCGGAAAGAAAGCCCTGGGCGACCAAACGGTGCAGCTCGGGCTCACCTGGCAGCCCACTCCCGGGGGTGTGTTCCTGCGGTATCATATTTCGGACATCTGGCTGGACGAGACCGCTATGGGGCGAGCCACCAAGAATCAAACCGAGGCACACAAAGCTCTGATTCGCAGCCGCTGGATGCCTGCTTGGGTGGATGCCGTCGAGTACGGCAAATTCGGCCGCGCGACGGTGACGGCGACGTTATTCGGCGGCATGGACACCTCGCTCTACGCAGACTTTAAAGCTGGTAGCTCAGCGCAGATGAACGCGGTCGAGAACACGTTGAAGCACACCCACGGCGATTACAGCCCGGCACACATGGCCTCCGGCGGATCGATTCTCGAAGTTACCAAGCTTCCCGGAGAAGCTCCCTTAGGCAGCAGCGGCATTCAGATTCGCTTCGAGACGGATCTGATCATCGAAGGCATCCGCCCCGGGCGCGTCGTTCGTGTCCGACCCACGAGCTGGCCCCTGGTTAACCTGTCTCGTGAAGAATACCTCAGGGAAAGCATCGAGGAACGCTTCCCTAACCCCGACATCTTCCCGAAGTACTGACCCCCCAAAATTCCCTTGGGAATGTGAAGACATCGAGCACGATCTGGAGCAGGTCTGATGTTTCGCGCGCGAAATGCAAGTGGAGATTTTCGAGTACGACGGACTGGAAGTCCGTCGATCACTGGCTGCGACGGACTAGAAGTCCATCGTATGAGACGGCTCGGTAAATTCCTTTCCGCTATGTCGCTGCTTGCGTGTCTTATGCTCTTCGCGGCATCGGCCCACGGTGCGGACGACCTTGAGCAATCGTTTGCCAAGCAGATTCAGCCGCTGGTCGTGAAGACGTGCGGGGATTGCCACGGGAAGTCGCCCAAGGACAACGATCTCGATCTGACGAGCTTCGGCTCGGCCCAGGCGATCCTCGCCAAGCCCAAGGTGCTCGGCGATGTGGCCGAGCGGTTGCGACTGGGCGACATGCCTCCGAAGGACGCGCCGCAGCCGACCCCGGCCGAGCGAGAAGGAATACTGGGTTGGATTACGGCGGCGCTCGATTCAGAAGCGGCGGCGCGGGCCGGCGACCCCGGGCCGGTGACGCTGCGGCGGTTGAGCAACTCCGAGTACGACAACGCGATCCGCGATCTCACCGGTATCGACATGCGGCCAACGCGGGCTCGCGAGTTTCCCACCGACAGTGTTGGCGGCGAAGGGTTTGCGAACGTCGGCGACGCGATGCCGGTGACTCCCGAACTGGTTGAACGCTATCACCAGACCGCTCGCGATGTCGCCGCGCGGGTCGTGCTGCTGCCCTCGGGTTTCCGCTTCTCCCCGTCGACCGAGCGACCGGATTGGGTCGAGGAGGCTCTCAAGCCGCTTCGCAGCTTCCACGCCCGCTATGCCGGGCCAAATGGAGAGCCGCCGCTGGCAGCGCATCTCGCGGCGACCTTGAAGCACCGTGACAGGCTCACGGGCGACGGCTCCGCCGCCATCATTGCTGTGGCCGCTGAAGAGAAACTCAATGCGACCTATCTGGCGGCGCTTTGGGAAGGGCTCAATGGCACGTCCGCAAGGCCAGCGGAAATCGAAGCCCTGACGAAGCAGTGGCAGGAGAAAGCGGAAAAGTTTGAAGCCGAGAAACGGCGCCGTCAGACGGCTCTCCAATCAGCCAAACAGAAGATCGACTCCCAATGGGCCGCGTCGAAGCGAGTGCTCGCGGAGTCGAAAGTTGCGGAAGGGGGCTCTGTGCCCTTCGAGCAAAAAGTCTCGGTTCAACGCGGCGAACTGCTGCTCCTTACCGTGCTTCCGAACGAAAATCACGGAGCCGATAGCACGCTCATCGAATGGACGATCCGCGAGCCAGTCGGCGAGCAACGAACCTGGAGCGTCGCCGATCTGGTGCCCAATCTGCTGAAGGGGAACCCGTGGTCGGACAAGCACGAGGCCCGCTGGAGCTTTCTGGAAGCGACATCCACTCCGGTGTTCCTCGCCGAACAGCGCGACAGCAACGCGGGACGGCCCGAACTCAAATCGTGGAGTCTTGGCCCCGAGCCCTCGGTCTTTGTGAACTCGGCCGCTGAACCGGCGCAGGTCTGGACGAAGTTACCCGCGCGATCGTTCTTCGTGCATCCCGGACCCAAGCGTCCGGTGACAGTCGCTTGGGCGAGCCCGATCGCAGGCGAGCTGCTGCTCGCGGGCCGCGTCGCGGATGCTCATCCAGCCGGTCTCGACGGCGTCTCGTTCGAGCTGTCGCATGTCGCGGCTGCGGACTTGGGGCCAGCGCTGGCCGATCTGGGCAGCGTGTTTGCGAGCTTGCCTGAACCCGGCCTGCCTCCCGACATGCTCGCCCTTGTCCGGGAGAAGTGGCGCGAGGCGACGACGGATCCGGCGCCGGTTCTGGCGGCGATCAAGGCCCTGCAAGACCACTTGTTCCAAGGCAATTACGGGAAGAATGCAGCCCTGGCGGTCGGCAATGGCTTCCCCGCCTGGGAGGATCTGCGTCGTGTGGTCGCGCGAGAGCGGGTCCAAGGGGCCGCGCGTGAGCCACTCTTCCGAATGGTCGCGTTGCCAGCTCAGCCCGACACGTTCGTCGTCTGGGATCGGCTGCGACTGGAAGGCGGTGACGGGCCGCCGTTGGTATTTTCGGAGCATCCCGAACTGCGAGCGATCATCGAACAAGCGTCTGGACTCAAGTTCGGTCAGCACCCGCAGGGACGGCCCGTGCCGAAGTCCGCGCTTGTCACGGCGGCCGGTGCCGAGACGTTAATCGATCTGAAGAAGCTACCGGCAGAACTGCAAAATGCGCTCACGCTGCCTCGGTTCCTCCGCGCCGACGTGAGCCTCGACGAAGCGAGTCCGGAATCCGCCTCGGTTCAGGCGTTTCTCATCGCAGCCACTGGCGGCGGCGGAAACCTGGCCGAGCCGGTCGCCACAGCGACGCCCGGCGACCCGCGAGCCGCGCAGATCGTGCATCCACGCGTCGCCGCGGAACGGGCACAGCCGGGTGCGGAGTTTCGCGCTCTCTTTCCGCCGGCGGTCCTCTTCCAACCGATCATCCCGCGCGACGCCCAAGGAAGCGTCTTCTTGTACCGCCGCGAGGACGAGCCGTTGCGTCGGCTCTTGCTCGACGACGCCGGCCGGGCGGAGCTCGACCGGCTGTGGAGCGAACTGGTGTTTGTGAGCGAGCAGGCGCTGGCCACCCCGGCGGCGTATGCGTCGCTCGTGCAGTATTACCGCAAGCCGAACGACGGCGCGCGGATCATGTTCTTCTACATTCAGGAATTCGAGCAGCAGATCAAACGTGAGGAGACCGCCTTGCTCGCGGCTCAGGTTGCCGCTGAACCGCAGCATCTCGACGCGCTGCTGGCCTTCGCTGCTCGCGCTTGGCGCCGGCCGCTCAGCCCTGACGAACGCGAGGCGATACTCGCGTCCTATCACGCCGACCGGAAAGACGGCGTGAAGCACGATCCGGCGTTCCGCACCGTACTGGCCCGCGTCCTCTCGTCGCCATGGTTCCTGTATCGAGTCGAACAACCCGCGTCGGGTCCGCGTTGGCAGCCGGTATCAGGCGACGAACTGGCGACGCGGCTGAGCTTTCTCCTCTGGGATTCGATCCCCGATGACGAGCTGCGAGCGAAGGCCGCGAATCTCCACGAGCCCACGGTCATGGAAGAGCAGCTGCGCCGCATGCTTAAAGACGGCCGCATGCGCGGCATGGCCGAGGAGTTCGGTGCCCGCTGGCTCGGGGTGCGGGACTTTGTCGACAATCACGGACGCAGCCTGAAGCACTTTCCTGAATTCACGCCGGCCTTGCGTGACGCGTTGGCCGAGGAGCCGGTGCGGTTCTTCGAAGACCTGCTGGTCAATGACCGCCCGGTTGCCGATGTGATCGCCGCCGACGCCGTGGTCATCAACGATGTCCTCGCCAAGCACTATGGCATCCCCGGCGTGACTGGTCCGCAGTGGCGGCGAGTCGAAAAGGTTTCTGCCTACGGTCGCGGCGGGTTTCTAGGATTCGGCGCAGTGATTGCCAAGCAATCGGCAGCCGCGCGGACGAGCCCGATCAAGCGCGGGGCGTGGTTGGTGCAAGTGCTCGGCGAGCGACTGCCCAAAGTTCCGCCCGACGTGCCACCGCTGCCCGAGACACCGCCCGCCGGGCTCAGCGTGCGCGAAATCACCGAGCGTCACCGTCAGGATCCAAAATGTGCCGGTTGTCACGTTCGCATCGACCCGTACGGCATGGCCCTGGAGCGGTTTGACGCCATCGGTCGCCTGCGGCCAGCCAGCGAACTGAAGCCGGGCGACACCAAAGGCACGCTCCGCGACGGCACCGAGATCGACGACATCGCTGGCCTGCGGAACTACCTCGCAGGACCGCGCCGCGAAGACCTATTGCGTTCCCTCGCCCGCAAGCTGACCGGCTACGCGCTGGGCCGCGCCGTGATGACGTCGGATCGCAAGCTTGTGGACAAAGTAACCAAGACCATGGCCGGCGGTGGGCGCTGGTCGGACGCCCTGCTTGTCATCGTTCAGAGCGAGCAGTTCCGCTCCATTCGGCCAACGACCGAATCCGCTTCAACCAAGTAACGAACTACCCAGAACAGGAGACTCCTGATGGTGACGAAATCAGATTCCTTTTCGCGACGCACATTGTTGCGCGGGCTCGGCGTATCGATGGCCCTGCCGTGGCTCGAATCTCTGGCGTTCGCTACGGGTGAGAAAACCACCGCCACCGCTCAACCGCCCACTCGCACGCTCGTCACGTTCACGGGCATGGGCTTCCACTCGCAACACTGGTGGGCCAAGGGCGAGGGCGCCGGCATGGAACTCGGCCCGTGCCTGAAGCCGCTGGAGCCTTGGAAAGGACGGCTGGTATTTCTCCGTGGCCTTTGGAACGAACAAGCCAACAACGGCGTCATCCACTGCATGCAGACGGGGAACATGCTTAGCGGCGCCCCGATGTCGAAGACGGAAGTTCGCACGGGCGTCAGTTTCGACCAAGTCATGGCACAGCGGCTCGGCGATCGCACGCGAATCCCTTCGCTTGTGCTGGGCTGCGAAGGCCCGATTCCGGGGCTCCAGGACGGACATCCCTTGCTCTACAGCTCGCATATTTCCTGGAGCACGGCAGTGTCGCCGACGTGGACCGAGACCCGTCCGGCGCTCGCGTTCGACCAGCTCTTCCGCACCGACCGCCAGCGCGGCGACCGTCGCGTCGTCGATGCCGTGCTCGAAGACGCAAAGTCACTCCGTCTGCGGCTCTCGCTCTCGGACCGGCAGCGGTTCGAGGAGTATCTCGGCAGCGTTCACGAGATCGAAGGGCGCATCAAACGCGCCGACAAAGAGCGCGACGCGAACGGATGGCAACCGACCTTGGCCGCTCCCGATCGCCCGCGACCGGCCGACGGCATTCCCGCCGACATCCCGGAGTACTGGCGCCTGATGAACGACATCGTGCTGCTCGCCTTCCGCACCGATACGACCCGGATCGCAACGCTCAAGTATTGCAACGACGGCTCCGCCGAAACTCACGCTCACTGCGGCGCCAAGGATCAGCATCACCAGATGGCCCACACCCAGCCGCCGGAACTCATCCCACTCAACCAGTTCTTTATGGCCCAGCTTGCCTACCTCTGCGAGCGAATGTCGGAGGTTAAGGAAGGTGACCGCACGTTGCTCGACAACACCTCGATGATGCACTGTTCGAGCATGTTGCACGGCAACCACGACGCGAAGCAGTTGCCGATCATCTTGTTAGGCGGCGCCGGGGGCAAACTCCGCGGCGGCCGCGTGCTCGACTACCTCAATTCGCCCAACCGCCGCATGTGCAGCCTGTTCCTCAGCCTCATGGAATGGGGCGGCCTGGAACTCGACCACTTCGGCGACTCGAAGGAGCGGTTGGCCGGCATTTGACGGAACTTTGGTCACGAACGCCAAACCTACCGCCACGTTGGCCTAGACTCCGCCTCACCACGGCTACGTAGTGTTGCGAGGGGGGCTCGTCAGGGTTGAAATGAACTGACTGAATCCATCATGAAAAACTTCATTAAGCTATCACGTCGTTGGCCTCTTGTCGTTGGTTCGATTCTGGCTTTTGTCGTGTCTGTTACGGCTCAGGCTGCTGAACCAACGGCGCCAACAATTTCGACTCAGGCAACGTTTGATGGCGAGGTCAAGCCGCTGCTGGCGAAGTATTGTTTCGGCTGCCATTCGACTGCGGAGAAGAAAGGGAGTTTGGATCTTCAGCGATTCGCCAATCTCGATGATATTCGCAAGCATGTGAAGCCGTGGCAGAGCATGATCGAGCAGCTCGAAACGGGCGAGATGCCGCCCAAAGACGAGCTGCAGCCGACCGAGTCCGAAAAGCGGAGGTTGATCGGCTGGGTGAAGGAGTTTCTCGATGCCGAGGCACGGGCACGGACGGGTGATCCGGGGCATCTGCCGCTGCGGCGGCTCAGCAATGCCGAATACGACGCGACAATTCGCGATCTGACGGGAGTCGATCTGCGGCCGACGCGCGAGTTTCCTCAAGACGGCGCCGGCGGCGAAGGTTTCACGAACGCCAGCGAGTCGCTCACCGATATCTCGCCTGTGCTGTTTGCGCGGTATTTGAGCGCGGCCAAAGAAATCGCCGATCATGCCGTGCTGTTACCTGACGGATTTCGATTCTCACCGTCGAAAACGCGCCGCGATTGGAGTGATGAAGCGACGGCTCGGCTTCGCCAGTACTACTCGCAGATTTGGCCGGCAAAGGACGGCAGCTTTCAACCGGTGCTGAGCCAGCATCTGCGGCTCACGGTGACTCAACACGCGGCGCTCGCGAATGGCAAATTTGAGGAAATCGCCGCTGGCTCGCCGGGATGTAATTCAAGGTACCTCCGCATCCTGTGGGAGGCGCTCAACGGCAAGACGCCGTCGGAGCCGCTGGATACTCTCCGCTCGAAATGGCGAAAGGCGATCGAAACCGGCAAAGACGCGGATGTGGAAGACATGGCCGCCTATGTGAAGGCTTGGCAAGCAACGCTCTGGCGGATCGGTCCGGTCGGCAGCTACGTGCGCTCTACCGACGGCAAGCACACGCAAAGCAACTTCTTGGTCGAGAGCCTCTCTCGACAGGCGCCTTTCGATGAACCGCCAGCCGAGTCCCTCCACGTCCGGTTGGCCATCACACCTGCTCCGGGACAGTCCACCGTGACCGTCTATCTGGCCGCGCAGGAGTCCGGGTCGGCGGGACCGATCGTTTGGCAGCGGCCACGTTTCGAAGGCACGGGAAAGCCGACTTTGCTGTTGCGCGACTATGCCGACTTTGGTCCGGCGTTCGAGACCGATTTGTCCTCGGCATTTGCCAACACGGCCAAGTACTTGTCGGCGGTCGCGGAGCTGGCTCACTCGGCGAACGCAGCGCCGGACACCATCGCGGAAAAGTACGGATTGGATGCGACCTTTCTCAAGCAGTGGGTCAAGGTGCTGGCCGTTGTTCCGCAAAAGCCAACGACCCCGATGGTCACGGCCGCCTCGCCGCTGACATTGCTCGATGCGAAGACGATTCCCGGCCACGGCGGCGCGATCAGCGGCTGGACAAAGAAAGGCTCGGACCTGCCCGTCGTCATTGCGAATTCGTCCGAGCGAACGCTGACGATTCCAGGGCGAGCGTCGCCTCACACCGTCGCCGTGCATCCAACACCGACGGAGTTCGTCGCGGTCGCGTGGAAAAGCCCGCTGGCGGGCATTGTGAACATGACGGCTCGCGTGGCTCAGGCTCATGCCTGCGGGAACGGCGTCGCGTGGCAGTTGGAACACCGTCGAGGTGATCGAGCCACGGTGCTTGGCGATGGTGCGCTCGACAACACTCAAGAGATGAAGCTGCCCGCCAAATCGCTCAAGTTGGAAAAAGGCGACTTGCTGGTTCTGTCCGTCGATCCGCGCGACGGAAACCACGCCTGCGACCTGACCGAGTTGGAGTTGACGATCTCCGAAGAGGCCGATGCCAAACGCGTGTGGGATCTCGGCAAGGATGTCGCGTGGGAGATTCAGGCGGGCAATCCGCACGCCGACAAACACGGCCATGCGGACACTTGGAGCTTCGCCCGCGGAACGGTTCAGAAGGCGTCGGGAAACAAAGCAACGCCGTCGATCTTCGCGGGTAATTCGACGATCGGACGGTGGCGTGCTGCCGCCGCGGACCCCGATCGCCGCGCCGAAGCCGAAGAACTCGCGAAACAAGTCGAGCGAGTCTTGACCGGACCACAGCCCGGCGAGAAGGACGTCGATCGCTCGATGTATGACCGCTTGGTCGCGGTGGACAGTCGAGTGCTTGCCGAGGTCGATTTGACGAAAGTGGCCAAGCCCACGGTGAAGGCCTCCAACCTCGGTCTGCCGAAGGAGCGGTTTGCTCTACCGGACCGTGACAGCTTGGTTGAGTCGAGCGACAAGATCGTCGAGATTCAGTTGCCCGCGACGCTGTTCGTCGGTCGCGAGTTTGTGGTCGATGCGAAGATCGACAATCCGCAAGGCTCGCGTTTCGTGCGAGTCCGCGCCGCGGCCACTTTGCCCGACCACAGCACACGCTGGTCAGGAGCGCTTCTCGCCGCGACGAACGGGGTCGAGTACCAGCGAATGCTCGCGGGCAACGCCGAGTTTCGCCGACTGTTTCCACTCTTCACTTGTTTCCCCAACGTCATCCCGACCGACGAAGTCGTGTCGCTGAAGATGTTCCATCGCGAGGACGAGCCGTTGCTGCGGCTTTTCGCCACCGACGAGCAAGCACGGCAACTCGATCGCTTATGGGCGGAACTGCGGCTGATCAGTCGGCAGCCGGTCGCCGAGTACGATTATCTCCCGCAGCTCATGGGCTTCACGACGCAGGACACTTCAAAGGCATTTCAGAAGTTCTTCATCGACCGCAAACCGAAGTTCAAACAAGACGCGGACGACTTGCTCAAAGACGAAGAAGCCGCGATTCCGGTGCAGCTCAACGCGTTGATCGCGTTCGCCGAGAGGGCGTTCCGTCGTCCACTTCAAGAGAAAGAGAAGTCGGATCTTCGCACGCTCTATGACGCGGTTCGCAAGAAGGGCGCAGCGCATGACGAAGCGTTTCGCGGAGTGTTGGCGCGCGTCCTGACATCGCCTTCGTTCTTGTTCCGCGTCGAGTCCTCGCCGCCGGGCAAGGAGCCGAGTCCCGTTACCGATTGGGAACTGGCGACGCGGCTGAGTTACTTCCTCTGGTCGTCGCTGCCGGATGACGAACTGCGACAGCTCGCTGCGGCGGGAAAATTGCGCGATCCGCAAGTGCTTGCCGAGCAAACGCGCCGCATGCTGAAGGACGCTCGCACGAGATCGTTGGCCATCGAGTTCGGCACGCAGTGGATTCATGTGCGAGGCTTTGACGACCTCAAAGAGAAAAACGAAAGGCTCTTTCCGATGTTCGACGCCTCGTTGCGGCAGGCGATCTACGAAGAGTCGATTCTGTTCTTTCAAGAACTGTTTCAGAGCGACCAGCCGATCGCCAACGTGCTCGACGCGGACTACACGTTCCTCAACGAGCCGCTGGCGAAACACTACGGCATCCCCGGCGTGACCGGCCCGCAATGGCGGCGCGTGGACGGCGTGCGAAAGTACGGTCGTGGCGGCGTGCTCGGTCTGGCGAGCGTTCACGCCAAGCAATCAGGCGCGTCGCGAACAAGCCCTGTGTTGCGCGGCAACTGGGTCGTCGAAACGCTGCTCGGGGAAAAGCTGCCGAAGCCGCCCCCCAACGTCCCGATCCTGCCGGACGAAGAAGGCGCCGACAAACTAACGACGCGGCAGATGGTCGAGAAGCATGTGTCGAACCCCTCGTGCGCCGCGTGCCACGTGCGGATCGACCCATTTGGCTTTGCGTTTGAGAACTTCGATCCCGTCGGGCGCTTCCGCGTGAAGGAGAGCAGCGGCCAGCCGGTCGACACAAAAGCCCGCCTGCACGACGGCGCCGAGTTCGAAGGCATCGACGGCTTGCGAACCTATCTGTTGACAAAGAAGAAGGACGCAATCACGCGACTGTTTTGCCAGCGGCTGCTCGGCTACGCGCTCGGTCGCGGGACGACGCTGTCCGACACAACGCTGATCGATCAGATGGTCTCGGAAACCAACGCCAACGACGGCAAAATCTCCGCCGCGGTGCTGACGATCGTCCGCAGCCCGCAGTTTAGAATGATCCGCGGACAGGAGGCGGCGGATGAGTAGGAGCATGATGTCGCTGATACTTGGACTGCGGCAGCCTTACTGCCGCAGTCCAACGGTACTAAAGAAGCACCAACCTTCAGGAGCCCCGATATGTCAACCCTTTCAAAATCAGTCGTCTCCCGTCGCACGTTCCTTCGAGGTCTCGGCGTCAGCATGGCGTTGCCGTGGCTGGAATCGCTGCCCGCTTGGGGTGCTGAAGCTCGCAACTCATCCGAGCCGCCGGTCCGTTTCGCCTGCCTCTTCGCAGGCAATGGATTTCATAGCCAAGAGTGGTGGGCCAAGGGCGAACGCCGCGAGATGCAACTCGGCAAAGTGCTCGAATCGCTAAGTCCCTTCCGGGAGAAGCTGAACTTCATCCGTGGGCTGTACAACGCCGAAGCTCTGATCGGCGGCATTCATAGTTGCCAGACCGGAAATCTGCTGTCGGGAGCGCATCTCGCTCCGGGCGGCGAAATCAAGTCGGGGACCAGTTGCGATCAGCTCATCGCTCAGCACTACCGCGACCAGACCAAAGTGCCGAGCCTTGTGTTGGGCTGCGAGCCGTCAATCGCTGCGATTCACAAGAACTACTCAATGGTCTACAGCTCGCACATCTCGTGGAGCTCGCCGACCACGCCGACGCCGCTGGAAGTCTTCCCTGCGCTGGCGTTCGACCGCTTGTTCCGCGACGACGTTGGCAGAGCGGATCAAAGCGTGCTCGATGCGGTGCTCGAAGACGCCCGGGGCTTGCGTAACAAAGTCAGCCGCTCCGACCAACGACGCTTGGACGAATATCTGTCGTCCGTCCGCGACGTCGAATCACAGATCAACCGCGCGAGCCAAGCGGGCCGATTCCAAGGCTGGCGCCCGACGCTTACCGAGCCCAACATGCCGCGCCCTGCCGACGGCATGCCTCAAGACATCGACCAACACATGCGGCTGATGTGTGACATCCTGGTGCTTGCCTTCCAGACCGACACCACACGTGTCTGCACGCTGAAGCTGAACAACGACCATTCGTCGCTGCGATTCCCCAACCTGCCGGCGGCCAGCGGCAAGGGCGGCATCGACTACATGATTCACCACTTGCTGTCGCACTCGAACAACGCGGACTGGCTGAAGGTGAATCAGTTTTTCACGGAGCAACTGGCCTATATCGCCGACCGCCTGAACCGCATACAGGAAGGCGAGCGCACGCTGCTCGACAACTCGATGATCATGTACTGCTCGAGCATGATGACGGGCGGGCACGACAACAACCAATTACCGGTGGTGCTGCTCGGCCAGGGCGGCGGCCAGATCCAGACCGGTCGTGTGCTCGACTACCTCGGCAAGCCGAACCGGAAGATGTGCAGCCTGTACCTGTCGCTGATGGACAAGGTCGGCGTGCGGCTCGACAGCTTCGGCGACTCGAACGAGCGACTGGGCGAAGTCTGACACCCGCCGAGTTGGTCGCTGATCACCACTCCTCCCCGAGTCGCTCCCCATAAGGAACCGAGATCGTACAAACTCTCTCTTTGATCCCTCTCGCAACCGTCTGGAGTGAAACGAGTTAGCGAATCCGAGACCCTTTCGGCCCGGGAAAATGCGGAAGGAACCCGTTACGAATTTCGCGGCGGGGTGGTAGTGCTGAGCCGTTAACCCGCGGAGAAAAAGGTGGGGCCTTGTGACTGCCCCTTTTCGGGTTAACGGCGGCGAGAGATCGACCCTTTCCGCGCCGTGGTGATTCGCGGCCACTCTCTGTGGACTCTCTCCCAGATACTTGCTCACAATCCATCGCAAGCCCTACACACTTTTTGCTCAGGCCGCGGATCGCAACCCAACAACCGGCCTGCGTGATCAAATTGAAATTTACAACACTCATTGAGTGCATTACGCAACATCGCGCGGCCTCGCTGGACGCGTGACTTGGCCCCGGAAAGCGTGATGCCGAATTGGTGGGCCACCTCCTGTTGCGTCAGGCCTTCCATCTCGGCCAATTTAACCGCCTCGCGATAACCGTCTGGTAACGTCCCGATCATTTCATCCAGCCAATCAGCGCCGCTGCATCGTGGCGAATTCGGATGATCGTCGCCAACGTTCGCGGGATCGGTGTCGCCCAGCGCCACGATGGAAGTGGTGGCTTTGCGGTGGTGATCGCGAACCACGTTGCGGGCGATCTGGTAAACCCAAGCCGCCAGACGATCTGAGTCACGAAGCGTTCCAAGGTTGCTGTGAATCCGCAGGAACGTCTCTTGCAGCAGATCGTCGGCAGCATGATCGTCCGAGACCCTGCGACGAATAAACTGTCGCAGTTCAGCGTTCAGGTGCGCCCAAATGGTTTCGGTCGACGGTAGGGTATTCATCGGGGTCTCATTCGCCCTTCGGTGGCGTCGGTGCGCAGCAAGCGGTTTGCGTGCAGCAACCTGCGGGCGTGCAGCAGCACGCTGGGACGCAGCAACCGACCGGTACACAGCAGCACGCCGGCACGCAACAGTTAGACGGGGCACAGCACATCGAGGGGACGCAACAACCGGGCGTGCAACACGTTTCCGAGGATTCGGTCTTCATCGTTCTCTCCTTGTCATTAGGCTTCGATTTGGCTGACGTTCAGCCTTTGCAGAAGTACAGACGCGGGGAGGTCAAAAAGGACGCACAAAATCAGTCAGGGAGTGCGAGACGGATCGGCCAGTAGGCCTACAAGTTTGTCCGAAACGAACTTCCGAATCTCGTCGCGAACGCGTCGGTAGTGGCCCAGGGCTTCCTCTTCCGATGCCGCCGTCTTTGCGAGTTTGGGTGGATCGTCAAAGCCAACGTGGACGACGCGGGCCTTCCCCAGGAAGGCTGGGCAATTCTCGTCTGCGTGCCCGCAGACGGTGATCACCAGGTCCAAGGGTACATCGGCCAGCGAACTCGCCAGCTTGGACGACTGCCCCGAAATATCCACGCCGGCCTCCTGCATCACACGAATTGCGTTGGCATTCATGCCATGCGCCTCGATGCCAGCGGAATAGGGTTCGATGCGATTACCAAGGAGGTGACGCGCCCAGCCCTCCGCCATTTGGCTGCGGCAAGAGTTGCCTGTGCAGAGGAAGAGGATCTTTGATTTCATGACAACCTTTCTGTCAAAGACTCCGGTTCCGTTGCGACTCGCTCGTTCACGAGCAGCGCTCGCAATTCCGCGGGCGTCGCAATCCGTCCCGCGACGACCACCTTGCCGTCGATGGCCAGCGCGGGAAGCGCCCACGGATCGAGGGCCAGGATGCGGTCGTAATCGCTGACCTTGGCAACAGTGTCGCCGCGCCCTGCCTGGCGTGCTGCCTCTTCTGCATTCTTCAGCAGGCCGCTGCAACTGCGGCAACCGAACCCCAAAACTTCCAGCGTGGCCATGACTTACTCCTTCGCAAGGGCTTCCTCTGCCGGTTGGGCAATGACCGCCCGCAACCCTTCGACGCCGACGGGAGCCACTACCTGCCACGGCACCAGACCGACGCGCGACGCATGCTGCGTGGCAACCTCCCGCAGAAACTGGCCTTCGTGGCGTTGTCGGGAAACGAGCACTGGATCGCGCACGTCGAGTTGATGGAGGCTTTGGTTGATCACCCAGCCGAAAGGCTCGATTTTGGCGCGACGCAGATCTCGCTGCAGGTGTGCTGCTTCGTGAACCGGCGTTGCTTCCGGCAAGGTCACAATCAATACGCGGGTGAATTCAGGGTCACGCAGCCGCGGAAGCAGTTGCTGGACGCTCTCTGGCAGTTCGCTTGCTTGGCGACTCATTTCGCGGTGGTAGGTGAGCGCGGCATCGAGGAGCAGAATCGTGTGGCCCGTAGGTGCCGTATCCAGCACCACGAACCCTTCTTTCCCCTTGTCCACGGCTGCGGCGAAAGCGCGGAATACCGCGATCTCCTCAGTGCATGGAGATCGCAGATCCTCGTCGAGCAGGGCGCGGCCATGTTCGTCGAGGTTTGCGCCGGCATTGGCCATCACCTCGGCCGAGTAGGCCGCAACTTCTGCTTTGGGATCGATGCGGCTGATCTGCAAGTTGGATAGCGTGCCGTTGATCGTCGCAGCGACGTGCGCAGCCGGATCGGTCGTCGAAAGGTGAACGGGGAAGCCACGATCAGCGAGGGCTACCGCGACCGCCGCGGCGATGGTGGTCTTGCCGACGCCTCCTTTGCCCATCGTAAGGATGACGCCGCGCACCGCTTGCGCGATCTCGTCGACCAGTTCCGCCACGCTACCCAGTGCCGGATCGCCGATGCGCACTGCCTCCCCCGGATCAACGGCAGCTTCATCGAGCTTGCCGGCAGCGATTGCTCGCAGCGCGTCGGCCCCGAGTAGGCCAAAGGGTGCCAGCGGCACTATCGTGCGTGGCAAATCGATGAGCACCGTGGGGATGTGCTTGAGAACACGTTCCGCACGTTCCTCCATCGACTTCGCGACTGGGTCACTCGCGACGGTCGCGTGGAACACGCCGTTGACCACCAGATGTTGATTTTTCACGCCTAAGGCAGCGAGCTCACCGCTGGTCCGCGCCGCTTCCGCAAACGCGGCGGCGTCGGCGCGCGTTACCAGCACGAGCGTTGTCACCTGGGGATCGCTCAGCGCTTCCACCGTTTGTTGGTAGAGTTGCTGTTGCGCTTGCAGTCCCGCCAGGGGACCGAGGCAGGAGGTTCCCGAAGTGTTATTCGCCAGAAACCCGCTCCAGGCCGACGGCAGCGTCAACAGGCGAAGCGTGTGGCCGGTGGGAGCAGTGTCGAAGATCACATGGTCAAACTCGGTGGTAGCCTGAGGTTCGCCGAGCAACTTGGCGAATTCATCGAAAGCTGCGATCTCGACCGTGCACGACCCGGAGAGCTGCTCCTCCATGCTGTTGATCGCGGTGTCCGGCAGGATGCCGCGATACGGTTCGACCATCCGCTCCCTGTAGTCATGGGCAGCAGCTTCGGGATCGATGTTCAAGGCGAAGAGACGCGGCACGCCGGGGATCGCCTTTGGCTTTTGGCCGAGTTGCACCCCCAGCACTTCGTCGAGGTTCGAAGCGGGGTCCGTACTCACCAGGAGCACGCGTTTCCTGGCGTCCGCCAGGGCAATCGCGGTGGCGCAAGCGAGCGATGTCTTGCCCACACCCCCTTTCCCGGTGAAGAACAGGTTTCGAGTTGGATTCTTGAGCATTTCCACGGTACACGTCCTTCCTTGATGGAACCTAACAGCAGCCGCTTCCCGGTTGGCAGCAACCCGCTGCGTTCACTGGAAGTGTGACTTCAGGAGCGCGCACAACGTGCGCCCACGACGCCAGCAACTCGCGGCTCGGATAGGTTCCTTGGCAGACGACGCGTCCATCGACGCGAATGATCGGCAGCGCATCGACCCCCTTGGTTTGCAGCGCTGCGCGCACGTCAGGCTGGGCGGCGAACTCTCGCGGCTGTTGCGACAGGTTGAAACGCTCGACGTTTACTCCCTGGCGGCGAAGCCAATCCAGATCGCCCGCGAAGCGGACCAACGTCTGATCGACTTGGGGTCCGCAGATGCCCGTCGAGCAGCACATCGGTTTGTCAAAGACTTGCACGTTCATGATCAGACTCCTTATTCGTGTATCGTCGATAGGCGATTTTGAGGACAAATAAAAAGCAGTCACTACAACTTGCTCACCAGCTCCTTCAGCTCATCCAGCGCGGTCGGATTGATGCAGTAGCACACTCGCGGTCCATCGACTTCGCCTTGCACCAGTCCAGCTTCCTTCAGAATCTTGAGATGCTGAGACACGGTTGATTGAGCCACCGGCAACTGCTCGACAATTTCGCCGCAGACACACGTCTCGCGGCGAGCAAGGAGCTGCAGGATTCTTACCCGCAAAGGATGGGCCAAACCCCACGCGAGTGCCGCCAGTCGCTCTTCCCGTTCGCGAGGCAAGTTGCTTCCGCTGGATGCAACCGGCTCGCATTTCAGGGTGTTACGACGACGAGTCATGGGAGCACTTCGTGTGTAGGGACTATCCTATCTATCGTCATTCTACGATAAACGATGAAGAAAACCAGTGGCGCGCCATTTCGAGCGCGCGGGCCCGAAGCGCAGACGACCAAAACCGCACAATGTCTACCCCAATCACTTTCGTCCTGCGGGAGACTCAAATTGTTAAATCCCGCGGCGCTGTTAATCAGAGATTCCGAGACTTTCGGGGCGAGAACTCGGGGCCCGACCCCAACCCCTATGGTTGGTCGCACACCCACGTTGGTCTCTCTCGAAACGGAGAGTCCGCCGCCAGCGGGCGAATTGGCGTAAACCGTGGCAGGAAAGGGGGTAAACGCGAAACGCCCGGCGGCCGAAATCTCGGCGTCGGGCGTTAACTGGTGGGCCGGTCAATTTCGAGACCAGCGAAAAAGCTCCCCGAAAGGAACCCTCTTCGTCACAATACTCTCGTGCCCTCCATATCGCAATTCCTTTCACGGCAACAGCTTGCAAAGTCCGAGTCCCTTCCGGTCGTTCGGTGGCGGTCGCAACCTTCGTCGAAACGGGACGCCTATCGAGGCTGCCGTGGGCGATAATCCCCGCCTGATTCCAGGTCGCTGTCGTCAACTTCTTCGTCCAGCACCGACGGGGGCGTGGGGGATAGTGGATCGCATCTGTCGGCCTGCTCGAAACCCCACCGAAGGTACTTCGCGAGTTCACTGTCGATGACCACGACTCCATCGCCACCGACCGTCGAAAAGCACAAAGCGTCGAGGTACTCCCGAATGAGCTGACTTCTCTGCCAGCCTTGCGCGTGCTCGAGGAGCTGAGTTACCTTCGCGGACTCTTCGGTCTTACGCTTCAACAACTCATCCCGTCTCCGTTTCAGTTCAGCCTCGCGCTCGCGGCGGATTTGCTCTTGTTCAGCCTTTATCCGTGCCAGCTCTTGCTCTCGACGGCGACGAATTCGGGTTTCGCCGGCCTGCCGCACGAACTCGATGATCAGCCCTTCCAGTTTGTCCTCGAGCTTTCGGACTTTGCCATCCATCGCGAGAGGACCGCCGTAATCTGAGGGACCTCGATCGAGAAGAAGCAACCCGCTGGGGACGAGCTCTGTTCGGTGTCGATCCCAATCGTAGGTAGCCTTCGGGTTCGTGATCCGAACCTGGTTGCACTTTTCGCGCAGTCGAATCGTCGAAATGCGCTCGCCCCCAAAGAGCACCTCCGTCGAACACGATCCATATCGATTCTCTGGCACCACAATTCGCACCTCACCGCCAACCGCCTCGACTCGTTTGATGAGCGAGTCGAACACGCGGTAGGCACGAGCTTGCAGCTTCCCTGTTACCTCGAACGAGAGTCTCTTCGGACGGCGATCTCTCGATGATGGGTCTCGTTGGGACCAGGGAATCTTCTCTTCACGAGCACGTCGCTCATCGTCTTCCTTGGTGAGGACGATGAGCCGGTGCGGACTGCGCAGGGACTCCGGCACTCGGACGGGACCAAGTTCCTTGGCACGTCTTAGCATCGTTTGAATGTCATCATCAAACTGAAGTTCACGGGGCGGCTCATTCACCGTGGCTTCGTAATCCGGATGCTGATAGAAGGTCAACGACTGCAACTCGGGATCGCTGTTCTTCGGAAGCGGGGTCCTCTTTGGGTTCTTGCCGTTGGCCAGCTTCGCCCAGTATCCGAGGTACGGCTTGGGGATGTCGAACGCCCTGCAGGTCTTTCCAATCATCACGTCCGAACAGCCAAGTTCCTTGGCGAGTTTGGTGGCCGGGGCAGACCAGACGAAGGCGTAGAACTCTTCCCGCGTGAATGTTCGATATTCTGTTTTCACAGTCATCGCTTTACGACTCCATGGGATCCTCGAGCCTCCTGTGATTTATACCCGTGGCGAATCCTTCCGTGGAGGGCGATCTCACCCTCAGTCTTCACGGCCGTAAGACCAGATTGTAAGGCAGCGTGGCCGCCAAGGCGGCCTTGCCCCCGCTCGCGCCGAACACGGCGCGGAGTTCCGACCCTAGCGACATCAGGAAAGGTCAGACAGCAAATCGTCTAATACCTGTTCCTCATGGACACAGATGCCAGTTTCACGCATGCGTGGCGCCAGTTCGGCGTCCCAGTCCGCACTTACCGGCTTGCCCTTGAGGACGTGGTTGCTGTGAGTTGCCTTCGAGTAGTCGCTGGCATTAAATCGCCAACTAACCGCGCGGTGGCGCTCTACGATTGTGTTGCCGATTCTGATTCCGTCCCAGTCAAAGTCCCCATGATAATGAAGGGTACAGCCGGCCTCCGACAGCGCGTTCAAAAGCAGTCGAGAGGCGGTTTTCGGTTGACCGTCGATGCAGACCAGTGGCTTGCACTTTGTGCCGAGGTGATTTGCGGCGACATCAACGACAGTCGGGTTCTCACAAATGTAAATATGGGCGCCAGTGGTGCGCAAGCCGAACACTGGTGGATGGAGTCGCAGTTGCCGAACACTGATGCGATACGGCTCTCCTGCCGACGCATGTAAACGCAATGCCTGACTGGTCATCGACTCGCCGTCAGCAGCGAGATTGAACACGAGCACCGGCGCGCTGAGTTCATCGCAAAGAACGCCGAGCGTTTCCCAAGCGTCACGGCGCTGCTCCGTTGTCTTCCAGCTTGCTGACTCTTCCAATTGAGTGGCGAATCGAATCACAAGCGAACCCAATGGTTGACCTCGGTCCAGTGCATGGCTGTTTCCGGTTTCGGACGCGGCCAATTCGGCCAGCCGGACTGACGGGTGCGGCGCGTGCGAAACGATCGAGAGCGATTGAGTTATGAGCATTGCGGCTCGCCCGTAGTCCCCAGAGGCGAATCGCTTCAGCAGACCGGACGTTCGCAGGTCATCAATCCATCCAAGTATACGGACATCTCCTTTGGCGGCCGTTACGGCGCGGTCCCAGATTTGTTCCCATTGTTGTTCGTGTGACAAGGACTCGGCTCGTTCGTTTCGCACAGGGCCAACGAGCGTCACCACCGCATCTTCCAATCGCTTGCAGGCGTGACCACGGGCCAGCAACTCGGCGAGCCGGTCAAGATCAACGGTG
>JAANMU010001225.1_pt1 | contig 24562 bp, 19 predicted proteins | sample 7279701 | NCBI WGS metagenome assembly JAANMU01 (sample SAMN14094539, study PRJNA606508) | bioreactor metagenome | isolation source: A lab-scale SPAN reactor treating ammonium-rich wastewater day 57 | place: Ireland: Galway | collected 2017-03-13 | reverse complement strand
GTGCTGAAGGTTTTGCAGTAACTGGCGCCGACAGACTTGTATGGAGGCGCCCCCGAAGGATAGGCAAAACCTTCAGCACGTAACGCTCAACACATTAGAGGCGGGTTCCTCGCTTCAGGTTGGCGCACCAACTTAAAGGGGCCTGCCTCGCGGCAGGCCCCTCTGGGTCTTGTGCCTTATGGTGGAGCTGGACGGACTTGAACCGACGGCCTCTTGCATGCCATGCAAGCGCTCTCCCAGCTGAGCTACAGCCCCACGAATGCGCGTCGCCCTCGAGCGACGAGCATTATAATAGCGCAGGCACCTGTGCTTGTCAATTCAGCGATGACTGGAGCGGTCGACCAAACTTCGGTCGATCACTTTACTGCTTGACTGCGACGGCAACCGCCGCGCGAGCCGGATCGATGCGCACGCCCGGACCCATGGTCGAGGTCACGTACACCGAGCGAATGTAGGTGCCCTTGGCGGTGGCCGGCTTGGCGCGCATCAAAGCATCCATCAGAGTGCGGAAGTTCTGGGTGAGCTGGTCGGCCTCGAAGCTGACCTTGCCGATGGGCGAGTGTACGATACCCAGCTTGTCGGTGCGGTACTGAACCTTGCCCGACTTGAGCTCGGCTACGGCCTTGGCCACATCGGGATTGACGGTGCCAGCTTTGGGGTTTGGCATGCGCGGACCGAGCACGCGGCCCAGCTCTTTGCCCAGAAGGCCCATCATGTCGGGCGAGGCTACGGCGATGTCGAACTCGCTCCAACCACCTTTTACTTTGGCGACCAGTTCCTCAGCCCCCGCCTCGTCAGCGCCAGCGGCCTCGGCCTGCTGGATCTTGTCGCCTTTAGTGAAGACGATCACACGCGGGGTCTTGCCGGTTCCGTGAGGCAGAACGGTCGTGCCGCGGACGGTCTGGTCGGACTTGCGCGGGTCGATACCAAGCTTGATATGGGCTTCCACCGTCTCATTGAACTTGGCGAAGGCGATCTTCTTGATGATCTCGAGCGCTTCCTCAGGGCTGTAGAGGGCATTCGCGTCGAACTGCTTACAGGCGTCGACATACTTCTTGGTCTTGGTAGGCATCCGGTTTGTTCCTCCTTGTGGTCAGACGGCTCGGTGAGCCTTCCACGTCTGTTGAAGGGAGTTACCCTTCGACTTCGATTCCCATGCTGCGGGCTGTGCCTTCGATGATCTTCATCGCGCCAGCGATGTCGAGGGCATTGATGTCGGGCATCTTGATCTCGGCGATCTTCTTGACCTGAGCCCGGGTCACTTTGCCAACTTTCTTCTTGTTGGGCTCGCCCGAGCCTTTGTCCAGCCCCGCTTCCTTCAAGAGCAGAGTCTTAGCCGGAGGCGTCTTGGTCACGAACGTGAACGAACGGTCCTCGAAGATGCTGATCTCGACAGGGATGATCATGCCCACCTGGGAGGCCGTCCGCTCGTTGTACTGCTTGACGAACTCCATAATGTTGACGCCGTGCTGGCCCAGGGCGGGGCCGACCGGAGGAGCCGGGTTGGCTTTGCCGGCCGGCACCTGCAGTTTCACGATCGCTTTCAGCTTCTTAGCCATTTCTCGCTAACACCTCGTACTTATTCAGAGCTTCTCGACCTGGCTGAAATCCAGCTCGACGGGGGTCTCGCGGCCGAAGATGGAGATCAGCACGCGCACTTTCTCTTTCTCGGGGTTGACCTCTTCCACCAGGCCGTGAAAGTCCTGGAAGGGACCGTGGATGACTCGCACGCCCTGGCCCACGCCCAGGTCGATCTTGACGCGAGTGGGCGCTTCCATACCCATCAACTGGCGCACCCTCCGAACCTCTTCCTCGGGAAGCGGAACCGGCTTGGCGCCGGGATTGCCCGAGCCAACGAAACCGGTCACGTTGGCCGTGTGCCGGACCACCGCCCAGGAACGGTCGGTCAGGATCATCTCCACGAACACGTAGCCTGGATAAATCTTGCGCTGGACGGTCTTCTTCTTACCGTCCTTGAACTCGAGCTCCTCTTCGGTGGGCACCAGCACTTGAAAGATATAGTCTTTCATGTTCATCGACTCGATGCGGCGCAGCAAGTCTTCGCGAACCTTATTCTCGTAGCCGGAATAGGTATGCACGACGTACCACTGCACCCGCGGGTCGCGGGGGGCTTCTTCGCTCACTTCCGGCTCGGAACTGGTGGGCGTGTTCTCGACGATCTCAGACATTCCCAGGGCTCCTCTTACATTCCAATTCCGGTCGGGTTCTGCTGGAAGACCAGGTTCAGCAGCATGTTCACGATGGCGATGTAGCCCGTGACCACGACCAGCGTAATCAACACCACCACGGTGGCCATCCGAACTTCCTTGCCGCTGGGCCAGGTCACGCGCTTCATCTCGGCACGCACGGAACGGAGGTACTTGACGAAGTCCTCCAGCATCATGCGCATCCAGGCAGGACTGGGCGGACGCGGAAGGGGCGGCGCAGCCGCCTTCTTCACCTTGCCTGCTCGCTCACCGCTCGTGGAAGCGACGCCGGCGACAGCCGGCGCCCCGGCAGCCGCAGCAGCCGCCTTCTTGGATCCCGAACCCTTCTTCTTGCGCTTGGGGCCCTTCTCGCCCCCCTCGCCCGAACGCTCCAGGCTCCGACGCTTCTTGCGAGGCTCGGAGCTCGAGGCCGGTTCTTGGGCCGCCATGATTAGCGCGTCTCCTTGTGGGGAGTGTGCTTACGGCAAGTCGAACAGTACTTATTCAGTTCCATTCGGTCCGGATTATGCTGCCGGTTTTTCTTGGTAGCATAGTTCCGGTTCTTGCAAGTCTGGCAGGCGAGAGTGATGATGGCTCGCACCTCTTTTTTCGCCATGACTTATCCTCCATCTCTCTCTCCGGGGCAAAAAAAAAGCTCCCGAGATTAGCCGACGACCACTTCCGAGACCGGCGAGCCAGTCGCCGGAAACGGCGCCGATTTACAAATTGGAGCTGGGGAGCGGGCTCGAACCGCCGACCTCGTCCTTACCAAGGACGTGCTCTGCCTGCTGAGCTACCCCAGCGAATCCCTATGTCGTCTGGAGCGGGAGACGAGACTCGAACTCGCGACAACCAGCTTGGAAGGCTGGAGCTCTACCAACTGAGCTACTCCCGCAAGATCCGCTTCAGCACTTGGCTTGCTAAAACGAGGATGCACTGGACTCGCCAGTGCATCGCAACTATAACGTAACCCTTAAGGGTTTGTCAACACAGAAATTTCAGCGACGACAGGAGCGGTCGACCGTTCAGCGACGACGGGAGCCAACCATTCAGTCGGCCACCATCGGGGCCACCCACTGCTCTCCGGACTCGAAGAGGCCCTTCAAGAAAGACTCGTCTTTCTCGGTAGGCAGGTGGGACTTCACGTAGTCCTTGTATTCCTCGGCCTTGACCTCCTTGCCGTCCACCCCGAAGCACTTGCCGGCATACTTGCCGACCTTGCGGTTGAAGCGAAAGTCGGGCAGGGTCAGCTCAGGCTCGCCCTTTTTACGGAAGCGGTTGAGCTGGCGCATCAGCCCCTGGACTTCACGGTAGTAGGCCAGGCGCGAGAAGTCGTTGAGCTCCTCGCGCTCGCCCTCGTCGAGGGGGGGGCACCGATGCTCGTTGAAACGGCTCTTCAACCCCCATTCATAGGCCCATGTGGCCGTCGAGGAGGCATCCTTGCCGAACAGGTCCAGGGCCGACGAGACCCACTTGTTGAGGTATCTCTGCATGATTGCCATGGGCACGTGGCCCACCTGGATGATGCGTTTCAGGCCCAGGTGCCCGAAGCGCAAGTGGTAAGACTCCTCACCCAGCATGTAGACCGTGGAGCGGGCCAGCGGAGCAAATCCGCAGCGGCTGAGCATGTCGAGTTGGAACTTTCCGTCCCGGTCCACGAGCTCGGCGTAGTAGTAGAGGTCGATCCAGTCGCGGATGGGCTCGTTGAAGGTATGCAGCAGCCGGCGGTTGGCCCGGCTGCCACTCAGGGCCGTGGAGCGCCGCTCGAGCAGCTTTTCAGCCTCGCGGGCCCCTTCACGACCGTAGTGGTCGATCAGGAGATAGGCCATCTGCCAACCATGACGGCCTTCCTCACGGATCACCCGGATCAGCGAGGTAAGGTCGGCCTGCGTGGGGGCAACGGTCAACAGGTGGCGCTGCTGCTCGGAGGAAGCAAACTCGGTGTCACCCTGATAGCGAATCAACTCGTAGAGCGTGTCGCGGGCGCGCTGATCGGGCACTTCCACCAGCTTCTCCCACTTGCGATTGCCCCGATGGGCGCCAAACTCGACCTCATCGCTCTTGAGGTCCCCCCAGCCGATATGAAACTCGTAGGGCGGAAGGCCTCCAACCGATTCGGCAACCTCCTCCAGGCCGAGGTCCTTCTGCCATTCCCGAAAGTACTCTTTCCAATCGTCGAAGCTCTTGACTCGTCGCGTGTTTGCCATAATGAGGTGGCCTTCGCCATCAGCGAGGGCTCCCCTACCGGTCCGGCGAACGCGATGGAATGCGCTCGATGCTTCTCTTTCTGTGCCTGCTGACGGGACTGGTCCGGGCTCAGCCTCCCATTCCCGAGGAAGCTCCCAGCCGCTTCCAGAGCACTCGCGCCCAGCACGCGATGGTGGCTTCGGCCGAGGCCCACGCGACCCGGGCCGGACTGGAGGTCATGCGCCGCGGCGGCAACGCCGTGGACGCGGCCGTGACCACCGCCTTCGTTCTGGCCGTCACTCTGCCCAGTGCCGGAAATCTGGGCGGGGGCGGCTTCTTGCTGGTGCGTACGAAGGACGGCCAGATCGAGGCCCTGGACTTCCGCGAGACGGCTCCCGCCGCCACCCATCGAGACTTTTACCTCGACGCCCAGGGCCAGGTCGATCGCCAGCGCATCACGCTGGGCTATCAATCCTGCGGCGTTCCAGGGACCGTCGCCGGAATGGAGGCCGTGCTGAAGCGTTACGGCACGATCAGCCTGAGCCAGGCAGTGGAGCCAGCCCGCCAACTGGCCGCCGACGGGATGCTGGTGACGCGGGATCTGGCCGACGACCTCGCTCGCGTTCAGGACGAGTTGCGCAAGTTCCCCGCCTCGGCGGCCATCTTCTTGCCAGGTGGCAAAGTGCCCGACGTGGGAGACCGGCTGGTCCAGAAAGACCTGGCCTGGAGCCTGGAGCAGATCGGCCAGAAGGGCTCGGGCGCCTTCTACCATGGCGAGGTCGGCCAGCGCATGATTGCCTCCATCCAGAAGAACGGTGGCGTGATGACCATGGCCGACCTGGCCGGCTACCGCGCCCTGTGGCGAGAGCCCACAGAAGGCACCTACCGCGGCTTTGCGGTCTACGCCATGCCTCCGCCCTCCTCGGGCGGCGTCCACCTGGTGCAAATGCTGAACATCCTGGAAGGGTATGATCTGGCCGCCCTGGGCCACAACTCGGCCGCCACCCTGCACCTCTTGGCCGAGGTCATGCGCAGCGCCTATGCCGATCGGGCCACCTGGCTGGGCGACCCGAACTTCTTCAAAGTGCCGGTAAGCTGGCTGACCTCGAAGGGCTACGCCGCCGAGTTGCGCCAGCAGATCAAGCCGGGCGTGGCTCGCCAGTCGAGCCAGGTTCAGGCCGGCAAGCCACCCGAGGAGCCTCCCCAGACCACCCATTTTTCGGTGGTCGACGGCCAGGGGATGGCGGTCTCGCTCACCTACACGCTGAACTTCTCGTATGGCTCCAAAGCCGTGGCCGAGGGAACGGGCATCCTGCTCAACGACGAGATGGACGACTTCTCGGCCGCTCCAGGCTCGCCCAACGGCTTCGGCCTGGTGGGAGGCGAAGCCAACTCGGTGCAGCCGGGCAAGCGTCCCCTCTCCTCGATGACCCCCACCATCGTCGAGAAAGATGGAAAGCTGGTGGCAGTGGTCGGCTCGCCCGGTGGCTCACGCATCATTACGGCTGTGTTGCAGGCTATCTTGAACGTGATCGACTTTGGTCTGAACGCCCAGTCGGCCGTAGCCGCGGCTCGTGTGCACCACCAATGGCTGCCCGACGAGCTCTACTACGAGGAGGGGATCAGTCCCGACACCCTCCAGCTCTTGCGCTCGTACGGCCATACCCTGAGCCCTCGCAACACCTTCGGCCACGTGCAGATGATCTGGCGGCGACCCGATGGTTGGTGGGAGGGAGGCACGGATCCTCGCCGTCCCGGCCTGGTGGAGGGCTTCTAGAGTGCCCACCGTCGGCCTGGTGGTCATCGGCAACGAGATTTTAACGGGCAAAGTGCACGATCAGAACACTCCCTTTCTGACCCGTCGGCTCTACGAGTTAGGCGCCGAGCTGCGCCGCGTGGAAATGGTGGGCGACGAGGTGGAGGAGATCGGCCGGGCGGTGGCCTCGGCCAGTACCGCTTTCGACCAGGTGTTGACCAGCGGCGGCGTGGGTCCGACCCACGATGACGTGACCCTGGCGGGGGTGGCCCGCGGGCTGGGACTCGAATTGGAAGCGCTACCCGAACTGGAAACCCTGGTCAAGGCCTACTACAATGTAGACCGACTGAACCAGGTGCAGGCTCGCATGACGCGCGTGCCGGCCGGCTCCAAACTGGTCTATCCTCGGGGGCGGCGCTTCCCTCAACTGGTGGTGGGCAACGTCTACGTCTTCCCGGGTGTGCCCGAGCTGTTGCGCGAGAAGTTTGAGGCCGTGGCCGACCACTTCGCGGGCATTCCTTTCCATCTGGAGAAGCTCAAGCTGGTGGCCCAGGAAGCCGACATCGCCCTGATCCTGGAAGAGGCCGTGGAGCGCTTTCCCGACCTTAGACTGGGCTCTTATCCCTACGCCGAGGAAGAAGTCTGGAAGGTGGAGCTTACCCTGGAGAGCCGCTCGCGCGAGGAAGTGCTCGAAGCGCTGGACTTTCTCACCCGCGCCTTGCAGGGTTGACCGACCGGAGCCAGAATCTGCAGCCGGGGCTCAGCTGAGGGCGCCCAGGTTCAGGAGGATGGTCATGAATCGAAACCGTTTGCTGGCGCTTTCATGCGCCTTGCTCGTCGCTCTGGTCGCTCTGGCCGCCCGGGCCGACGACGATAAGAAGCTCAAGGGCAAGCACCCTCTCGCGGTGCTCAAAGGCGTTATCAACTCCGACAACGGAACCTCGTTGGGGGCCATGAGAGGTGACGCCACCCTCTGGCTTAAGAACGTAAGCGACGTCGCTGTGGACGGCGTGAAAGTCGAGATGGTGCTTTACAACGGAAACAACGGCCGTAAGCTGGAGACGCTCACCAAGGATCTCGGCGAGCTCAACGCCGGCGACAAGAAGTATCTCAACTTCAAGTGGGAGATTTACGGCGCCACCACCATCAAGCCCAAGGTGTGGGTCTACTACAATGGTGGCGGCGAGGAGCCGGTCAAGTTCGACGGCGAGCCACCGGTGTGGAACGGGCAGTAGCCTACTTTCCGTCCACGAACATCCCGAACTTGCCCTTCTGGCGCCAGTTTCCATAGGAGACGGTGAGATAGTAGCCCAGCGCTCCGCCCACCACCCCCACCGCGGCCGCCGCGGCAGGTGACAGGCCCAGCAAGGAAGATGCCAGGGCATCGCTGACTAATCCGGTGCCGAGGCCTATCACCCCGACCGGCCAGCTGTGCTGCAGGTCCTGGTAGTAGTCGGCCTCGTCGTCGTACTTGACCACTGCCCCGGGAATCTCTTTGAAGGCCGCAGGACTCACCGCCTTGTGGCCGGTCAACACCACCGCCCGGGGCACCCGGATCGGATGGGGCAGGTTCTCCAGACAGTAGGTGACCGCTTCGGTGCAACCAAAGGCCTGCGGATGGGCTGACTCGAGGAAGTTCGGGGTGCGGTTGTAGGGCTTGCCCCGTATGGAGCGGAAGTTGTTGAGGGCCGCCTCGCGGTCGGCCTCAGTGGCGTAGGGCATCTTGACGACGGCCACCTTGACCGTATCGTTGAAATATTTCTCCAGGTCCGAGCGCTGCACTCCCCCGTGCGGTGTGGCTTCCAGAAACTTGCCGTCCCCCTCGTACATGGCCGCGTGCGTGTAGTTGGAGCCGAGCCCGTGGTGCAGCATCTGCTTCCAGCCCGGGTAGGACAGGTTGGTCTCCAAAATCACATCGCCCGGCTCCAGGGCGGCCAGAATCTTCTCGCGCCGCTCCTGGCTCGGGATGTCGAAGCTGGTGGGGATACGTCGCTCGAGCAACCCCACGAAGCGCCTGGACACGGCCGCCAGCGGGTCGCTCTTGAGCTGCTGCACGGCCTTGTGCTTGACCGGCTTGCGCAATTTTCCCACCTGAGGGGTCTCGATCCTGCCGCTACGAGGCTTGCCATCGTGAAAAGCCAGGACGGCGTGGTCGGCCCACAGGTCGAGCTCCCAGTTCTTCCTCTCCGGATAGGCCTCCTGAAAGGAGACCACCTCCGTGGACGAGACCCTGCCATCGGCCGGCAAGATGGCTGCTCCGTCCTTCCAGAAGCCGAGCTGAGAATTGTTGTGGGTCAGGGTCAGACCATCGCGTGGCTCGATCGGCCTCCACTCGCCACTCTGGGTGCGGCGAACGAGCACCGAGCCGTGGCGTTCCTGTGACTCGAGCATCCCGTGGCGGGTTTCGAGATAATGGCGCACCTCACCCGAGGCCGGATCGAAGCGACCCGGCGGGATCACCCCCGTGAATTTCAGCCAGGAGGTTTTGAGGTTCATCTCGTCTCAGGGTAGACCGCCGGCCTGAAAAGGGACCGAAACAAGCGAGGTCCACGGGATCTTGCCCGACGCCTTCCAGATCAGGGACCCTGGCCCTCCGACCAGGTCCGTTAACCGGTGCGCATCAAGACGGCCGGATAGACTGTGCTCCAGAGCTGGGCGGCGTTGGACTCATCTCCTCCGGCCGCCGCCTGACCGCCCCAGGGAGCAGCCTTCCACTCGCCCTCGACCACCTCGTGGGTCCAGAGCTCCGAGGTGGCCAGCGGTCCGGCCTGCTGCTCGGCCTGCTGCAGGCGCCGAATGGCTGCATCCAGGCGGGGAGCCAGCTCCGGATGACGATCTTTCTGGCGCGCCAGCCCGGCCTGCAGCATGGCCGACTGCCAGGACCAGACGACTGCCCCGTGATACCCCTGACGGTCGAGCTCGCGGTGGTGCACCGGGTCCTGACTGTAGGCGGCGTTGGCCACCACCGGACCGACAGCGCTCATCAGGCCGACCGGGTACTCCAGCTCGAGCAGCGTGAGGATCTCCTCCACGTCCTGGCGGGGCGGATCCCCCAGGAACAGGCGAAACGACGCATCGGTATTGGGGATCTCCACCGGCTTGCCCTGCTCGTCGAGCGAGAGGGCCATGAAGGACAGACCGTCCTGGAGAGCGGGCGGCACCACTCCCTGGTGCAGAAACTCTCCCAACGTTGGACCTCCCTCCCCCACCGGGCGGCTCAGGTAGAAGGCCGTCTCGGCCGGGCCCAGGGGAGCGCTTTCCAAGAAGTATTGCAGGCGCGAGCGCACCTCGTCGGGGCTGAGCTTGACGCGGAAGTCCTCGCGAGAGCGGTCCCAGCGCTGGGCGATCTGCTCGCTCTTGTCCACTTTGGCCTGTAGCTCGGGCGAGAGCTCCAATCCTTCGGCCATGCGCGCGATGCTGCGCACGCTGGCAGCCACCAGGTCGACGTTGACGCTGCCCGGGTATTTGCCCCAGCCCAGCCCCTCCTCCGAGTCGCGCCAGTCGCCCACGTTCAGGCCATCCAGAATGCGGATGCGCTCCTGGCTCTCGGCCCTGGTCAGGACGTGATCCCAGTTGGCGGCCAGCTTGTCGAGGTTGCGCTCGACGAAGCTTTTGTCCATTCGCTCGGTGGCCAGGGGCAGCAAAAAGTCGTCGTCCACCATCTTGTAGTCGTAGATGGGCTCCTGGCGAGCGCCGGCGACCAGCGCCGCCAGAGAGCCCCCGGCAGCCAGGGCCGGGGTGGCCAGCTCTTGATGGATGCGGTGCTGCTCCGCCCACGGCCCCAGGTCTTCCTCGTGGGCCACCACCCCCTGGGGGCTGAGCCGGTCGACCACGCTCTGCAGGCCGTCGGCGTAGGCGTGCGGGGTGATGGCCGGCTGCAACAGCATCAGGCTGAGCATGGTGTCGCGACCGAAGTAAGTCATGAAGCGCCAGGAGCCGGCCATGAATTTGTCCTGACGGGCCAGGAACATCAAACTCTGCATGGAGGAGAGGCAACGCTCGGCGCGGGGATCGTTCTGCTCGGCCAGCTTCTCGGCCAGGTCCAGAGCGCGAGGGGAGAACAGCTCCTCGGGCGCATAGCCCCCGAGCGGAGCCCGGGGCAGGCCCACTTTGAGGCGGAAGTCGAATGGTCCGGGAGCCTCCAGTTGAAAGCCCTGCGGGCCTCGGGTCACGCTCACCTCGGGAGGCAGGCTGAGGGTGGCCTCGTAGGGACGGCCGTCGAGCTCGGTGCGCAGGAAGCGAAGCTGGCCGGGGCTGATCTGGGCCTCTTCGGCCACCCAGCTTTCGGGAGCCCCGGTGGCCTCGGAGAAAGCCGCCGACTCGCGGCGCACCCGCTCGACCTCGCCGGTATCCTGGAGCTTCTCGCGGATGGTGCGGATGCTGCCCATGATCGCCTCGGAGATGCCCAGGGTGGAGTTGTGCGAGCGCAACTCAATCTCGAGCTCCTGGCGTCCGTTGCCGGACTGCGAGCGAGGCGGAGCCTGGGCGGTGACGTTGGCCCCCGGCTCGAACCAGAGGGAAACCCCCGTGTTGTCAGCCGGGAAGGCGGCGATGATGCGCGAGTCGGGCCGCACGACCAGCTGCGACTCGGCCTCGCCCGGCTCCAGGCTGAAGAAGTGCTGCTGGCCGCCTTCTTGGAGCGAGAAGTTGCGGGAAAGCCGCTCGCGGACGTTTGCGTTGATCTGCATCGAGCCCCTCCTCTCTCAGCATGCAGCCTAGCTCGAGGGTCTGAAAAACCTCTCAAAGGGTCCTGTCTTCGCTGATTCCTGCCGAACAGCGGCCAGATAGAACCTGCAGCCGAACAATGGTTTGCGGAAGCCTTTCCTCGCAACGGTTTCGCGGTCCAGTGTTCGGCAGGTTTTCGTCCCCACAGGGAACAAACGTTTGTTCGGATTGCAGACGGCTCTCCGCCTGATGCCCTCCCTGTGAGGGCTTTTTCAGCCCACCCCACTAAGGTCAGACCATGATCCAGATCGGAGCCCCCACTCCTCGCTCGAATGATTTGCGCGACCGCATCCAGGCCCACGAGTTACACATCGCAGCCTGGCAGCCCATGCTGGACCGGTACACCAGCGAGGTCAACAGCTGTGAGGCGGCCGTCACGACGGCAAAGAAGAGCCTTACAAAGTCCTGCCTCTGGGTAGCCGTTGGACTGACGGGCATTGCGGTCGGCCTCAGCGTTCCGGGCGCCAACCTGGCCGCGCTGGTTGGCTTCGGCTGCTTCTTCAAAGGCTGGCGCGACTCGTATCAGCACCTGATGGAGGTGCGAGTCTACAAGGGCGAGCAGGCCTTCTACCAGAAGAAGCTCGACCACTCGCTCAAGGCCGTGGGCGAGGTGAAGAGCCTGCTCAATCAGGCTCGCGAGGCCCTGCTGGCAGGTGAGGCCGAAGACGAGGTCCGGCGGCTCGGGGAGGGGATCAGGCGCGCCAGCGCCATCTTTGAGTCCGACAAAGAGGTCCACTTGCCGGGCGTTCGCCTCAAGAAGCGAGGGGCTCTCAGTCAAGCCTGATGGCGTTGAGCTACTCCACGATCACCCGGTCGCTGGCCGAGCGCCCGAACGTCTCCGGAGCATACATCTCCTCGGCCCGAGCGGGCGGAACCACGAAGTTGCCCGGCGTGGTGGCGCGAGCCACGTAGCTGTACTCGTAGACCCCGGCCCAGAGCAGCGAGGCGAAGGCCTCCACCCGCTCGTCTCGCATGTTCTGGTGCTCGTACCAGGTGCTCATCCACCACCAGTAGGCGCCTCGGGCCTTGGGGTCGGCCGGCACGCTGCCGGTCACCGCCAGGGCCGGGTTGAGGGCCTCCAGCCCGGCCGGCATCGGATCCACCAGAGCCACGTGGTAGCGCCGCGAGGGGGCGGCCATGGTCAGGCGCACCCTCACCCGCGAGCCCGCCTTCACGTGCCACACTCCCTCGGCGTCGCGAGAGACGTCCTTCTCCGAATCCACGCCCTCGTAGATCCGCTCCACTGCAAAGCCGTGATCGGCCGGATCGAGCTTGAGGTTGCGCGGGGCATACTCCATCCCCAGTCGGTAGTACAGCCGTCCCGCCCCGGTCTTGCTCAGGATCAGGTTCTGGGTGCCCTTACCCTCGAGGTAGCTCATGGGCACGCGGATGTTCTGGCGCTCGATCTGCCGCCCGGCGAACTTGGCCTCGCCGGCGAACTTGTCGCCGAGCCAGACGCGGGCCACGAAGTCGGGCGTGATCTTCTCGTAGGTGTTGAAGTAGCGGTCCAGGGCCAGCAGCACGAAGCAGTTCTCCTGGGTGTTGAGCCAGTGACCCGCCTTGCGGTGGCTCAAGAGCCCCCGCACCAGCTTGGGAATGATGTCGTTCTTGGGCTGATCCTCGATCAACGCTTCCAGCATGATGCCGTCCACGCGACGGTCGGAGGCCAGCACCAGCCAGCCGCTGTCCTCGTTGTAGGAGGTCACGAAGTGAGCCGTGCTGGCGGTCTCGGTCACGCGGTTGTTGAGGAAGGCCCGGATGGCCTGCACCTGCTGGGCCGAGCCAGGGTCTTTGCTCATCACGTAGAGGATCCAGCCCACCGCCTCCATGGGCAGCTTGTCCACCCCGCCCGCGTCGGCGATCAACCAGCGCGCCTTGGCGTAGTCGGAGTCCTTCATGCGATGGCGCACGTAGAGAGCATAGGCGATGATGGCCCGACGCGCGTCGGGGCCGTACCAACCGGGGATGTGGCTCTCGATCTGCTTGAGGTAGCTCGAGCTGCGGTTGAGCATGTCGTCGGGCACTTTGAAGCCCTTCTCGCGGGCGCGCACCAGCGAGTGAGCCACGTGCACGCTGAGGTAAGGCCAGGTCTCCGAGGAGGTGTTCCAGAAGCCAAAGCCGCCGTTATAGGCCTGCAAGAGGCGCAGGCGCTCGATGTCCTGGTCCACCCCCGCCTTCAAGGCCGCGGGATCGGGCATCTGGGCCGTCTTGAAGGCCGTGAGCACGTCCTTGAGGGCGGCGATGGCCAGCAAGCGCGACGACACCTGCTCGGAGCAGTCGAAGGGATAGCGCACCAGGTAGAGCACGGCGTCGGTCAGCTCCTGGACGGCGGTGGAGGTGGTGGTCACGTCCAGCCCGCCGAACTGGGGGAACACCGCGCCGGGCGTCTTGACCGGCTGGGCGATGGAGCCCTCGTCGATGACGCCGTAGGTGGCAAAGGCCTCGCTGGTGGCTGGGGTCCACACGGGCAGGTTGAACTCGGCCGCGTCGGCGTAAGTGCCCGAGACCGCGCCCACCTGGAAGGCGGCCCGTCCGGCCTGCTCGGTGGCCGTGGGGAAGCGCACCTCCAGGCGGTTGTTGGCCGGAACCGTGAGGGCGTAGCCTGTGGCCGCCGTCAGGCTGGCGTTGGAAGAGCGAGCCGCCACCTGCACCTCGAGGGGACGGTCGGTCTGGTTCTGCAGCACTACCGGCAGCTCGAAGCGGTCACCGAAGTTGGCAAAGCGCGGCGGCGAGGGGCGCACCATCAAGGGCAGGCGCGCCACCAGACCCGCCTCGCCTTTGCCGAAATCGCGCCCGCGCGCGGCCAGGGCCACGATGCGGTAGCGGGTCAGGTTGTCGGGCAGCTTGAAGGGCACGCTGGCCTTGCCCGAGGCGTCGGTGCGCACCACGGGCGCGAACAGGGCCAGGGGGTTGAAATCGGTACGCACGGCGATGGGGCTGCTGGCGTCCTTGCCGGCTCGCCCTTCGTCATCGGCCATTTCGGCCGACATGAGCCCCTCCGACTTGGAACGCCGGGCGGCTCCGGGCGCCGCGGCAGGGCGGGGAACTCCCGCCGCCATGGGCTGAGCCATGCTGTCGCGCTCTTTTTCCTCGACCGCCTGCTGCAACTGGTCGAGCTCGGCCAGCAGCACGTACTGGCGCAGGTGGAAGTCGCTCACCCCGGCGCCCCGCTGGCCGTAGAACACGTTCAGGGGGTCGGGGAATTGATAGCCGGTAAGCGACAACACCGCCTCGTCCACCACGAACAGCGCCACTTCAGCCCCGGCCACGCCCTGGCCGGCCGGATCGGTGACCTTGAGCTGGAGCGAGGTCTGGGCCCCCGGCTCGGTGGCCGGGTGAGCGGGCTGCACGGCCACCTTCAGGGTGCGCGCGTAAGGTGGCACCGGCAGGTTGAGCGAGCCCACCGCGTAGGCGGGGCGCTTGGAGGGAGGCCGCTCGGCCGCCCCCACCAGGTCCACCTGCACGTACAGGTTGGGAACGTAGCCCTCCTCGATGGGCACCTTGAGGATGGTCGAGGGGCCTTCCATCCGGAAGGTCTTCGTGGAGAGCAGCCCCGAGCGGCGCAGGGTCATCACGCCCTCGGCCGGGTAGAAGGGAGCCTGCACCAGGATCTCGGCCACATCGCCGGCCCGGAACTCTTTCTGGTTGGGGATCAGGGTGACTTGCTCTTGCTCCACCTTGCGCTCGGGGGGACGCTTGCCCCCCGCCACCCAGACCGTCAGCTCGCTCAGGTTGGCACGACCCTGCTCATCGGTGCCGCGCACCTCCAGCTTGTAGGTGCCTCCAGCGGGGGTCTGAAAGCTCAGCTTGCTGGGGGCGCCGGCCGAGGAGACGACCGACTGTTTCTGCACGTCGGTGCGAGTGGGGCGGTACTCCCCCTCCACCACCTCGTAGTCCTGGCGGTAAGCCAGCACCTCGATGGGGCGCCCGGCGACGGCCTTGCCCTCGCGGTCGCAGGCCAGGATCTCGAGCTGGATCGGCTGGCCCTTCTCCACGAATGAGCGGGGGGTCTTGAGGCCCAGGTACAGGTCGGACGGATGCACCAGCACTGAGGTGGAGGCGTTCCAGGCCTGCCGGTTGACGTCCGTAACCGAGGCCTCGGCCCGCACCACAGTGGGCGCGGGCGGCTCCATGGCCTGGAAGTCCATCTTGAGATGGTGCACCCCGGCCGAATCGGTCACAGCTTGAAAGCTCTGGTAAGTGGAGTGCCCGGGGCGCGAATAGTAGCGCCCTTCCCAGCCCCAGCCCCACCAGGGGGTCCAGGTACCGAAGCTGTACTCGCTGCGTCCGGGCGGGGTGTAGGAGCCGGGTGAGCTGCTCACCGACCAGCTCACCGGCGCCCCGGCCAGGCCTCCGCCGGCGTAGTACCTGGCAGCCACGCTGGCCACCGCCGAGCTGCCCACGATCGAGCTGGAGGGGTCGGCGCTGGCGCTGACCTCGAACTCGGGCCGTCGGAACTCCTGGATCTGGAAGCCGTGGTTGTAGGTCGAGCCGCTCAAGCCGGAAGCAGGCGAGGCCGATAGCTCCACCCGGGCGTGCCCCAGGTTCGGGGTTTTGGGCAGATCCAGCTTGAGGTCGAAGCCTCCGTCGGTTGTGACGGGCGTCTCGCCCTTGAGGATCTCGTTGCCCCGCGAGTCGTCCACGCTGTAGCTGAGCTTGGTGACCTCGCCCTTGAGGGGGCTCACGTCGCCGGTAGGACCGGCCCCGTAACGGCGCAGCCAGCCCTTGAGATGTACGGTCTCGGCGGGACGGTACATCTTGCGGTCGTCCACCACGAACCAGCTGATCGAGTCCGATTGCGGCGAGGCGCGCCAGCCGTTGGCATAGCCCCAGTAGTTGGCCTGCTGGGGCAGCATGACCGTGTCGGCGCCCTTGCGAGCCACCAGCAGCGGAGCGTTGGCTCCCAGCTGCAGCCTGGCCAGGCCGTCGGCACCGGTCTCCCCTTTGGCGACGGGCTTTCCGTCCACGTCCAGCAGGCTGAGGCTGGCTCCGCTCACGGGTTGGCCGTCCTTGAGCGAGTTGACCCACCCCTGCAGGATGGTGGCGTCGTTGGCAGCGTCCAGGCCCAGCTCGGTGACCTGAACCCAGGTCACGATGCGCTGGCGGCGGTAGTCCTCCTTAGGCTGCACAGCCGGCTCCACCACCACCACGGCCATGCCGCGGCCCTCCTTGAGGGCGCTCTTGAGGTCGATGCGCACCTCGGTCAGCTCGTCGGGCCGGGCCCCGGTGGGCACGTTGCCGTCGAAGACGCGCTGGCCGGGCGATACGAACGGGGTCTTGTGGGTCTCGCTGGCCAGCCGCTTGGAGAACTCGCTCCAATCCTCGGGCGTGACCGAGTGGATCTTCACCTTGAGGCTCTGGTGGTTGATGCAGTACACCGAGTAGCTGGGCGGGCCGTAGGGGTCGAGCACGGCGAGCTGCCCGCCGATGTTGATCAGGGTGGGGTTGGCCGAGCCGACCTTGAAGGTGAGCAGCTCCTCTTTCTCCAGCCGCTGTCCGAAGCTGTCCGGAAGCTCGCTGGAGAGGCGCACGCTGTAGGTTGTGCGGCCCTTGGACTCGCCCCGGATGACCAGGGTGCCGCCTGAGGCGTCGATCTTCATGCGCGGCAGCTCGGGGCTGACACTGACCATCGAGGGCTTGAACTTCTTGACGTCGATCGGGTTGTTGAACTCGATCATGAAGGGCGTCAGGGGCGGGCAGTTGTCGTTCCAGCCGCAGCGCGCCTGCACCACTTTGAACTTGTCGTAGGTACGAAATCCGAAGCTCTGCGGCGAGGGTGTCTTGAGGGGGCCCTCCAGCGAGGGGGTGCCCGGGCCCATCGTAACGGCGTAGTTGGTGGCCGGTACCAACGGACTGACCGCTTTGAAGATGACCCGGCGGTTGGCGGGCAGGTCCTTCAGCCCGGCCTTCTCGATCTCGGCCGTGGTGGCCGCCCGCAGCGGCAAAGCCGGCTGGCCGTCGGCGGAAAGCTTGATGGTGGCCAGCACGGCGGCCGAGTCGATGTCCTGGTTGAGGGTCACGTGCATCAGCGGGTCCAGGGGCTGCGGATGGCCGCTGCTCGGAGAGCTGGACTCGATCTGAACGGTGGGGGTCTGAAACGACCAGCTCACAGCCGAGCTGAGAGCTTGTCCTGAAGCCGACTTCGTTCCCGCCGGCACCTCGATGCGGTAGTCGGTGGACATCGGAAAGCGCGCTTTGACGCTGCTGCCGCCTCGGGGGTCGAACAGGATGGTCTGGGTGCCCACCCAGCGCCAGTTGCCCGGAGGCTGCGGGGTCAGCTTGACGGGCGTCTCGGAGGCCAGCTCGGCGTGCGAGGTCACCGCCACCATGGGCTGGTTGAAGGTTACCGAGAGCTGGGGAGCGAGCGGCACCGCGCCTTCGGGAATCTTGCGCAGCACTTCCAGCGTCTTGGGAGCCACCGCCGGCCGGTCCGGGGCTTGCGGAGGCGGGAAGGGCATCTCCACGGTCTTGCCGGTGCGAGGAGCGGGCTGGGATTTCTCACGCAGGGCAAACTCGGTGGTCTGCCCGGCCACTTTGAAAGGCGGCATGCGCTTGAGCACGGCTTCGGCCTCGGAGGTCGAGAGGGGTCGCGCCTGGGCCGGGGTCACCCGGTCGGCGCCGCCGTCGGCGGGCGCGCCTTCGCTCAGTTGAAAACGAAGGCCCTGACTGGCAGCGGGAGTGGACACGGCCTCATCCTCCTCTTCCGAGAAGGCCTGCAGCCCCCCCCACAGGATCAGCATGAGTAACAGCAAGGCGCGAAGCCGCATCGGTCGGATGCCCTCTCAACAGTTCTGGTCTGGCTCTGGTCGGAAAGTCGGCCGGACTTCTTCCTGAAGGAGGGGGGAACCCTGCCGGGGTCAGTCGACCGGCTCCCAGTCGGGGAACTTCTTGAGCGCCAGGAAGCCCTCAAAGGAATAGCTTACGAAGCACTTGGGCTCTTTGCCCGGCCTGGAGAACCCTACGGTCGCGCTGTCGGTATCGATCACCAGGATGGGATACTCGTTGTCGGTCAGGTAGCTGGTAATGCCCACGCCGGTGGTGCCCATGGCATCTCCGCGGGTCATCTGGCTCAAGAGGATGCGGGCCAGGTAGCACTCGTCGTCCCAGCGGTCGCGGCCTCGCTTCAGAGCGGCCTGAACGACCCTGGGAAGGTCTTCGCCGCCCCAGTGGGTGTAGAGGTAGACTCCGCCCTTGGGCGGGCCGACCGGGTGCTGGACGACGTAGATGTTGGCTCGATCCCCCACAACAGGCGTTTCGCGAACGACCCGGGCCGGCTCCTACCGGTATCAATCCCCTTCGAGCACGTCCTTCATCTCGCCCACCATCTCCTGATAGGATTCATCGTCGATGAAGTTCTGGCCCTGGGAGCGGGCGCGCTCGACCGTGCGGCTGTAAACCTGCCAGATGGCCAGCGCCTCGTCGGACAGACGATCGCGGTTGGCGTCCACGAATCGCTTCAGGTCCTCGTATTCGGCCCCGGCCGCCTGACCGTCCTTGTCCTTGGTGGCGTCGAGCACGAGTCGGCGCATCTGAACGCCCGAGATCTGGCCCTCCGGGTTGCGCCTCTGCAGGCTCTCGATGGCATCGCCGGCTCCGGCGTCCTCGTAGTTCTCGCTGGCCTCCTCGTTGGACTCCTGAATCTCCTCCATCTCCTCGAACATCTGCTCGTAACGGTCGGAAGGAATGCCGGTCTGACCCTGACCGCGCAGATCTTCCACGGTGCGTGCGTAGATGTCCCACATCTCCTTGGCCTCGGCTGAGAGCCGTCCGTAGTTCTTCTTCACGAACTTCGAGAGGTCGTCGAACTCCTTGCCGGCGGCCTGGCTATCGGCGTCGCTGGTGGCGTCGTAGATCAAACGCCGCATCTGATCGCCCGAGATCACGCCCTCGGGGTTCTCCTGCTCGAGGGCCTTGATAGCCTCGCCAGCGCTAGCGTCTTTGAACTGCTTGTCATCCTGGCAGCCAGCGATCTCCTTCATATCCTTCAGCATCTCTTCATACTGCTGGTTGTCAATGCCGCTCTTGCCCTGGGAGCGAGACTCCATGACCTTCTCGTAGTAGACCTGCCAGACTTGCTTGGCCTTGTCGTCCATCCGGTTCCAGTTGCTCTGGACGAACTTCTGCAGGTCGTTGAACTCGGCGCCGGCAGCACTGTTGTCCAGGTCTTCGGTGGCGCTCTGAATCAGGCGCACGAGCTGCTCGGCGGTCAGGGGGTCCTGCGGATTCTGGTGCTGCAGGTTCTCGATGGCCTGACCGGCGCCGGCATCCTCGAAGCGATAACACCGCGAGCCGAGCCCCCGGATGCAATCACACGACCCGAGCACGTCGCCATAGTAGGCCTGAAGCTGCCTGATCTGCTCCGGCGAAGGCGCGGTCACCAGGCCCATCTCGTGCGCTTCCGAGAGTGGCACGAGCTCTGGCCGAGAGACCCGGGCGGGTCCTGAGATGTTGTTGAGAGCGGGGTTGAAGTCGATGGTCATGTGTTCGTCCCTCCGACTTCATTCTAACCAAGACATGTTTCTAAAAAATGTCCTTGCTATTAAATATTTATGACATCATCAATTTTTCCAAACCACAGCAGACAAATTACCGACACCGATTGATGCCAACTTTTGGACCCATGGCGGGTGCGAGGCGAGCCTTCCCAGCAAAGCCCGCCCAACCGGGGCACAAAACGCTTTATGGGGCTTCGAAAACCACAGGGAATGGGGCTTAGCAGGTCCCCGGAGGCTCCGAAACCCTGAGAGGAAGCCTTCGTGACGGGCTGAGATTGTAGCCCCTGTTCTCAGCCGGGATTGACATGCGGTAGCAATATGCTACCATTGCATGATGAGTCAGCCAGTCAAACTTTCTGATGAACTCGTGCTCGATGCGCGCCTGACGGGGGAAACCGCAGCGCGGTCGATCGCGGGACAGATCGAATTTTGGGCGAAACTCGGTCGCGCCGTGGACCCTCTGCTCCGTGGACGCGAGGTCACGGCCCTGTTGAGAGCAGGTCAAGAGGTGAGGCTTTCGCAGTGTCTCGAGACGATCGATACCACCGAGGGTCACAGACGTGTCCTGGAGTATCTGGAGCGCCAGCCCTACCCGCACTATGAAAGCTCGCCCGAAGTGCCAGGGCTTCTCGTCCGCATCGATGCCGACGGAACGCGCACCCTGGGACGTTTCCTGAACCGCAAGTTCGTCCCCGCGCATTGATCGATTTCTCGCAATTCGACCGACGTCCCGTCATCGTCGCCATCGCAGGGCCCAACGGTGCAGGCAAGAGCACGTTCTTCCATGCGCACCTCGAAAATACGGGGCTGCGCTTCGTGAATTCCGACGTACTGGCGAAAGAGCTAGAGTTGGACGCATACGCCGCCGCAGAACTGGCCGCCAGTATCCGGGCCGCGCTGGTGCAGAGCGGGGAGAGTTTTATCTTCGAGACGGTCTTCTCCGACCCCGCAGGCGACAAAGTCCAATTCCTCCAGAAGACCCAGGAGGCGGGCTATGAGGTGATTCTCTGTTTTATCGGAATCAACGGGCCAGCGATGTCGGATGATCGGGTGGCGATGCGCGTGTCCCAAGGGGGCCACGATGTGCCCGCGGAGAAGCTCGTCCAGCGCTTCCCCCGCATCCTTGCGAACCTGTCCCGCGCGGTCCGCCTGCTCCCACATGTGCTGATCTTCGACAATTCCGACCTTCGCACCCCATTCCGGCACATTGCCACGATCGAGCAGGGACGCACATCGCACGAGGCAGAGCATCTGCCAGACTGGTATTCGGGACTGTGCTAGGGACAGAAATGGCTCAATCATGCTGGCTTGACACGCATCAGAGATGGTCATCGCCCACTGAACGCCCCGCAAACCTAATCGGGGCGCCATCGTAGAGCCCCCATGTAGGCTCCCCGGGTAGATAAGCAGGGGCGTGATCTTGGGTGAACTGGCATGTTGTTGGGTGTGCTGGAGATTAGAGCTGACACTGGTTTAAGTGGGTTGGGGTGTTTCTGGGATGCCATGGTGATCGGGGGTGATTTTGAGGCCGGTGCTGGTATGATGCTCTCGGCCGGTGACGGACAGAGCTACAGCCCGGATTTATGATCGTGCTCGCTTGAGCGATCCCGGTGACTGGGCGTTGCTCGTCCGCCATCGGTCTGGTAGGGTTTCGGTTCACAAGCTTCACCCGCCCTAAGTCGCGATTGAGTGCCCGACGCCGGTTGGTCCCCTGACGACATCGTGTCGTGTTTGGCGCAACGGCATGCGATCTCGATGACCGGCTAAGTCAGAGCGGTCGTGAAAAACCGGCCAATGTCTATGCCCCTGGCCGTGGGCTTCGAGCCCGCCGAGCGTATGACCGTCCGCGACGAATCCGCCAGTATGTGCCTCGAGCACGAAGAAATGGATGTCCGGGCCCTACCGATCGGCGAGCAAGGAGGGCCCGTGCGCTTTCTTGGAATCGACTCCCACAAACATTACCTCGTCGTCGCCGTGCTCGAGCAAGGCAAGGTCGTCGAGCGCTTCCGTGTCGAGCTGCCGCACGAACTAGATTCGTTCCGGCTGAAACTTCGACCGAAGGACCAGCTGGTGGTGGAGGCGACCAGTAACTGCTTTCGACTCCACGATGAACTGGCGCCGCACGTCGACCGATTCGTGGTAGCCAATCCCGCACAGACGCGGGGGGCCGCAGCGCACGCAGCCAAGACTGACAATCGCTGTGCCGAGACCCTGGCACGGTTGTTGGCTGCCGGCTTCACCCGCGAGGTCTGGGTCCCGCCTCCCCATGTGCGGTCGCTGCGTCACCTAGTCGAGCAACGGCGCCACCTGAGTGTCCTCCGCGGATCGGCTTCGCAGCGGGTTCGAGCGGTGATGCAACAAGAGTTGCTCGAGCCCTTCAAAGGCAGCGTCTTCAACGACAAGAACCTGGGCTTCCTGGCCGGAGCTCTGGCGCGGGATCCCCATATGCGCAAATGCTTTGACTCACAGGTGCTCACTCATGATTCCCTCGATCGCGAGATCGTAGCACTCGATAAGCATCTGGCCGAGTGGTGTAAGCATTCTGAGGAGGCGCAGCTCCTGCTGACCGCCCCTGGAATCGGCCCGGTCGTCGCCTGCACCCTGATTGCACAGATCGGGGATATCGCGCGGTTCGCGTCGCCCGGCCATTTGTGCTCTTATGCTGGCTTGGTTCCACGCGTTGAGTTGTCGGGGATGAGCAGTCGTCGCGGCCCGATCACTCGGGCGGGACGCAGCACTCTGCGTTGGGCGGTGAGCATCGCGGCCATGAACGCGATCCGCGTCCCTGGACCGCTGCGTGATTTCAAGCTTCGTCTCCAAGAGCGCCGCCCTAAGGGTGTTGCAATGACGGCGGCGGCCCGCAAGTTCCTGGTGATCGTCTGGCGCATCCTAACCTATTGCGAGCCCTACCGGGATGCCCCGGCGGACAGGACCCGTCGCAAGTTACACCGCTGCCTCAGTTGGGGGCGCCGCGGCAAGAGACGCGACCGGCCTAAACTCTGACGTCACGTTGCCCTCTCCTCAGCACGGTAGCCGGGGAGGCGGGCCCCATCCAGGCACGCTTCGCTCTAAAGGCCTGGACGGAGCCCGCCTCCCCGGCTCTCAGGCGGACACGAGGGCGACGGTGACCGGAAGCGGCAGGCAGCGGGTGAGAAGAGCCCTGAATCGGGCTGAAGCTGCGGAACAGAACGGGGCTCAGGCTCCCAGAAGCGGGAAAAAAATAGAGCTTGGCGGCGCTCAAGAATTGCGAGACGAGCTTTGCCACCGGGCTCTTTGTGAATGACACGTTCTCAATGATGCACTTTCGCCAGGAGACCCTCCCGCCCCTGGTTGAATTTTCAACCAGTTGGGGTGAAATTTCTCCTACACCCGTACCAGCACTGAGCCTGCGCGGCTGCACCGTGTGAATGGGCAAAAGGCACCGATCAGGGCGAACCCCGACTGGCGGGGACTCTTTGCGAGAAGAGCGCCATCGCCAAGAAATGATTAGCCTGGTGCCGGGAGTACCAATGGGAGGCTAGAATGGCACGCTCTCTGGGCCTGGACGTACACCAGGCCACCATCTACATTACCGCCTTGGATCTCCAGGCCGGCACGCTCGAGCAGTACGAAGTTGCGGTCGAAGAGAAGGCCCTCCAGGTCTTTGAGCAGACGCTTCGTCCCGACGATCGTCTGGCGCTGGAGGCCACGACCAACAGCTACTATTTCCACCGCCGCCTGCAACCCCGGGTCAGCAGCGTGGTGATCGCCAACCCGATCAAGTTACGGCCCTGGATCGCTCAGGAGGACAAGTCCGACCGCAACGACTCCTTCTGGTTGGCGCTTTTGAACAACTTCAACCGCCTGCCGTCCGTCTGGGTGCCAGACGAGCAGACCGAGCAGGATCGGCGCCTGTTGAGCCTGCGCACCGACTTGGTCCAGGAACAGACCCGCTGCCTCAATCGGATCCGCGCTCTGCTCGCGAGCAATGGGCTACAGTCGCCGGCCGCAGACCTGCGCGGGCGTAATTGTCGCGAGCATGTCTTCCGGCTACGCGCTCGCCTGCCGGAGACCGCCCGGCTCGTCCTGGACGTACTGCTGCGCCAGCTCGACAGCCTGAATGAGCGTCTCGAGCCTGTGAACGCTGCGGTAGCTCTTCGAGCCGGTGAACGTCCTGAGATATCACTCCTCATGACTGTCCCGGGCTTGGATCAGCTGCTGAGCCTGAGTATCCTCGCGGCGATCGGGGACATCGACCGCTTCTCCAGGGCCGCCAGCCTGGTGAAATACAGCGGTCTGTGTCCGCGAGAGAACTCCTCGGGCGGCAAACCCTGCCGGGGCTCTCGCCGCAAGCCGGGTTCACGGCGGTTGCGCTGGGCGGTTACCCAGGCAGCAATCACTCTAGTGAAGCGGCCGGGCAGGCTCCGGAATCTGTACCGCCGGCTTAAGCGCAAGGGAGAAAACCTCGCGATGGCCGCATGCGCGCGCAAGCTCCTGGTCTGGATCTGGCACATCTTGAAAACCGGCGAGGCCTACCGCGATCGCGACGCCAAACTCGACGAACGCAAGCGGGCACGAGTTGCAACCCGGATGAGAGCGGCCCGCCACACCTTGGCGGCCCGACCGACCAGCCTCGAGAAGCTGCTCAAGCACGCTCCTCTGCTCAAGGAACTCTCCGGAGGCAAATTCGGACTTCCGGCGGGATTACGATTTCCGGCGCGCGTAGAGCCTCCCGCCACGCTAACAGGATGAGCATCGAACTCAGGACCTGACCGAAACAAGCGATTCTGGCGGCCAGATCGCGGTCCTCGCAGACCGCGGCCTGACGAACGAGAGCTTCAACGAACATAGGGGGCCCGACTCTGTCATGCCCGATGCACTGAACACGACCCCAGACGAAGACTCGTTCTCGCCTCCGAGGGCCAGATCCCAGGCGTGTAGTGACCCCCGGAAGTCAAGCCACCTTTTTGAGTTGTTGTTGCACCGGCCGAACCTCGGCCGGCGCCCGGTAATTGAGGGCCTGGTGGGGCGGCTCTTCGTTATAGAAGCTGATCCAGCGACGGATTTCTTTCTTCGCCTCCTGGAAGGAGCCAAACAACTGCTGCCAGACGCAATCTTCCTTGAGGCTCCGGAAGAAACGCTCAACCAGGCCGTTCTGTTCAGGCGTGTACGGCGTCACGAACTCCTGGGTCAGCCTATAGGCTTTGCAGGCC
>JAANMU010001222.1_pt1 | contig 24645 bp, 16 predicted proteins | sample 7279701 | NCBI WGS metagenome assembly JAANMU01 (sample SAMN14094539, study PRJNA606508) | bioreactor metagenome | isolation source: A lab-scale SPAN reactor treating ammonium-rich wastewater day 57 | place: Ireland: Galway | collected 2017-03-13 | reverse complement strand
CTCGTCCCGCGCCCGATCTCATCGAGAACCACGAGGCTGCGATGGGTCAGATGCGAGAGGATATCGGCCGTTTCCTTCATCTCGACCATAAAAGTCGATTCGCCTCCCGCCAGATTGTCCGATGCGCCGACGCGCGTGAAAAGGCGATCTACAATACCGATCTCTGCCGCGGAAGCGGGCACGAAGCTGCCCAATTGCGCCATCAAGGTGATCAGCGCGACCTGTCGCAGATAGGTCGACTTCCCAGCCATGTTGGGCCCGGTGATGGTGAAAATCTGCGGGCCGCCTGCGTCGAGGACACAATCGTTCGGAACGAACCCGCTACGCCCGGCCATCGCTTCGACCACCGGATGACGTCCGTCGCGGATGACCAGCCGGCGTTCGTGCGTCAGTCGCGGCCGTACGTACTGCCGTTTCTCCGCCACGGTCGCCAGCGCGCCGAACACATCGAGCCGGGCCAGCGCCGCGGCCGTCCTGCCGATACGTGATTGCTCCAACGCAACTGCTTCGACGAGTTCAGCGAAGCGCTCGATCTCTCGCTTGCGCAATCTCTCCTCGGCGCCGACGACTTTCGCCTCGTATTCTTCGAGTTGAGGTGTGACGAATCGTTCGGCGTTGACCGTCGTCTGCTTGCGGCGGTAATCGTCCGGCACGAGTGGAAGGTTCGGCCGGGTGACTTCGATGTAGTACCCGAAAACGTTGTTGAAGCGCACCTTCAACGATGCAATGCCGGTGCGCTGCCGTTCCGCCGTTTCCAGCTCGCTGATGAACTGCTTGCCGGTCCGCGATAGGCCACGCAACTCATCGATTTCGGGATCAAAGCCATCCCGGATGACATTTCCATTGGCCGCGGTCAGCGGAGGATCGTCCGCAAGGGTCCGTTGGATACGGATGGTAACTTCGGGCAGGGAGTCCAACTCCGAGGCACAGGCAGCGAGCAATGCGGCAGGAGTCTCCTGCAATGCCGCGTGCAACCGAGCGACGCGTTCGAGTGTCACCGCCAGTCCGGCCAGATCGCGTGGTGTGACGCGGCCGGCGCTCAGACGCCCGTTGAGCCGTTCCAGATCACCGATGTGTTTCAATTCTGCGGCAAGCGTTTGACGCCAGGTATGCTGGTCACGCAAGGACTCCACAGCGTCGAGCCGCGCAGCGATAGCCTCGGAATCGGCCAGAGGCGCCAGCAACCACTGTCTCAGGAGACGTCCGCCCATTGGCGTCAGTGTTTCATCGAGTACCCAGAGCAGGGAGCCACGTCTCTCTCCTCGCAGCGTCGAGAGCAGCTCCAGGTTTCGCCGTGTTGCCTGATCGAGATGAAGTCGATCCGTGCCCCCACGCAACTCGGGTAGCCGCAGGTGCTCCAGGCTGGAACGATGGGTTTGGCCGAGATACCAGAGCAAGGCACCGATGGCCGCATGGCCCGCCACTTCCCCAGGATCAGCCCCCCGTTCGTTCAGCCAGGCAGTGGTCCGTTGCGGGTCGAAGTGCTGGCCTTCCAGACGATTCACAAGCGTGTTCGAAAGAACCGCCTCGATCCGAGCCAGAAGGTCCCCTTCCTCACTGCAGGCGAGGAGTTCGCGTGGCTGCAGACGGGCCAGTTCGTCGGCCGTGATTTCGATATCCCTGGTCAGGCTGACGTTGAGTTCACCCGTGGAGAGATCGACTGCCGCAACGCTCCAGGTCTTGTCATCACGGGCTACAGCCGCCAGATAGTTGGGCTCCTTCGGATCGAGACACTCCTCTTCGGTGACGGTGCCGGGCGTGATCACACGCACCACCGCCCGTTCCACAATGCCTTTGGCAAGCGCCGGGTCCTGCATCTGCTCGCAAATGGCAACCTTCAACCCGGCGGCCAGCAGTTTTGCCACGTACGCCTGCACCGCGAAGTGAGGCACACCGCACATGGGAATGGGTGTCTCGTCCTTCTTGCTGCGTGTGGTGAGCGCGACATCCAGGATGGGCGCCGCCTTCTCCGCGTCTTCGAAAAACATCTCGTAAAAGTCGCCGAGGCGAAAGAACAGCAAAGCGTCGGGGTGCTCGCTCTTGGCCCGCACGTACTGCTCCATCATCGGTGTCAGCTTGACGCTTCCCGCCGCCATGGGCGCGGATCTTCGCATTGCGTCTTCGGAGCGGCAACGGTGCGAGAGACGGTGGATCCGGTCAGACGCGCTTGCGCTTTTTTCCCAGATAATCGACCAGCAGATAGCGGCCCAGATGATTCGGCCCGGTGTAGAAAGCTCGTCCCTTGTTGATGCATGTCATCCGTTCGACGAAGCTACGCAGACTCGGACTATCGTCGAGCATGAAGGTGTTGATCGTGATCTCCTTGCGGGTGACCCGTTCGACTTCACGCAAGGTTTCCCTGGCGGCCCGTGTGCTGATGCCGCCGAAGGACAGTGGCCACTCGCAATACAGACGACCGCGCGAGAAATAGGCCGTCGGCTGGCCGTCGGTGATGACGATGATGTGTCGATTGGCGTTGGGATGTTTGTCGAGGAGACGAGTCGCCAAATGCAGGCCGTCCTGGAGATTCGTGAACGGCTCGCCCACATTCCAACTCGCCTCAGGAAGATCCTTGATCTTCAGTTCCACGGCACGGGTATAGAATCCGACAAGACCAAAGTAGTCCCTCGGATAGCGCGTCCGGATCAGCGCCTCGAGCGCAAGAGCCACCTTCTTGGCTGCAGCAAATCGCCCTTCCCAACTCATGGACCAGCTCATGTCGAGCAGGAGCACGGTGGAGGTCGTGGCGCTGAAGTCGGCGGTGTACACTTCCAGATCATCCGGCGCGATCTGCAAGGGTGTGCCCGGTCGCCGTGCCACCGCTTTCTTGAGTGTGGCCACGAGATCGAGAGTCATCGGGTCCCCATAGTTGTACGGGCGCGTCTGTTCGGGTCGCACGTTCGTCATGCCGCGGTGATCCGTCTGATGGGCGCCAGGCCGGGTACGCAGCAGCCCCTGATAGATGTCACGCAAGGCAAGCTGGCCGAGACGCCGGACTCCCTTGGGCGAGAGCTGCAGGTGAGTCCCTTTCGATACGACATAGCCCGCCTGCTGGAGCGCCAGCATCATTTCCTTCAACTGAGCAAAACTCCGGGCAGATTGTTCTCCGAGGAGATCACCCAGGGTGTCCGTGTTGATGCTGGCCAGACCGCCGCTCATCAACTGCTCTTCGAGCTGCTTGAGACGCATGATCTGCTGCATCGCCTCGAGCGCCTCCGAATAGTCGAGTGACTTCGGTCCTTGAAACTGGTCCCCATGCTGGCGCATGAAGTTGTCGAGATCACGGATGTTATCGAGCTCCTCCAGCAGATTCTCGAAGTCGCGTTGTGCGTCCTCGTCCTCGAATTCGTACTGCCGCAACTGATCGAGCGCGTCGGGCAGTGACTGCGGAAGACGATCAAGAAATTCTTGTTTCTCCTTTGCCCCCTCCGCGTCTCTGCCACCCTGTTGTTCGAGGGCATCGCGTTCGAGATCGAGCAACTCGTCCAAACGTTGCCGTATCTCGTCGAGGGCGTGATCGAAATTGATGCTTTGCTGCTGCTGGCGGAGCTCCTTGCGCAGTTCGTCGAGAAAATCGTCGACGCCGGGGATCTGGAGATCGTCCCACTCCGCGCCGTGGCGCATGAGCCAGTCGAGTGCTTGCTGCAGATCGTCGGTGTAGGAAAGATACTCGGCCAGTTTTGCGAAAGCGCGCTCCGGATTCAGGCGCACACGTTGTGAGCCGTCCCATTCCGTGTAGCGGACAACGACCATGACTCAGCCGCGGTACGTGAAGCGGCCTCCCTCGCGGTTCTTGTTGAGCTTCTGGTGCAGGTGCAGCCCTTCCAGGATGAATTCGGTGGCGGCAGCGATATAGGCTGGACTCTCGACAACGCCGAGTGCCGCGACGGCATTCTGCAGATCGGGGATGGCCTGCAATCCTTCGAGATACTCCTCGGCCCGCATGCGGTCCGACACTTCCACGCCCCCACCTTGCTCGAACCAGGTGACGATACCGCGCAGAGTTTCGAGCTGGCAGCGTTCGTCGAAAACTCTGAGGACAGCGCGATTCACCAGACCCTCGAAGATCTCGCCACCTTCTCGTTCGTCCCCCATGGAATCGATTTCGATTTTCCCCGAGGTCGATGCCAGCAAGGCGTACAGATCGCTCGGTCGTGGCACAATATCCGACTCACCGTTGCGAACGGCTCGTTTTTCGGCGTTGCTCAGCAGGCTCTCATAGTTGTTGATCGAGGTTCGTACGCTGACGCCAGAAGACTGGTTGATCTCGTTGCTGGCACGTGCCTCGAACGTGATGTGCGCCACGATTTCTTTCATGAAATCCGGCACCGCAATCCTCCGCAGGTCATCGGAGAGAAACGCCACTTCCTGTTCCATGATGGCGATTTCTTCCTGGAGCGAGCGCGGATAGTGCGTACGAATCTGCACGTCGAAACGGTCTTTCAATGGCGTGATGATGCGTCCACGATTCGTGTAATCCTCGGGGTTGGCGCTGGCGACGATGACGATGTCGAGAGGCAGCCGGATCTTGTAGCCTTTGATCTGGACATCCTTCTCTTCCATCAGGTTGAACAGGCCGACCTGAACTTTCTCGGTCAGATCCGGCAGTTCGTTGATGGCGAAAATGCCGCGATGGGTGCGTGGGATGATCCCAAAGTGGATGGTGTCCTCATCGGCGAGGTAACGCCCTTCGGCGACCTTTACAGGATCGATCTCGCCGATCAGATCGGCGATGGTCACGTCGGGTGTAGCCAGTTTCTCCCCATATCGGTGGTCGGTGCCAATCCAGGTCACGGGCAGATCGTCGCCGAGCTCGGCCAGCCGTTCGCGACAGTTCTTGCAGATGGGGTTGAAAGGATTGTCGTTGATCGGACAGCCGGTCACCACTGGGATGGCTGGATCGAGGAGTGAGACCAGCGAACGAATCAGGCGTGTTTTGGCCTGACCGCGTTCCCCGAGGAAGACCATGTGATGTCCGGCGAGGATGGCGTTTTCGACCTCCGGGATGACGGTGTCGTCGAAGCCGATGATTCCGGGCAGGATTCGGTCGCCGCGGGCCAGACGTTCAAGCAGATTGCGCCGCATTTCCCGGCGTACGGAAACGACTTCGTACCCGCTCTTTTTCAGTTCTCCGAGCGTGCGTGCTTCGTGCATGGGGCGAATCCTCTCCGTCGAAGTGTGCGGAGTATATGAGCAGGGTGCGATACGAGCAACGCGGGATATCAATCCGCGGCCTGGGATCGCGCTTCGAACTCGGCAAATAGGGGTCGAAGTTTGTCCCAGGTCTGCTCGAGATGCTCCGGCATGACTCGGGCGCCGGCCAGAATGGGCATGAAATTGGTATCGCCATTCCACCGGGGCACGACGTGCCAGTGCATGTGATCGGCGATTCCAGCACCTGCCGCCACGCCGAGATTGATACCGATGTTGAACCCGTCGGGCCGATAGATGTCGTTCAGGATCTGGGTTGTCTCCTGCACGGCGCACATCACATCTTGCAGGATTTCACCGGGTAAGGCGATGAAATCCGCCGAGTGCAGGCGTGGAGCCACCATGAGGTGGACACTGGAGTAGGGAAAACGGTTGAGCATGACGACGGCCGGACGACTCGCCAGCCGTAGATGTGCACGCGCTCCGTCCTCGGCGGCATCTCGCGCATTGCAGAAGATGCAGCCGGGAGTTTTGGGGGCGGCAATGTAGGCACCGCGCCACGGCGCCCACAAGACGTCCGTCCGGTTACTCACCGTCAGCCGAGGGTGCAACCGCCTGGCCGTCGACGCGCAGGCGTAGTTCCTTGCCCACCTTGAAGAAAGGAACGCGTTTGGCCGAGACGGAGACGGTATGGCCCGTCTTCGGATTTCTTCCTTCGCGAGCACGCCGATTCTTCACGACGAAGCTGCCGAAGCCGCGAATCTCGATGCGTTCGTTCCGTTTCAGGGCTTCAGCCATGCTGGCGAAGATGGTGTTGACCATGACCTCGGCCTCGCGCCGGGAGTAGCGTGGATGAAGTCTTGTGAGTTCTTCAATCAACGCACGTTTGGTCATGGCCACCCCGTTATTCTTTGTCTTTGTCACGGTCAAGCCGCAGAGCGTCGCCCAGGACATCCTGCAGCGAAAACCGGGCGCGATCCTGATCCTGCTGCATATAGGTCTCCATCTCCTGGCGTTCTTCGGTACGCCGCAACGCCTTGATGCTGAGACCGATCTTGCGCTCTTTCGTATCGACCTGCGTGATTTCGGCTTCCACCTCTTGCCCCGGCTGGAACAACTGCTGCGGTTTGTCGATGCGCTCGTTGCTCAATTGCGAGACGTGGATGAGGCCTTCGATACCTTCCTCGAGTTCGACGAAGACTCCGAAGTCGGTGACGGTAGTCACTTTGCCATGCGTGCGGCTGCCCACCGGATAGCGCTGTTGCATGGTTGCCCATGGATCGTCGGACAGTTGCTTCACACCCAGGGCAACGCGCTCGTTTTCGACGTCGATCGACAGGACGACCGCCTCCAGGGTGTCCCCCTTCTTGTAGATTTCCGAGGGATGTTTCACCTTCTTGGTCCAGTGCATGTCGGAGATGTGCACCAGGCCGTCGATACCCTCTTCGATACCGACGAACACACCGAAATCGGTGAGATGTTTCACCGCTCCGGTGACGCGTGAGCCGATGGGATGATTGATGCGCAGCAACTCCCATGGGTTCGGTGCGGCTTGCTTCAGACCGAGCGAAATGCGGCGATTGGTCGGATCGACATCGAGGACGACGACGTCGACCTCCTGGCCGATTTCCAGCACCTTCGACGGATGCGTGACGCGCTTCGTCCATGACATTTCCGAAACGTGCACCAACCCCTCGATTCCGGGCTCGAGTTCGATGAATGCCCCGTAGTCGGCGAGGCTGACCACCTTCCCATGCACGCGCGCTCCGATCGGAAACCGATCCGCCACTTCACCCCACGGATCGGGCATGATCTGCTTCATGCCGAGGGAGACGCGTCCGCGCTCGGGGTCGTACTTGAGCACGACGACTTTCACGTGCGCACCCACCTGAACCATATCGGAAGGGCGGCTCACGCGGCCCCAGGACATGTCGGTCACATGCAACAGACCATCGATCCCCCCGAGATCGACGAACGCACCGTAATCGGTGATGTTTTTCACCACGCCTTCGAGGATGATTCCTTCCTCGAGGACCTTCATCGTCTCTTCCTTCAGTTGTTCACGCTCGCGTTCGAGTACGTTGCGGCGCGAGACGACAACATTGCCACGGGCTCGGTTGAATTTCAGAATCTCGAACTGGGCGCGCATCCCCATGTACTTGTCGAGATTACGAGGGGGGCGAATGTCGGCATGCGAACCCGGCAGGAATGCAGGCACTCCCACATCGACTTTCAGGCCGCCTTTGACCTTGCCGACGACGAGACCTTCCACGGTCTGTCCGTTGTTGAATGCCTCTTCGATGTCGCGCCAGGCACGGAACTGTTCCGCTTTCATGCGCGAAAGGTGCACGCCGCCCTGCTCGTTGTCGGCGCCATCGAAGTATACTTCGATCTCGTCACCCGGCTGCACCTCGATGGTGCCTTCGCGGTCGGTGAATTCCTCGATCGGAATGAGGCCTTCAGACTTGAAGCCAATGTCGACGGTGACGAAGCTGGGCGAGACGTGCACAACGCGGCCTCGAACGACTTCTCCCGGCTTTGGCGCCTTCAGACTCTGTTCGAAGAGCGCACCAAAGTCGTTCTCACCGCTAGGCGCGGCGGCGTCTCTTGCTTGTTCCATGTGGATGTAACCCCCTGGGGATGAGCTCGCGCTCTTCATATCGCCGTGATTATTGGCTTTCAAGCGCGGCGGATCTTGCTGCGACGATGTCGTGCAGTGTGCGCACTACGTTGTCGATACTCATCGTCGTTGTGTCCAATACGATTGCGTCTTCGGCCGGACGAAGCGGTGAATGTTGGCGGTTGCGATCACGCGCGTCACGTTCCGCGATCTCGCGTTCCATCTGTTCGAGTTCCTTTTCCGTGACGACTTGATGGAGTTCCGACGCGCGCCGCCGAGCGCGCTCGCGCGGCGATGCATCGAGGAACCCTTTTACCGGAGCATCGGGAAACACGACCGTGCCGATATCGCGCCCTTCCATGACCACACCGCCCGCTGCGCCCAATGCGCGTTGCATCGCTACGAGCCGCTCGCGCACCACGGGCACGGTCGACGTCTTCGAGGCCCATTGCGCCGCTTCCGGTGTACGGATTTCATCGGTGAGGTCACGGCCGCCGGCAAGCACATGCACCCGTCCGTCGTCGTGTTCCTTGAACTCGATTGTCGTACGATCACAGAGCGCGGCGAGCGCCGCACTGTCGCTGAGGGGAATGGATTGTTCCGCTGCCAAAATACCGATGACGCGATACATCGCGCCTGTGTCTACGTAGCGATAGTTCAACCGTTGTGCCAGCCGCCGGCTCACCGTGCTTTTGCCAGCACCGGCCGGACCATCGATCGCCACCACGATTTTCATCGGCGTAGGCTCTCCAGACGTTGGAAGAAATCGGGAAACGTCTTACGCACACACTGCGGATCACGGATTCCAATACCTTTTGTGCGCAAGCCGACCAGCGACAGGCTCATGGCGATACGATGATCGTCGTAGGTGTCGACGTCCCCGGCCTGCGGCTGGCCTGGATGAATGGTGATGCCATCCGCCCACTCTTCGGTGCGTACTCCCAGCCGGCGCAACTCGGTGCTCATCGCACGCAGCCGGTCGCTTTCCTGCAGCCGCAGGTGCGCCACGTTGCGGATCGTCACCGGCGCATCGGCAAACGGCGCGATGGCCGCCAGAGTGGGCGCTGTATCAGAGATGGCGTTCATGTCGATGTCGATGCCGTGCAATGCGCCAGTCCCACGCACTTCGATGAAATCGGTGCCCCGATCGACGTGTGCCCCCATCTGCTCGAGCACGCCGGCGAAACGCACATCGCCCTGCAGAGAATTCGTTCCCAGCCCTGTGATGCGCACCCGTCCACCCGTCAAGGCTGCCGCCGCCCAGAAGTAGTGCGCTGCGGAAGCGTCAGGCTCGATGGTATAGTCGCGCGCCTGATAGCGCTGGGGTTCGATGACATAGTGGCGATAGCCGTCGCGCTGCACGAACACTCCGAAGTCCTGCATGACAGAGAGGGTCATGTCGATATACGGGAGTGCGATCATCTCTCCTTTCACTTGAAGCGTCACCGGCCCCCGGGCGTACGGCGCAACTTGCAACACAGCGGAAAGGAACTGGCTGCTCCGGGTCGCCTGGATCGTTGCAAGTCCTCCGTTGAGTCCACAGCCGCGCACTCGCACGGGGGGACCACCCAGCGGTGTTTCGCTTTGCACGTCGGCGCCGAGCTGGCGCAGCGCGTCGAACAGCTCCGCGATGGGCCGTTGCCGCATGCGTTCCGTACCGTCGATCCGGTACTCGCCGTGTCCGAGGCACAACGCAGCAACGAGAAATCGCATGGCTGTCCCCGCATTGCCGGCAAACAGTTCCGCGCGAGGCGCGGGGATGTTTCCGCCTTTACCCTGAACATGGAAGAGTGTGGCCGCCGCGTCTTCCGTCACGTCGATTCCGAGGCGCCGCCATGATTCCGCCATGTACTCGGTGTCATCGCTGAACAGAGCGCCGCGGAGCGTGCTGGAGCCATCAGCGAGCGCTGCGATCAGCAGGGCGCGATTGGTAATGCTCTTGGAACCGGGAACCTGGACCGTCGCGTCGGGCGGGCGGGCAAGCGGCTGAATGCGGTAAACGTCGCTCATGAATTCTCACCCCTGGAATTCGAGCGCGAATGACTCGCACGTGCTCGTGTCAGCCACTCCCTGAGACGCTCACGATCGCCAGCCCTGATGACATCGCGCAATCCGGACAGCTCGGCCGTGAATCCAGCGACGGCGGCTTCGATCGCTCTGGCATTGGCAAGGAAGATATCGGTCCATGTTTCCGGAGCACTGGCTGCGACGCGCGTCACGCTCTGGAAGCTCGGGCCTGCAAACTCGGTGGCACTGGCATCGGCGTACTGCAACGCCGCAATGATGCTAAAGGCAATGGCGTGTGGCAGGTGGCTGATCCAGGCGAAAATCTCGTCGTGGCGCGCCGCATCCATCTCATGCACTTCCATGCCGACACCTCGCCACAGATCACGGATGCGCGCCGTTGCCTCCGGCGTCGATCGTGTCCCCGGCGTCAGCACACAACGCCGGCCCTGAAAGATCCCGGCGTCTGCCGCTGCCGCGCCAGAAAATTCGGTCCCCGCGATCGGATGGGCGCCGACGAAGGCCACGCCATCTGGCAAGGCGTTTTCGATTTCTCGCAGAACGGCGACTTTCACACTGCCCACATCGGTGACCACCGCATCGGATCTGAGCGCTGGCGCCATGGTACGCAGGACGGGTGCGAGGGATGCGACGGGGACGGCCAGGACGATCAGGTCGCTACCTCGAACGGCATCCTGTGGGTCGTGCGTGGCGTCGTCGATCATGCCACGTTGCCGGGCGATGGCGAGATTTGCGGCGCTTCTGCCGAGTCCCACGACTTTTCCGAACAACCCGGCGTGACGCGCCGCCAGGGCAAGTGAACCGCCGATGAGACCGACGCCGGCAATGGTGACGCGCTCAAAAAGCGGTGACACTCAACCCCCCGCCTCGCAGCACGTGCTGCAAGGCCGATATACACCGCTCATTTTCCGCCATGGTGCCGATGCTGATGCGTACGTGCTCCGCAAAGCCGTACACACCCATCGGGCGCACGATGACCCCCTCGCGCAACAGAGCCTCGTAAATGCGGGCCGAGTTGCCGACACGCACCAGGACGAAATTGGCCCAGCTCGGCACACACTCCAGGCCGAGGCGGGCGAATTCCTGCCGGAAAAATTGCATGCCCTCGGCGTTGCAGCGGCGCGTGCGTTGCACGTGTTCGTCATCGTCGAGAGCCGCCAGTGCCGCCAGTTGCGCCAGGCTGCTTACGTTGAACGGGGCTCGCACCCGATTCATGACCTCGATCATCGTCGGGTCCGCACAGCCCCAGCCAATGCGCAGGCCGGCAAGGCCGTAGATCTTCGAAAAAGTGCGTAATGTGATGAGCAACGGATGCTTCGCGTGGGCGTTGAGCGAATCCGGGTACTCCGCGTCATCGACGAATTCGAAGTAGGCCTCGTCCATGACGATCACGACATGTCGCGGCACGGCAGCCAGAAATGCCTCCCACTGTCGCCGAAAGAAGATCGTGCCAGTCGGATTGTTCGGATTGGCGAGGAACACCATACGCGTGGCTGGTGTAATGGCGTCGACAATGGCTTCCAGGTCGTGGGTAAAATTGCGCAGCGGCACGATCCGCGCGCGACCGCCCTCGGCCTGCACGACGAGCCTGTAGATCACGAACGCCTGGTCGGCCATGACGGCTTCGTCACCGCGCTCCATGAAAGTGCGCACCGCCAATTCGATGACTTCGTTCGAGCCGTTACCGAAGATGATCGCATCAGCCGAGACACCCAGCTTTTTGGCCAGTGCGCGCTTCAGGTAATAACAATTGCCGTCGGGGTAGCGGTGCAGATTGCCCAACCCCGCCGTAATCGCTGCCACCGCTTTCGGTGAAGGTCCGAGAGGGTTTTCGTTCGAAGCCAGTTTGATCGAGTCGAAGATGCCGTATTCCCGTTCGAGCTCTTCGATCGGCTTCCCCGGCGGATACGGAGCGAGCGAACGGATCCAATCGGGCACCAGCTCTTTCAGGTCGATCGTCATGGCCGTCCCTGTCTCCGTCTCGCAGCGCTGGATACGGGCCGGTCTCCGGCTGGCGTGGTATACGCCCCCATCATCGCCTGCCACGTTCGCATTGTGTGTGGGCCCGATCTGCCACGGAAGGAAGTCTTCATGAGGAACATCACCTAGGGTCGCAGAGCTGCCGGGTAAGAGCCGAGCACTTTCGAAAAGAGGCAGCGGTTTGCCACATCGACCAGCGCCTTGGCCACGTGCGGATCCTCACGGTGCCCGACCATGTCCAGAAAGAATACGTACTCCCAGGCGCGCCCTTTCAGCGGCCGGGATTCGATGTTGCACAGACTCACCCCGTTGTCGGCGAAGGGCTGGAGCACGCTGTACAGGGCCCCGGCCCGATGCGCCGTCGACAACAACATCGACGTCTTGTCATCCCCACTGGGCCGCCCCACACCGTCCCGCCCGAGCACCAGAAAACGGGTGTAATTATTGGCAAGGTCCTGAATGTTGGCGGCGATGATCTGCAGGCCATAAAGATCGGCGGCGATGCGGCCGGCAATGGCTGCGACACTCGTTTCGCGCCGCGCCCGTTCGGCAGCCGCGGCATTACTTGCTGCCTCGACCAGCGGGATCCTGGGATAGTGTTGGCGCAGCCAATTCCGGCACTGAGCGATGGATTGCGGGTGGGACACGATGGTGCGGATACGGTCCGGACGCCCGCTGCGGGAGAGCAGGCAGTGTTCGATGCGGAGTTGTGCCTCGGCTTTGATGGTGAGTGGCGAATCGATGAAGCGGTCGAGCGTGGCCGCCACCACCCCTTCCGTCGAATTTTCTACGGGTACGATTCCGTAATCGACACGATGGTGTTCCACTTCGTCGAAAACGTCACTGATACTGGCAACCGGAACGATTTCCGTCTGTGTGCCGAATTGCTCGATGACGGCCTGGTGCGAGTAGGTGCCGAATGGTCCGAGGCAGGCAATCCGTAGCGGCTGCTCGAGTGACAGACAGGCAGCGATGATTTCCCGGAATATCGGCCGTATGCGTGCCGCGTCGAGCGGTCCCGTGTTTTCCTTGAGGAGGCGCGAGAGAATGTGTTTCTCGCGCGCCGGCACATAGACCGGAGCGCTGTTGCGACGCTTTCGCTCGCCGATCTCGATGACGTACCGTGCCCGCTCGTTGAGGAGCTTCAGGAGTTTGTCGTCGATACGGTCGATGTGGGCGCGAAGGGCATCAAGCGTGGTCGGACGTGGCAAGGATCTCCCCCGAAGACACACGGCGCCCCACCGGCGCGTGGCGGATCGCCACGCTCGTTGCACCCCAACCAGCCGATGTCTTCATGGATTCGGTATTCAGGACCGCCGTCAGGTAGCCCAGGTACGCGGCGAATGCAACGCAGTTTTCCGGAGCCTGCGGGGATTCAGCCTTGTACACGGCGTCTGAAGTGACGCCGCATCAGCAGCACACCTGCCGCACTCAGCCAGAGCCATGCCGCCGTGCGCGTTCGCGGCGCTGCCGGATCGAGGTTGCAGTTGCAGGCGTCCTTGTCGAGACTCAGGTCGGCGTTCACACAGGTGCGTGTGTCTTCATCGCACACGGCGCCGGCGGCGCAGGGGTTACCGGACGACACACAGGCTTTCCGTTCCGCGTTGCAGGTTTCAATTCCGTTGCAAAACAGGCCATCGTCGCAGTCCCGCGGTTGCCCTTCGCACAGCCCCTCACTGCAGTTCTCGTTGACCACGCAGAAATTGTTCGTCTGGCAAGGGGTGCCGTCCGGTTTGGAGCCGGGACACAAACCCGTGGCCGGGTTGCACTCTCCGATGTCGTGACACGGATCCGGGATCGAGCAGTCCTTCACGGTGCCCGTGCAGACGTCGTTGCGGCATTGATCGTTGCTCGTGCAGAGGTTCGCATCGTTGCAGGCCGTGCCGTCCGGTTTGGAGGCGGGGCACCGGCCGGTGGCGGCATTGCATTCTCCCGCTTCGTGACAATCATTGGCGGCCGAACAGTCTTTGGGCGTTCCCTCGCAGGAATCGTTGGAGCAACGGTCATCCAGCGTACAGAGATTGCTGTCATTGCAGGATGCGCCGTCTGGCTTCGATCCCGGGCACCGGCCGGTGGCCGGGTTGCACTGCCCGGCGTCGTGGCAATCGTTTGCCGTCGAGCAGTCTTTCACGGTTCCCGTGCAGAGGGAGCCGAGGCACTGATCGTTCTGGGTGCAGAGGTTCTGGTCGTTGCAAGCCGTGCCGTTCGGCTTCGGATTGGGGCACAGCCCGGTGCTCGGCTCACACAGTCCTACGTCATGGCACCCGTCGGCCACCGAGCAGTCCTTGCGGCTGCCGAGGCAGTGTGAATTCACACACTGATCGCCGATCGTGCAAAGATCGTGATCGGAACAGGGGGTGCCGTCCGGCCTGGGGTTGGGACACATCCCGGTATTCGGATCGCAGAGGCCGGGATCATGGCAGTCGGTCCCGATCGAACAGTCGATCGTGTTTCCTGTGCAGATGGAACTCAGGCACTGGTCCTCCGTGGTGCATGGGTTCCCGTCGTTGCAGATGGCGCCATCCGGCCGCGCATTCGGGCAGAGTCCGGTGACCGGGTTGCACGCTCCCGCATCGTGGCAACCGTCTGCAATCGAGCAATTCTTCGGGCTGCCGGCACAGAAAGAGCCGATGCAGTGGTCCCCGATCGTGCACAGGTTCTGGTCGCTGCAGGGGGTACCGTCCGGTTGTGCATTGGGGCATAGACCTGTCGCCGGATTACACCGGCCCGCGTCGTGGCACTGGTCGGCAACGGAGCAATCTCTTTCGGTGCCGAGGCAGACCGACTCCTGGCATTGATCGGCTGTCGTACAGAGGTTCTTGTCATCGCAGGTCGTGCCGTCCGGTCGTGGGTTGGGACACAAACCGGTGTTCGGATCGCAGATACCGGCGTCATGACATGCATCGGCGACCGAGCAATCTTTTACGAATCCTTCACAGATGCTGCCGATGCACCGGTCTCCCATCGTACAGCGATTGCCGTCGTTGCAGGGAGTGTCATCGGATCGCGGATTGGGACAAAGGCCGGTCTCGGGATCGCACGATCCTGCGTCATGGCATTCATCGGCAGTCGAGCAATCCTTGGCTTTCCCGATGCACAGGCTGTCTTCACAGTGGTCGGCCGTGGTGCAGAGGTCATTGTCTGTGCAGGGTGTGCCGTCGGGGCGTGGATTGGGGCACAAACCGGTGTTCGGATTGCAGACACCAGCATCATGGCAGGCATCGGCAGTCGAACAATCGATCTTTGCGCCGATACAGATGCTGCCCTGGCAGGCATCGGCCCGGGTGCAGAGGTTGGCGTCATCACAGGGAGTTCCATCCGGCCTGGCGTTCGGACAAAGGCCCGTGGCAGGATCACACACACCGGCGTCGTGGCACTCGTCGGCGGTCGAACAGTCCTTCGCCGTGCCAGCGCAGACCCCGGCCGTGCAAAAATCGCCGTATGTGCAGAGATTCTGGTCGTCGCACTCAGCCCCGTCCGGTTTCACCGGATCGGAGCACAATCCGGTAGCCGGATCACAGATGCCTGCTTCATGGCAGGAATCGGCAGCCTCACAGATGAGAGGCGCAAAGACACACCGGCCATCCTCTCCACATCGATCGACGGTGCAGGCGTTGCCGTCGTTGCAATCGGCATCCCTCTGGCATGACGGGATCGGCGCCGCCTGGATGTAGACGTCGGCGTGTTCGTTGAAATCGTTCCGGGTCAGGTTGGCTGCCAATGTGGCGTAGGCAATCTGCAGGTTGGTGCATGTGACGGCGGGGGCGATGTCGAGAGCCGAGCCGTCAGCTTGCTCGCCGCTCTCGCTCACATCGACGAGGAAATTCCGCCGTGCGGTTCTGTCGCGCAGGAATACGTCTGCGAGGTGGTTCACATCGCCGCGCAGGAGGTTGTTCGCCTCGGACCCGTAGGCAACGAAACGGCCCTCGCAATCGATGTCCGGCGCGTAGGACACCGCGTTGCTGTCGCGATTGAGAAAACTGATGCTGACACGTTCGGTTTTTCGGTTGAGCCGGTCACGCACAAAGACGTCGACCAGGCCGTTGTTGTCTCCCGCAACGAGATTGTCGGCGAGCGACTTGAAGGCCACGTAGCGCCCGTCGGCACTCACCACAGGCAGGATGCTATCCCCGTTGCCGATCACACCGTTGTCGTTGACGCTGATCAGCTCGATCTCGTTGGTGCGCCGATCACAGACATAGATGTCCAGGCGGTAGTTCCGATCGATCTCGCTGAAGTTGGTGGCAGCCGAAGTGAAGGCCACGACGTTGCCATCGTCACTGATGGACGGAAGAAAGCTTGCGCCATTCCCCTGAACGGTGTTGCAGATCCGTTCGGTATGTGCGGCGGCACGATCGCGCACGAAGACGTCGGCGGCTCGGTTCGTATCGCCCGGCACGAGATTGTCGGCGAGCGACTGGAAGGCCACATAGCGGCCACTGGCGTCGATGCTGGGGTTCAAACTCGGGCCGTTGCCCTGCTTGCCACTGCTGTCGACGCTGATGAGGAGGGTTTGCTGCTCACGGCGCAGGCGGACGAAGACGTCGGTCTGGCCGTTGGTGTCACCCGGAACCAGGTTGGTGGCATCGGAGTAGAAGGCGACGACATTACCGTCGCCGTTGAGGCTCGGATTGTCGCCTGCCGCATGGCTCGGGAGATTGCCCTGAGTGCCGTTCGAGCTGACGCTCACGCGTTCGGTGCGCGACAGGCGGCGGTCCCGCACGAAGACGTCGCGCGCTTCGTTGGTGTCGCCGTAGACCAGATCACTGGCGTCGGAGAAGAACGCCACGACACTGCCATCGTCGTTCACGGCCGGGCCACTGCTGGCGGCGTTGCCGGCGCGGCCTTCGACGTTGACGCTCACCAACTCGACGGGTGTGGGCAGAAACTGCGCGACGCTCCAGGTCACTCCCAGAACAACCGTTGCGCCAGCACAGAGGGTTGCCAGCCACCCCACGCGGCCCCGGCGCCCTCCCCGCTTGTTCGAATCCGCTGTTCTCAACACACCCATACAGCCTCCCTCAACGTTTCACGCTCGTACACCCCTGAAGTGCGGGGCGACTCTATTTACCCCAAAGCCTCGGTAATCCCAACGACGAAAGCGCCCGGCCGTTCGGGCAGTCTACGGTCAGGCCGGGGCGATCCGCATGCGCCCGTCCACGACCACGGCACCCCGTCCCGGCTCCAGCACTTTCACCGGATTGAGATCGAGTTCCTGGATTTCGGGGACCAATTCGATGAGTGCCGAGATGCGGGCGATCACGTCGACCAGTGCCGCTCGATCGCCCTTGGGCAAGTTGCGATAGCCGTCCAGGATACGCCGGGCCCGTAGCTTGTCGAGCATCTCCTCTGCATCGATCTCTGTGACGGGCGGCAACCGGAAGGAAACATCGCGCATCAGTTCTACGAGAACGCCCCCGATGCCGCAGACGACGAGCGGTCCGAACGTGGGGTCGGTGGTGACCCCGACAAGTGTTTCGATACCGCCGGAGATCTGGCGCTGGAGGAGAATTCCATCGAGAGGCATACCGATTGCCTGTAGACGTTCGCTCAGTGTGCGCGCTGCGGCAGCGACATCTTCAGATGACTCGATGTCCAGAATGACCGCACCGACATCGCTCTTGTGCAGGAGTCCGGGAGCAACGGCTTTGGCCACGAGCGGATAGCCGAGCCGCTCGGCCGCCGCGCAAGCCTCCTCCGGAGTCGCGATCTCGAAAGCCGCAGATTCGATACCGATGGCGCGAAGGATTGTATTGAGGTCTTTCGTGTCGACCCATTGCGGGTTGGGATCCTTTTCCATGAGCCGATCGATGACCGCGCGTACCGTCTGGGCCGCAAACCGGTCCAGCCTGTGCGGACTGCCGCATGGCCGCCGCCGCCACTGCCCGTACTTCTGAGCCAGCGCCAGGGCGAGTGCGGCGTTTTCCGGAAAACTGTAGGATGGGATCTTTCCACGACCTCCGTGCGCCAGGGTGGGCGGCGCTCCTTTCGAGGAGATGAAGACACAAAGGACTGGTTTTTCGGGTGGGACCCGTGCAGCGCCCCTCGCGATGGCCGCGGCGATCTCGTCCACCTGGGTCGGGAACAGCGGGATGTAGATGGCGACCACCGAGTCGATGTTGGCGTCGCTGCCGACCGCGGCGATTGTTTCCTCGAACTGTTCGGGGGTGGCAGAGGCGATCATGTCGATTGGATTGGAAAGACCGGCCTGTGCCGGCAACAAAGTCCGCAGGTGATTCAGCGTATCGTCGGTCAGTGAAGGCAATTGCAGGCTCTGCGCTTCACACGCGTCTGCCAGTAGGATGCCCGGCCCACCGGCGTTGGTCACCACACCGACACGTGGTCCTGGCGGTACCGGCTGTGTTGCCAGAAGCGCGGCAACGTCGAACATCTCTTCCAGCGTGGTAGTCCGGATCACCCCCGCCTGTTCGAACAGAGCATCGACGGCAACATCGAGACTGGCCAGCGCCGCCGAATGACTCGATGCGGCACGCCGACCGGCTGCCGAACGCCCCGACTTTACGGCAATGATCGGTTTTTGGCGTGCAACGACCGGCGCAATACGGGCAAAGCGCCGCGGATTCCCGAAACTTTCGAGGTACAGCACGATGACATCGGTGGTTGGATCCTCGGCCCAATAGCTCAGCAGGTCATTGCCCGACACATCTGCCTTGTTGCCAACGGAGACGAAGGTCGAGATCCCGACGTTCAAGGTCCGCACATAATCGAGGATGGCGATGCCCAGAGCGCCGCTCTGGGAAAGCATGCTGATGTTGCCGGCAGGCGGCCACGTCGGTGCGAATGTGGCATTGAGGGACACCTTCGGGTCGGTATTGAGGAGCCCCATGCAGTTCGGGCCGACCATGCGCATGCCGGCGCCGCGAACCAGATTCCTGAGCCTTGCTTCAACGGCGCGCCCTTCCTCGGAAACCTCCGCAAAACCGGCCGAGATCACGACGATGGCGGAAACGCGCGCCCGGGCGCATTCCTCGATGACAGACTCCACGGAAGCTGCCGGCACCGCGATGATGGCCAGCTCGACCGGCCCCTCGACTGCCGTAATGCTCGAGACCGTCTCGAGACCCTCGATCGATTTTGCTGTCGGGTGGATGGGCACGATACGTCCCTGGAAGCCGCAGCGCAGTGCGTTCACCACGAGCGAATTGCCGATCGTATTGGGCCGCGTCGATGCTCCGATGATGGCGATCGTGGAGGGATTGAAGAACGGCCGGATGCTGTTGGCGACAGCGCGGCGATCTCGCAGTTCGCTGATCTCGACGTGCCGCTCCGTTTCTTCCGTGGGGAAGCTGACGTGCACGACGCCCGCATCGACACTGCGGGAGACCGTGAAACCGCTGCGGGAGAAGACCTCGAGCATCTGGTTGTTTTCACCCAGAACATCAGCCTCGAATTCCGTCACGCCATTGGCCCGGGCCACCTGCGCCAGGTGGTTCAGCAACAAGGTGCCGATTCCTCGCCCCTGGTGTAAATCCGACACCGCGAAGGCAACCTCAGCGCAATGCGGAACGCGGTCTGGAATGACCATGTACCGTGCGACACCGATGAAGCGTTCCGCTCCCTCCTCGATGAGGGTCGCCACCAGGCCAACGTGTTGCTGGAAATCGGGTTCGGTGAATCGCTTCAACTCATCATCGGTGAGCCGCTTTTTCGCGTTGAAAAAGCGGAAATAGACCGAGCGTTTGCTGAGGCCCTGGAAGTGTTCGAGCAGGCGCGATTTGTCGTCGGGACGGATGGCGCGCACTCGAATCGAACCACCGTCCTTCAAAACTTCGACTGTATCGTAAGTGGATGCATCAATCGGCATGGATAGATTCCTTGGATCAGGGTGCCGTAGGCGAACGGCATGCCGGAGAACAGAAGCACGATAGCGTGCCTGAGGGAACACCGGTCCCCGGGGTTTACACTTCTACCGGATGTGCCGAGGCGGCCGCGCCACAAGACTGATCCACCCAAAAGGGGGGCTGTGCCGCGTCAGACGTCCAGCGCCAGTCGCCTCCGCCAGTCATCTCCGCATTGCGGCGCAAAACGCTGTTGTGGTACAGGCTCTGGACATTACCCGAAACGCGTTCGCGCCTTCCCCTGGAGTTTATGGATGGAATATGTGTCCCAACTGATCGACATCTTTCTACACCTCGATGCCCATCTGAACACGCTGGCAGGGCAATTGGGGCCCTGGCTGTATGTCCTCCTGTTCCTGATCGTCTTCTGCGAAACGGGCCTGGTGGTGACACCTTTCCTGCCGGGGGATTCGCTGCTCTTTGCGGTCGGCGCGCTCTGCGCTGCGAAGGATTCGCCGCTCAGTTTGCCAGGCATGTTGATTTCACTCATCGTGGCGGCCGTGCTCGGCGATGCGGTGAACTACGCCATCGGTGCCAGGGTTGGACCCGCCGTATTCCATCGGGAAGATTCGCGCTGGCTCAACAAACAGCACCTCAACCGAACGCACGAATTCTACGAAAAGTACGGCGGCAAGACGATCATTCTTGCCCGTTTCATGCCGATCATTCGTACGTTCGCACCGTTCGTCGCGGGCATTGGTAAGATGGGATATGTGCGTTTCGCCACGTTCAATATCGTTGGCGGCGTCGTCTGGGTCATGGCGTTTCTTCTCGCCGGATATTACTTCGGCAACGTTCCGGTCGTGCAGCGCAATTTCCACATCGTCATCGTGGCCATCGTCGTGATCTCAGTGCTGCCGCCGATCTTCGAGTATGTGAGAGTGCGACATGAGAAGAGAAGTGCGGTTACAACCCCGCGTGCGGCGACCGATTGAAATGGCGGGCCGTCGCAGGCGCATCCTGACGGCTCTGCTGCGCTGTGGCTTTGTCCCGGCACTGCTTGTATTTCACGCCGGGTGCGGCAGCGACGCCGTACCCACCGGGTCGCCGGGGTTCACTCCCGTTGAAGTCGGACGTACGTGGTTGCGTCCAGCCGGTGAGGCGCAATCCGGCGACATCGAGAATCCGTTTCTCTCCACGGGCCGCGCCTTCGAGATTCGCCGGTACGACGTGCCGCAACTGCTTTGCGTACGCACGGACTCCGACGACTTCCTCCACGTGCCAGACGGAACGACCACTCCGGGTGCGCCGTCCGTCTTCTGGGCAGTTCCGCCCGCGGATGCGCACCAGCCCGTGCTGCTCGTCTTTCATGGCAACGGTCTCGATTTCATCGAGGCGGAGGCCACACTGTTCACGCATGAGGCGCCGCGTCTCGCATCGTCTCTGCTCGCAACGGATCTGGGGATGGCCGGGTATGTGGAGATCCTGAACCGCAACGGAGCATTGCGTGTGCTGAAGGGGGAGTCTCGTTCTGCCCATGTCGCCGACGCGCTGGAACGTGGTTGGGGTATCGTCATCCCCGGTAACTGCTGGGGTGACGGCGGGCATCACTCCGGCGAGATCATCGACTACTACATCCGGGGAGCACGTTGGGGCCGCGTCATGGACGATGAAGTCTGGCGCTGGTTTCGTGACCAGTTCCCGCATGATCGGTCGCGGGAGTATTCCTACGGCTGTAGTGGGGGTGGCCAGCGCACCGCCCAGCTCTTGCTGAGTGATCCCCATGCGGTTGCAGCAAGCGGAATCGACAGCCCTGCAGACTATCTCCCGGGCTTCAAAGAGGATCCGCCGGCGCTCTTCGAACTCCTTTCCTCGATTCCGGGATACCTCGATATCCTCGACGGTTTTTATCTCGCTCACTACGGAAGTTTCGAAAATGCGGCAGCGCAAAGTCTGGGGACGCAAATGTTGTCGCGTGGCATTCAGACTCCGATCTATCTCGCCTTTTCTCCGAAAGACGATTTCACGACCCATGCGGTGACCGCGCCCCTGGCGGACGCGCTTGCCCGGCGACAGCCCTCGAACCGTGCCGTTGTGTGGAACAGCGGTGAGGCGACGCACTGTCAGGTGAATACTCGCGAGCGTGCCCGGGACGTGCTTGACTGGCTGGCGCAATGGCGGCGCGGGGACTGACCCGACTCAACCGGCAAAGGTACCGGTGTGGTGACATGAAAATCGACGCCGGAGAACTCGAAGGCGGCTGGTAATCCCTACACCCTGCCGCGACTGGCACCCCGGGCAATGGCGCCGGCGATCAGATGCGCAACTCGCAGCGGCTCGGGGATACGCCCATGCACGGCGAAGTGACGAATCAGCGACTCGGCTTGTATCCGTGAGAGTCCGGCTCGTTGGACAAAAACACCTTCTACCGCTTCCATCGGTCCAGCCCGCTCGAGGCGAGCGAGCTTTTGAAGTCCACCCGGGATCTGTTGGCGAAGAACGTTCTGTATCGTTTCGAAATCTGGCATGTAACGTGCCACGACGAGGACCGGCCGGTTCAGTTCCTCATATAGGCGTGCGATATCCACGACGTTGAATCCGCCGAAGGTAATTCCCTGCAACAGAATGGCCTGGACGTGGTCGAAAAAACGAGATCGAGCCAACAGATTGATGAGCTGATCCGTGGCATCATCGCCGTCACGTTTGACGGACCCGATCAGCACACCATCAAAACGCAGATTGGCAAAGATCGCCCCAACAACGGTGACACGTTTGCGGGAATTACGCCGGAACGGCGCATCATCGAAACCGATCAGATTGGATAACCGGTGCTCGACCATAATGACACCACCGTAGCAGAGACGGTCGATGTTTCGGGTGCGCCCGAACACCGTAGGCACGAGGTGGAACACACCTGGATGCCGTAATCGTGACGGGTGCAAACAGGCTGTACGATCTGGAGAAGCCTCGCGGTATCGGTCAGGTCGTGGCAGCAGGCTCCCGGCGCTGTGCCATGAACGAGAAGAACTCGCGTGCCTCGCGCAGACGGCGCACCATGACCTTCCGATCTTTCAGCATGTCCTTCACGATGCGCAGGATCGGGCGTGGCCGCAGGTAAAACGCCCGATAGAAGTGCTCCAGCGCTTCGTGCATCTCGTGTGAGGACAGGTTCTCGTAGTTCAGGACGGCCTGCTGGATGCCGTGATCTTCCACGAGTCCCCGTTCTTTCGGGAGCCAGCCGTTATCCATTGCCTGCTGGTACAGCTCGGTGCCAGGGTACGGTGCGGCCAGCGACACCTGCAGGCTGTAGGGATCGAGCTGTTTCGCGAACTCGAGTGTCCTGGCAATGGTTTCTTTTGTTTCGCCCGGCAGTCCGATGATGAAAGTCCCGTGCACGAGGATTCCAAGTTTGTGGCAGTCCTGCATGAATTCCAGTGCGCGGTCGACTCGTGTGCCTTTACGAATGGCATTGAGGATCTGTTGATTGCCGGATTCGAAGCCGACCAGAAGAAGGCGCAGTCCGTTGTTGCGCATGATTTTCAACGTCTCGAACGGAACATTGGCTTTGGCGTTACAGGACCAGGTCATGCCGAGCTTGCCGAGACCGCGAGCGATCTCCTCGGCGCGTGGCCGGTCATCGGTGAACGTGTCGTCATCGAAGAAAAACTCGCGCACCTGGGGAAAGATCTTTTGCGCATGCGCCATCTCGCCGACGACGTGCTCGACGCTGCGAGTGCGGTAGACGTGCCCTGCGATGGTTTGTGGCCACAGACAGAAGGAACATTTACTTCGACAGCCGCGGCCCGTGTAGAGTGAAACATAGGGATACTGCAGGTAGCCGATCGAGTAATGCTCGATGGTGAGGTGTTTCTTGTAGACGTCGACGACGTACGGGAAAGCATCGAGGTCATGGATCGGAGGGCGAGGCAAGGTGCGTCGGATCGAGCCGTCGCTGTTGCGGAACGCGACGCCGCGCACATCCGGCAGAGGGATGCCCTCCGCGACGTCTTTGATCACATAGTCGAACTCTCCCAGACTGACGAAATCGACGGCCGGGGCCATCGCCAGGGTTTGTTCGGGGAGAACCATGGTGTGTGCCCCAACAAAAGCGATGGTGACTTGCGGGTAGGCCTCCTTCAGGGCGGCGGCCACTTTAGCGTCGGAGGCCACGGAGGGAGTCGAGGTGTGGATGACGATCAGATCGAATCCCCGTGCGCGTGCCACGACGTCGTCGACTGACAGATCATCGGGCGGTGCATCGATCAGGGTGCTTTCAGGTAGCAGCGCAGCGGCCTGCGCCAGCCAGGTCGGATACCAGAACGAACGGATCTCGCGCCGGGCCTGGTAGCGAGACCCCGCTCCGCCGTCGAAATTGTCGAAGGAGGGCGGGCTGAGGAAGAGCGTTTTCATAGGCCCACAGAGTAGCCCGGTTGTGGAGAAAAGCGAGATGCGCAAACCAAGGTTGTTGAACGAACCGATAAAAACGGCCGCCATCGGAAGATAGGCAATACGGGCCGGACACATTCCCGGGGCGAACGAAACACTCGATTGCTCCCATGTGCCTGCGATCCGGGTAAGACGCTGTCCGGCGTGAATGTGGCAGCGGAAAGCCTGGGGATTTGGCGTTCGAGATGGTGAAAGCACAGCAGATATGGATGGTGAGCGAGCACTGCATCAGCATTGCATTCACTGAACGGTCGCTGGAGATCATCATCGACGTGAGCAAGCGGAAGCCGCATCTTTCCACCGGACACTGGACAGGTCAGGTGTGAGGCAGCCAAAAACTGCGGGCTACCGATCCTCGAGTGGTGGCGCATACCGAGGATGCATCTTACCGGCGGATGGGATTTCTCGTGAGACCACACGCCAGTGATGTCTGGGGAAGGGCGCCAGGGAGCGAACTTCCATTTTGGCAGTTGACAAAGGGGGGGGCAGATACCGCAAAAGCGGTGCACTCGGGACATGGAAGTCTCGTAGAACGAGAAGAAAAGGAAGGTCGAGATGCGAAGCCGCAGTACGATGGGATGGATGGTGGTGGCCGCCATGCTCTACGGCACGACGGCACAGGCC
>JAANMU010001215.1_pt1 | contig 24808 bp, 22 predicted proteins | sample 7279701 | NCBI WGS metagenome assembly JAANMU01 (sample SAMN14094539, study PRJNA606508) | bioreactor metagenome | isolation source: A lab-scale SPAN reactor treating ammonium-rich wastewater day 57 | place: Ireland: Galway | collected 2017-03-13 | reverse complement strand
ACCTTCGCGAGCCGCATGCGTCCACAAGGGTTGCCAGAGTTCATGATGCGCACTAAGCGCACTGGCCAGTTCAATCGAAAAAAAACGACTCTTCGGATCCATCACGTGGCTAAAAAGACCGCTTAGAAACTCTTCCCCCAATTCGACAATGCGGGAAAGAAACTGGTAATCGGGATCCTTTTCAAGACGCGCAAAACCACCCAATCGATCAACGCCAAACGCCTGGGTCTCGATCCCAATAAGACGCCTGACCCACTCGCGCTCAAGCCGCTCCAGCGCCTGCACGTTCCGAACCAAAAACGAGGGCTTTTGACAAAAATGATGAGGCTCCGGAACCCCCGCGATGCGCGCAAGACCGTGCTTGTGAAGCACATGCGCATCGGCCAGCGGAACGATCGCGGGCTGATTGCGAAAAAACGGACCGCTTGGAAGAAAATCCAACCCCTGTTCAGCCATGAACCTTGAACGCGAGGACGCCTCGGGCTGACTCTGGTGGAAAAACTGCCGAAACCATTCGAACTGCGAGACAAAAAACACGCCGTCCTGATGAAACTCGACGACGGCCATGCTCGAGGGAAGCAAAAACACGGGCGGGTTGCGACAGCACTCGCAATTGATGGATTCAAAACCCGGATTCAAGCCCCCGCCAAACGCCAGGCGCCACAAACGCGACCAATCAAGCGTGGGATCAATGGATTTGCGCCCGGGCACGGCGCGCACACGCGACGGAAGCAACACGTGCTCGAAAAAACGATTCGCAAGCCACATCTCCAATCGCTCAAACTCCGTCGGCGGAATCTGACTCGAGGGCGCTTGAAGCCAATACGAAAAAAACGCGTCCGACGGATTTTGACCCGCCTCGAAATGCGCAAGCGGCCGGCTGAACGCGTCGACACCGGCCGGTAAAAGATCGTCGTCGAACCATTGGCCGATATGCCAATTCTTTTCAATCAAAAACTGGCGCTCGGGCGAAAGCCACAAAACCGATGGATTGCCCGATAAGGCGCCTGCCACGGTCTCAAGAATAACAAGCGACGGGGCCGTCACACGCAACACGCGCCCAACGGGCTCCAGACGCAGGCCCCGAATCAACAACCGGCCGATGGCGTCCAGCACACCGGGTTCGTTCGGGCACAAAAGACTCGGAAAAAAGGCAAACGCCTGCGAGCGCGGTCGCTCGTTGTTCGACCAAATCGCAAGCACGCGCTTTTTTTCAGGATGATAGACGACGTTCGACAATCGCCACACGGCGCGCGCGCCACTTGAAATATGTGCATTGGACAAAACAAAAGCCGGGGGATCCGAAGAATCCGATCGGGCCATCGACCGAACAAGAGATTCCGGCGTTCCCGCAGGCAAAAGAGACACCATAGCAAGGACGACGACCTCCGACCATTACACCCTGCCGAGACAGGAGCTTGCCAGTGAAGCAAACGGACCATCGAACCGCCTGTTTTTTAGGAAACGGTCAACCGAAAACGCAGAAAACCCTGACCCAAAAAAAAACCTACAAAAATTGCCGGGCTTCTTCCGCGGAGGCCTTGCTTGCGTTTTCGAACTGCCGCGCGGACTCCTCAAGCGATTCCTCGTGCTTACTCGCGGGCGACGCGTTCCGGCGGATCTTCAAAAACACGGGAAAGTTCACGGCCTCGCCCACCAACAGCGCCTCGCCCACGCGCAGGCTCGTGATCATGCGCTCGCTGCCGGAGTCGATGCCCTCGCTCGATTCGCCGATGTGCTTGAGATCGTACGGGTTTGTGATCCGCAAAATCAAATGGGTATTGCAGTTGGCAAGCGCGGTCGTCGACAAATGAACCGGCCGCTGGGACACAAGGCACAAACACGCGCCGAACTTGCGGCCCTCTCGCGCGATCGTTTCGATGACACGCTTGGAAATCGCGAACTCTTCCTTCGCCCGCTCCATCGCAAACTGGTGCGCCTCCTCAACGACCAGCAAAAACGGGGGAATGCGCTTGTGCCGGCGCTCGTGAAACAGCTTGTCCGCAAAATACGAGACAATGATCTGTTTTTTTTTCATGTCGATAAGGTCCGACAAATCGACGACCGTGACCATTCCGGGCCGGACAAGATCCAAAAGACTCGGCGAATCCGTTTTCGAAAACAAATTCAAATCGTTCAGGGACTCAAGCCACGCCAAAAGCGGACCCTTCGAATTGTCCTTGATGTCCTCGTCCGCCAAAATCGCACGCTTGACCTCGTCGAAACCATAGGGGCCCTCTCCGTCGCGCATGCGCGCATTGAGCGAGCGAATCACGCGCTGAAGCTCGCGCTTTTGCGGCGGCGAAATCCCGCCCACAATCGTCGCAATCATGCCCACCGGAATCTTGTGAACCGCAATGCGCACATGCGGCCCCTGCACAAGCCGGCTCTTGCCCGAAAAATCAACGGCCTTCTCGCCGGCTTTCGGAGGAAAACAAAGCGACGAATACTCCCCGTGCGGATCAATCACCAAAACCGCGGGACGCCCCTGCGCCGGACTGCGCGAGACCACCTGCTCGATAATCGTCTTCACGGCCACCGTTTTGCCCGCGCCCGACTGGGCCAAAACCGCCAAATGCTTTTTCAAAAAACGCGACAGATCAAGACTCACCGGAAGGTCATGATACGCAACATCACCGATCGTCACGCCGGCCGCGGAATCCAATCCAAGAAAAACAGACAACTCGGCCGGAGCCACAATCGAAACCCGCGCGCCCGGCGACGGGGGAAAACTCGGTCTCCGCAACACGCCCTCCTGATACACTCCAAGCGGCCGCGTCTGAGCCACCAAAAACTCCCATTCAAACGCCGGAAACTGATCGGGCAAACGCAAACCGTTTGCCTCAAACTCCTTGACCGCATCCGCGCGCTCAAAATACCGGTTGGTCTTGATGACGTCGGTCACAAGACCGATCATGCGCCCCTGCTCGGTCTCGATCTCTACAAACATGCCCCGATGCAAAATTCCCTTGTTGACCACAAAATCGACGCGCGACGGAGACGGGGACTCAAGACCCGAAATCACGGTGCCGATGGGCTCGGCCGAAGTGTCCGCCATACGAAAAACCAATAGGGAAGAACAAGGGCTTTCTTTAAAGGCATTTGCCGAAAGCACGCTGCCAGTGAATCAGCGACGGCGCAGGCCGCGCACGGACCGAGCCAACGGCACTTCTGGAAAACCCTTGGGATAACCTCGAACGGCGGGCGCGAAAGGCGCGGGCAAAGAATCCTGCGCAACCATGGCCCGGGCCAGGTGCCGCTTGACCTTTGCCATCGAGACCCCTTTTTCGATTTCGATGGGATGCAACCCCCACGACACATAATCCTCGAAACGATGCTTGGCCACACGACTTTGACGCTTGCCAATCACCAGCGTGTCCACTTGGGGCCTTCGGGCCTTGATTTGCCCAAGAATGCGCAAGTCCAAACCCGCGCGCACGCGCGACGGAAAAAAAGATCGAAGGACCGGGTCCCGAATCTGGTACGTCAACAAAAACGCGCGACGGGCTTTCGGATACACCGCGAAATCCGCGCTGCCCACGACCGCGCCCTCGCGCAGGCCCTGCTGCACGATGAACGCGCGAACCTCACGGTTCGTAAAAAAACCGGGCGACGGATTCCCCCGACCCACCAAAAACTCGGTCGCCAAATAAACGGCCTCGGGATGAAAACCAAGGTTCCACTCGAAGCGCAGACGAAAACCAAGCGAACGCGAATCAACAACAGGCGCCATACCTCAACGACCGATCCAACAGATTTAAAGCACGCGGTTCAAAACGGGCGCGCGTTCCGCCGGAGCGCGCGCGTGCGATGCCGGCCCAAACGGTCGAGGATCTTGTTGTACACCGTGTCGATCTCCTGCGGCTTGAGGCGCGCGCGCAAATCGGCCTCGATCAAAACCGTCGGGTACGCATACTCGCGATGCGAACCCGACACCGCCTGAACGATGGGAGCCAGCACCTCGGCCTTTGACGCGGCCTCTGCGGGCGAACTCAAAAACTCGACGCGCAACGGACGATCGTGCGAACTCGGCCGCAAATACATGGCAAACACCGCCGACTGCCACTTTTTTTCGAGTTGCGACAAAAGCGCATGCTGTTCCGGAGGGTCCGCGTACAAAAACGCGGCCGTGCGCTCGCGATGCGAAAGCGCGTAATCAAGAAGCACGGAATCAAACACCGGCCGCGCGCCATCCATCGGAAGCGACAGCGCATCAATCGCAAGCGCGGAAAAACGCGTGGCCCTCGAATCCTCGACACACCCCACAAGCTCGACGCCCTCTTTTTGGCACAACGCAAACAGCGACTGCACGCGCCCCAGCACACGCGAAAACACCGGATACAAACTCGACGATTTCGGAACCGGCCCCGTGTACTGGGGCAAGAGCGAACCGTCCAAAAACAGGACATCGGGACGATGCATTTCGACAAGCGCGAGCGCGGTATCCAGTTCGTCGACCAGTCGGGACAATCCGTTGCTGACCCCAAGTTCGAGCGCGTCCACGCTTTCGGTATTGAGACGCGGAAGCGGAAACGAAAACGCGCGCGGAACATAATGCGCCTTTTGAAGCTTCGAGTCCTTCAACTCGAACGCGACGCCCACCGCGCGCACAAGCAACAACGAAAAACCGAAGAGCGGCTTGTCCACAAAACCCGAGTCCACGCCCGCGATCGTTCCCGAAAACAATTGCTTGGGGACGGGAAAAAAAAGCGCGTCGGAGACAAAACCCGACCGGCGCGTCAACGGTTTTTTGGACGCCTCGCGCACGCGCTTGGAAAGAACGGTATGCGCCTCGTCAAACGAATCGATGTCGCGAACCGCCCGCGAAACAACATCCAAATGGCCGGGCATGAACACCCAAAGAACCGCCAAGTATTTATCGTTTGTTGGAGACACACGGCGGCCTGCCAGTGAAAGGATTTAATCCGATGTGCCCACACCACCATGGGAAAAAATGCATCAGGCATGGATCGTGGTGTTTGCGCTCATCGCGCTCCTCTTGGTGAATTCCGTGTGGAGCAACCCCGCCGGCGCAAACGACGCCTTCAACGAATTCTTCTCCGACCCACTCTACGGCGTGCTCTTTGGCCTACTGGGCACCGGCGCGTTCATCGCCTACAGCGAAAACCGGCACAAATCCTACGGCCTTGCGGAACTCGCGGGCGCGTTTCTCGCCGGATTCTTCCTCATCCGATTCGCGATCGACTGGATCGTTTGATTGAACCACCGGCCGGACATCGCCGCGGACCGCGAGTCCGATTTAAATTACGTGTTGCCCGAGTGTTCAAAAGAGGCCAACCGAATGGAAACCGTGGTATGGATTTTGGGAAGCGTGCTTCTTGTGAGCCTGCTGTCGCTTGCGGGCGCGCTCGCCCTCTTTTTCGACGAGAAAAAAATCCGCAAATACCTGCTTCTTCTGGTCAGCTTTTCGGCAGGCACCCTGTTTGGCGACGCGTTCATCCATCTTTTGCCCGAAGCCTTCGACGCCGGAGAATCCCCCGTCCTCATCTCATTGACCGTCCTGTCCGGCATCCTCGTGTTCTTTGTCCTCGAACGCGTCGTGCACTGGCACCACGCGCACCACGTCGAAGGCGACTGCGAACACGAGCACGTCAAAACGCTTGGGATCATGAACCTTGTCGGCGACGGCGTCCACAACTTCATCGACGGCATGATCATCGCCGGCAGCTTCATGGTCAGCGTGCCCCTTGGCATTGCGACCACGATCGCCGTGATCTTCCACGAAATCCCCCAAGAAATCAGCGACTTCGGAGTCCTCCTGCACGCCGGATACTCGAAAGCGCAAGCCCTCTTCTACAACTTTCTTTCCGCGCTTGCCGCCGTCGCGGGCGCGCTCCTCGTCATCGTCCTTCAAACAAGCATCCCAAGCCTTGAAACCCGCCTATTGGCCTTCACCGCCGGCGGATTCATCTACATCGCAGGCACCGACCTTATTCCCGAACTGCGAAAAGAAAACCACCCGCACCAAACCGTTCTCCAACTGGCCGCACTGGCCCTCGGCATGAGCCTCATGCTCGCAATCGCTCTTCTTGAATGACCCGCGCGCAAAGCACAAAAAATATTAAGCAAAAAAAACCCAGTAGAGCATGCGCGAAATCCAAACCCTGCTTTTTCTTTTGGTGCTGATGCTTTTTAGCGCGAACGCCCTTGCCGCGCCCAACCCCGGCCACCCGCTCTCGCAAAGCTACATCAACGGAACCAACGTGACACTGAATCAGATCGTCTCAGCCGACGGACCCACCGGCAACATCCCGCCCGCCAACTCCCAACTCAACGCCAACTATTTGTGCATCAACGGCGTCTGCCGGAACACGTGGCCCGCCGGCGGAGGCGCGGGCGTGACCAGCGTAGGCGCGGGAGACGGACTCACCGGCATCCCCAACCCGATCCTCAACAACGGCAGTTTGTCCCTCAACACCACCGCAATCTCGGCATGCACAAATTCCTTTACCCAAAAAATCGTTTGGGACAGCGTGAACAAACGCCTCGCATGCGCAACCGATCAGGACACCGGCGCCACCGCCCCCAGCGGCAACGGCACCCCCAACCGCGTTGCCAAATGGACAACCCCCAACACGCTTGGAACCGGACTCATCATCGACGACGGAACGCTCCTTGGCATCGGGACCACGTCCGCGCTTGCCGCCCTCAACATCGAAACCTCCCCAAGCACGCGCTTTGCCCTTCGAACGAACACAAGCGGAACCACCACCAGCGTCCAAGTCAATGCCCAATCCGGATACGGCGTCGAATCCCACAACAACGCGCCCGTCGCGGCCGCCGTGTACGGAAGCAACAACGCAAACGGACCCGGCGTGCAAGGACACAGCCAATCGGGAACCGGCGTATACGGTTCAAGCGCCGCTCCCGCCGGAGCCGGAGTGATCGGCCAAACCGCCAACGCCAGCGGATTCGGAGTAAAAGGACAAAACCCTAACAACTACGGTGTATACTGCGAGGGCCTGCGCTGCGGCGGGACCACGGCATGGACCAGCGCGTCCGACGCACGCCTGAAAAAAAACATCCAAACCATCGAAAACGCGCTTGACAAAGTCGAACAATTGCGCGGCGTAACCTTCCAATGGAACAACTCCAAAAACACGGACCCCCAAATGGGATTCATCGCCCAAGAAGTCCTCCCCGTCGCCCCCGAAATCGTTTCAAAAGACCCCCGCGGATACTACGCCCTGCAAACCGCCCAACTCAACGCCCTCCTTGTCGAGGCCGTGAAAGAACAACAGCGCACCATCGAACGCCAACAAACCCAAATCGACGCACTCCAAAACGCAATCTGCCAAATCACCCCCACCCACGCCGCGTGCGCAACCTGACCGATCGCACGACAAACACCGGACACGTTGACACCCGAAACGGTGAATAGCAAAAAAAAAACTTTTCAAAAAACGGGTAATGAAATGCACCGACTCGCCCTAGTAGCCTTTCTCCTTCTCCCCCTTTTCTCGCCCGCCCAAACCGTCTCATGCTATTTTGTCAACGCACCCACGCCCTGCAACGGCGATGACCGCATCGTACTCACCCTCTCAGCAACCGACAACGCGCACGCAGACCCCGGACCCAACAATTACCCCGTACGCATCTGTTGCACGCAACTCACCGCCAACGAAACCTGCGCCGTCGGATCGGACAACGTGCTCCTCAAAGCCTACCCCGTGGAACCAAGCGCATTGTTCACCAACTGGCACGCCCAATATTCCGCTTCCTTCGACAAAACCTTCGACTGGACTGGACAAAACGCAGACGAAACCATGATCTGCGTCGGACCCCCGCAAACCAAATGCAAAATCAGCGCAAGCCCCAACTGCAACGGATTTGGCCCCACCTACGCCTGCGTATACCGCCTGATCCTCAACGAAAACAATCCCGCCGAATCCGGTCACATGCAAACCTGCGAAACCACGAACGCGCCCGACGCCGGATACGCGGCCCACGCGATCTGCTGTAGCCTCGAACCCGACCAAGGCCCCAGACTACGCATCGAAGACGCCCGCATCCGACAAGGCGGACAAAACTTCGACGCCCTAAGCGCGCCAACCATCGACCTTGCCCAAGGCGGAATCACGGGCCTAGACCTCACCCTCCAAAACCCTTCGGACGACACCTGCGACAACGCCCAACTCCGATTCTTCCTCTCCCGCCTCGGATCCAACACGCCCGTCCTCCCGCCCGCCGCAACCGGCGCAACCGAATACCGCTACAATGCCGGAAGCCTCGCGAACCACACGATCACCACGCACGCACTCAACGACGCCGGAATCGCGCCCCCAAACAACCTGACCGCCTCCTCGGCCGCCCTGACCCCCGGCGTACACGCGCTAACCATCCAAGCCTACTGCGACAACGCCCCGACCGACAGCCGACAGTTCTTCGTGACCCTCCAAAAAAACACGCCCACCGCGGCCGACGAAATCCCCCCAGCACTCATCGTCCTCACCGGAGGAATCCTCACCATCCTCCTCCTAAAGCGAGACTAAAAAAAAAGCGCCCGCCAACAACACGCCAAAAACACCACTACAAACGGACCAAAAAAACATTCGATTTCACAAACGCCCGAACCCGCGGCATTAAAACGAACGAACGCGAAACCGGACGCCTAAAGCCTTTTAAACGAGAAGCCGGTTTTCTAATGATACCAGTTGAAGGAAGGGAATCATCCATGAAGGCCGTGTTGGAAGTCAAAACCGTCTCGCAAAATTGGGCGCCGCCGTTCGCCAAACGATCGGAAACCGCCGAAATCGAAGTCGACGAAGGCGAAAGCCTCGACAAAATCGACGACGAACGCGGATTCGTGTTCACGATCCTCAAAATCCAGTCCGACCGCGTCCTCGTGCAATACAACCGCGCGTACACGCTCAAAGGCTACTCGCAACCCGCCACCCGCCAGACGTGGATCGACAAACAACACTTCACCGAATTCTCGTTCCTGTGGGGCAACAACGGCACCACCAAATCGCTCCGGCTCAAAGAAGCCATCAGCGGCCCCGCCGCACACCGAAACGAAAACCCGCACGCAACGCCCGCCGAACCCAAAACCGAAACCGCCGTGCAACCCGTCCAAAACCACGAAATGATGACCACGCAATAATCCCGCCCCGCTTTTTTCCAAGCGCGCACAAACAAACCACAAATTAATAACCTCCTTTTCAATCAAGTGATCATGCAACTCAAACAGGCCCTGATCGTGCGAAACGATCTTGGCATGACCAAGGGAAAAATCGCGGCGCAAGCAAGCCACGCAAGCCTTGAAGCCTACGAAAAAACACAGGCCAAGGAACCCGCGTGGGCACGCGAATGGAAAAACGCGGGCATGGCCAAAATCGTACTCAAAATCCAAAGCGAAAAAGAACTCTTGGAACTGTTTGAACGGGCCAAAAAAAAGATTCCGGCCGCGCTGATTTCAGACGCCGGACACACCCAGACGGCACCCGGCACAAAAACGTGCGTCGGCCTCGGACCCGCGCCCGAAAACCTCATCGACGAATTCGCCAAACACCTCAAACTGCTGTGAAACGCCAATGCCCATTTCACTCAAACGCGTTCTGGCAATCGCACGACGCGACCTAAGAAAACGCGGCATGTGGCCTTCGCCGCGCACGTTGCACGCGACCAAAAAACGCCCGCCAACCGCGAAAGCCTCCGTGCCTGCAAACCCCAAAAAAATCCGGACGGCACTCTCGCCGGCCCGCGAAAACCACGCACGAGCCCTCGAATTCCTCGAACAGGAAAAAAACGAAATCCCCGGCGTTGCCGCACTGGTGAAAGCCATGCGAAACAAACCAAAAGCCTACAAAAACCTCACGCCGGTCATCACCGGAAACCAACGCATCGATCACAACATCATAATGCAACTGCGCATCATCGACCACAATTTCAACCGAACCATGAAACTCGAACTTGAAATCGAACGCCTGGAAGCCATCGAACGATTGATGAAACACGACCGCAAAACGCCCGCCGGCCAACGAGGCTCGGACGTAACCCGAAAAATCGAACTCTTGCGAAGACGACGAGACGTCATGTTCGAAAAAAACGGCGTCGCCATCCAAAACGCCCGCGCCCAACTCCTCTCGCACCAGTTCCCCGAATTCAAACCCGCGCCCGTGTCCGGATACGCAAGACTCACCCCGCGCAAACGCGCCCGATAAAGACCACGACGACCAAAGAACACCTGCCCTTTAAATTAGTTTTTACGACAACAAGCGTATGCGAAAAATTCTTGTTCTGGCCATCCTTTTGACGCTTTGCGCCGGCGCGATCGCCATGAGCCAACGCATGAACGTAAACGTTCTCGCCGACGGCGGCGCCACCGTTGAACACGAACTCAAACTCGACAACGACGCCAACATCCAAATTCTCTTGTTCGCCCCCGCGGGAAAACTCTCGATCACGGCCGACGGACAAACCCTCGTTGCGGACGCCAACGAAAACCGCCTCCTTCTTGTAGACACGCAATCCTACCGCGAAATCCGCGTGCGCTACAAAACCACGGCCCTGACAAGCAAAGACGGCGAAAACTGGACCGTGCGCCTCAACGGATTCGACACTCCGCCCGAAAGCGTGCGCGTGATTCTTCCAGACGGATTCGGCATCAACGGCGTCGACCCCGCCGGCACCATCGAAATCGAAAACGACCGGCTCGCCGCCGTCTGGAAAAAAGGACAAATCGCAGACGCCGCCCAAGTCCTGTACTCAACCATCGCAAGCGACGCCAACGTGCCCAACGTCGAACCGCTCTTTGATTCCACCGGCGAAAACTGGTTCCTTCCAGGCCTCGTTGTCCTCGTGGCGGTCGCCATCGGACTCGCCCTCTGGTTCAAACCCCGAAAAGTCGTCATGCCACGCTAAACAAAACAAACGCCGCCCACGGTGTTTTGAAAAAAAAAACGGCGACACCCCTTTTTTGACAAAAAAAAAAACGGTTCGCTTAATCGCGAATTCGTGGTCAAACAAACAATCCCGCAAAAAAAGCGATGGCGCTACAGGCAAGTGCACTCACTGGGACAACGCCAAGCGCTCGAAACACTTGGCGCGCCAGTCCGACGAAAGCGAATCGCACAAGGCCTTGGCGCGCGGGGACACGGACTCCGACCCCTCGTACTCGAGCTGGATCGCGCTTGCCAAACTCATCAGGCAAAGCGCCCGCGGACCCTCCTCGGAAATGCCAAAGCAGACCTCCGGATCATCCGCCTGCACCGCCACATTGTACAAACAACCAAAATACCGGCTCCGCTCCACAATGCGCTCGCACAACGATTCATCCGCCCGATGGCCCGCCTCGAGGAAAAAACAATTGTCCCGATCGTCCGGCAAACCAAACGAATCGCACGGCGCATACGCATACGCAGGCTCGCCGTCGCCAAGCAAAAAATTCTCATCCGAAAAAACACTCGCCACGGTCGCCGCTTCCGAATCCGTTGCGTCGGACACCACCGGCTCGGGCGCACGATTCGCAGGCGTTGCACACCCCGCCAGAACGATCAGACCCAAGACCAAGACACACAATTCCCGATTCACGCTATTTCTATGACCCCAACTCGTTTTTTTACCTGCCGCCCGAAAAGAATCCCTTATGGCAGGAGGATACTGGGCGCGCGTCAAACGCGTGGTGGAACACGCCGACCTCGTACTCGAGGTCATCGACTGCCGGTTCGCCTTTGAAGCACGCCACGCCGCACTCGAAAAACGCGTGACCGACCTCCAAAAACCCTTGTGGCTCGTATTCAACAAAAGCGACCTCGTCAACGACGCGTTTCTTTCACGCATCAAGCGCGAAACCCAAAACGAACACCGCGTGTTCTTTGTCAGCGCCAAAGAAAAAGACGGAATCCACGAACTCCGGCACGCGATCCTCGCAACCGCCGCCAACAAACCCGTCGGAATCGTCGGATACCCCAACTCCGGAAAATCAAGCCTCATCAACAAAATCGCGCGCCGCTCCGCCGCCCCCGTCTCCAAGACCGCGGGATTCACCAAAGGCGAACAATGGGTCAGCGCAAGCAAAATCCGACTCATCGACACCCCCGGCGTACTCCCCTTCGAAATCCCCGACGAGGACACGCTCGCGCTCATGGGCGCCAAAAACGCGCAAAGCCTATCCGACCCCGAAACCGCCGCCGCCCAATGCCTCAAACGCGCGCACGAACTCTACGGCGCCCGCGTGGACGCATTCTACGGCGTGCGCCTCGATCTCGTGCCCGAAAACGAATGGATCGAAACCATCGCAAAAAAACGCGGACGACTCCAAAAAGGCGGACTCGCGGACGCGCCGGCCATGGCCCGCGCCATCGTCCGCGACTGGCAAACGGGCGCATACGCCAAAACTTAAGAATCGGTTGAGCCTAAGATTGGCGTGCTCCACCGAAAAACCGCGCTCGGACTCTTGACCGCATGCCTCGTCGCGTTTGGCATCGTGTTCCTCTACTTTCTCTTCGTGCCCGAAGGCCCCCGCGTGTACTCCGACGACTCCGACGTGCAACGCATCTGGATCGAAAACCCGCTCGCACACTCGATCACCGGCGTCCGCGTCCGCGACAGCGGGGGAAACTTCCAACTGGAACTCGGAACCCTCGCGCCCAAAGAAAAAAAAAGCGCCGACCTTGGCAGCTTCGCACCCGGCGTCCCCGTCATCGTTGAAAGCGCCTTCCACGTGCCCGTGCGCTACGTCCTCGGCGCCGGCGTCCCCGTCTGCCCTTTTGCCTTCACCATTATCCACGCGCCCGCAAGCGTGCGCGTCCACGAACCCGCACGCATCCAACTGCAGGCCTGCAACACAAGCGAAATCGATCTTGTGCTCACCGCGCAAACCCAAACCAACGCCGCGATCCTAGGCCCCCCGATGGACGCCAAAACCACGAACCTTACGCCCGGCCAGTGCACGAGCGTGATCGCGCCGTTTGAACCCGCCGCCGTCGGAACCGGCCAAATCCAAGTCCGCCTCTCCTGCGGAAGAGGACACGCAAGCGTTCCCTTTACAAAAACAATTGTCGTAACGGAATAAGCATGGCCGAAAACGAAAAACCGCAGACCCAAACCGCGATCATCAGCCTGATCGAAGAAATGGTCAAACAAGGCGAAAGCGAACAAGCCATCGTTCAAACGCTCACCAACCTCGGCGTCGAACCCGAAAAAGCCAAGCGCCTCCTGCTCCTCGGCCAAGCGGACACGTTTGCACTCGTCAAAAGCGAAATCGCCAAAATGGTGAAAACCGAAACCGACCAGCTCGTGCCCCAGATTCTTGAACGCACGCGCGCGGAATCCGGAAAACAACTCGCGCTCGACCGCGAAAAACTCGAAAACGAAATCAAAACCAAATACGAAAAACTCGCGGACATCGAAACCTTCAAGACCGACATCGGCCTCCAAGTCGCAACCGCGGTCACGGCCGCCGAGCGCGCCGACGCCAAAAGCAAAGAACTGGACAAACACATCACCCAAGCCCGCGCCGACCTGCGCGAACTCTTTGCGCGCACCGGCGGCGGACACTGGAAAGCCCTCAACAAAGCCCTTTTGGTCGCAGGCGTCGTCCTCGGATTCTTCGCCGCCGCATTCTTCTGGGTCCAATACCAAGGCAACGGCCTATCGGTCGACGCCGTGCTCTCAAGCGGCCTCGTCGCCCTCGTCGCCATCACCATGATGGTGATCTCGAGTCTCGCGGTGTGAAAAAAAAAGACTGTTTTTCAGAAACAAATCGGCGCAAACCGGACGCAAAAAAAAAAGTTTTATGCCTGAATCGGCTTGGGCTCGTTCTGCAGGCCCGATGCTTCCAAGACTTTTCGATAGTTCACCAGATTGTCCAGCGCGTTTTGCAAATACGTTTTCTCGCGCAGGCTCTTGGTTCGCGCCAAACGAAACTGGATCTCGGAAATGACTTCATCAATGGCAACGCGCATTCAAAAAACCCCTCAATACCAATAGAACCGATGGACCGTTTTTATTGCTTTTGGAGGACGCTCGCCCGCCGAACTTCGCCCCCCAAGCAACCGATTTCGCGCCATCGGACACGCGCCAAAAACTCATGAAACGACCGCCGGCCCCGAAACCTCTTTTTTCGAGTTGGCGGACCGAAGACGCGTCTGGCGGCCCACCAGCACATCAAACGGCGTGCTCGCGTGCTCGGCATCGTGGCGATTGATCGCAAACGCTTTTCCGGTCTCATGAAGGTCCTCCGGCCGCAAAAAAAACCAGTTGCGGGGAACCTTCCACGCGACCAACGGGGTCACGCCCGCGCGATGACACCAATCGGCCAATTCCAGCATCTGGGGCTTACTGATCGACAACTGGTCGGACGCCCACGCCTTGACCTCGATCGCGAACTTTTTTTGCGGCGAAAGCGCCAAAATGTCGGGCGCCGGCAAACTCGACTTTCCAGAACCCGCCACACGCACGACCGCAAACCCCGCATCAAACAAACGATGAATGAGCTCGCGCTCGGCCTCGGCGCCCTTGCGATAATTGTGAGGCATGAAAAAAACAAATCGCCAACCAGAATAAAAGACCCCTCATCGCCCAATGCACGGCCCAAAAAAAATACAAGTTCCACAACCCGGCGCGCGGTTTACCACAAAAAAAAAACGCTCGACGCGCCCACGCATGAAACCGCCAAAAAAACAGGCCCATCCTGCCAGCGATCATTAAATAAAGAAAAAGACCGTCCAGTTAGCCCATGCGGGGATGGGGAACCCTGATTCTGGCCATGGCGGCCCTGCTGATCGTGGCAACGGCCGCGAACGCGGTCTCAAAAGAACTGCAAATGTACGACTCTTGGGCATGCACAAAAAACCAGAAAATACAAGATCCCTACGTCTTATCGGGGGGGTCTGGATGGTTCGTAAACTCCGGCACCAACCTCATAAACTTGGTGCAGGCGGGTACCACTTGGCAAGCCAGCCAATACGGTAGCGGACTACCGAACCTCAAATTCGTGCGCGGAATCTACTCTCGACTCATCTCGGACCTGTGGTGCGGCAGCAACGAAAACGACGTGTGCGGAAACGTGAGCGTAAATCCGGATTTCGAAAATTGGGCTCAAACCGTCTGGATCGACATAAAAAAAGCCGAAAACTACGGAACCCTCGTGTACAGTAGCGCACAACAAAACGAAAACATCCGAAACATGAATCACGAGCCCCCCTACCTCGAATTCGACGGAGCCACAAGCTACGGGGGCGCCACGCACTACCTAGACTCCGATTCCGGACTACCCAGTTGCAACCTGAGCTTTCCAGGCCTTACCCAATTCAGCACCTGCCCCGGACAAACGGTTCTTCTCTCAAGCGAAAACCGTTTTGAAGAAGCAACGCCATGGTACCAATGCGGGATCACCGGCTGCTCAAACACGCTCAATCAAGAAAGCACGTTTATCGTACAAGGAAAATGCGACACCTGCGGAAATTTTGTTTTGGACGCGGGCGAACAGTGCGACGAGGGCCCGCTGCCCACCGACTCCTGCGTGGCCTGCAGGCGCACCGTCTGCGGCGACCGCATCCTCAATGCAAACGAAGCGTGCGAACAGGACTCCGACTGTCCCGCCGGCCTGCAATGCACAAACAATTGCACCTGCCAAGCCGCCGCAATTGCGAACGATCCCATCCTTTGCAACAACTGCAACGACAGCTGTAGCCAAACCCAAATATGCGATCTTTCCGACTGCTCGTGCAAAAACTGGCAATGCACAAGCAACGCCGACTGCGCGGACGCCGACGCATGCACCACCGACACATGCCAAGGCGGCGTGTGCCGCAACCTCAAACCCTACAACCCCACAAACCCATTGTGCGCAAGCTGCTCAAGCAACACCGACTGCAACGACAACACGTACTGCACGACCGACACATGCGTGAACGGCCAATGCCAACACGTTCCAAACGCCGACCCCGCTTGCAAGACCGTGAACCCCGCGCCCCCCGCCGCCAGCTGTCGCGACGAATGCACTGCAGGATACGCGGCCTGCGACGGAGCGGGCGCCCAATACAAATGCGGACAATTCGATACCGATCCGTGCTTGGATCTTGCAATCACTTCTTGCGGAAGCGGAAACGAATGCCGCAACGGAAGCTGCGGACCCTATTACGACTGCACCAACGACTGCAACCCCACCCAACTGGGAAGCGGAGGATCTCCCCAATCGTGTTTAAACATCAATAACGGAAGCGGGCCCTTTGGCCTTGTGTACACCTGCGGCCAATTCGACAACGACCCGTGCACCGAAAACAACAATACGTCTTGCCCCGTCGGAATCACTTGTAGCGGTAGCGGCGTCGGATGCAACATCAACGTGGCCCCCTACAATCAGGTTTCAACCAACGACACGGGATGCACGGTCCCCGGATTCACATGCATCGACGCCGCAGGAAACCCCATTGCCAATTCAAACAAAAGCAAACTATGCTCTTACGCCGACGCCGACTATGGCCTCGACCGCGTTGACATCACCTGCCCCTCCGGATGGACCTGCCAAAACACCGCGACCGGAACCTATCTTGCAGGCCAATGCCGTCCCGCCGTCCTGACCAACGACCCCGGATGCTCGGCCGCCACCCAATGGACCAACCAATGCAACGCCAGCATGCCCGAATACAAACTCGTGTGCAAACCCGAGTGGTACTCCACGGCCGACGGAAGCGGACAAACAGTCTACAAATGGACTCCCGAACGCTGCCAAACCACAAACTGGGAAGCCCCTTTCGGCCAAGTCCTTCAATACGTGTGCACCAACACGCCCACCCCCGACTGCCGCGTGCCCTCTTGCACAACCAACGCCGACTGCACGACCCTCGATCCCGACCGCTATTGCTACGACCCCGGATTCGGCAACCCAAAATTCTGCGCAACCAAACCCAGCGCACGCATCGAACCCATCGAACCCAAACCTGTGTACAAACCCACCAACAAAAGCCAAGCCTTCTCACCCATCGTGCACTACTACAATTTCAGTGCCAAACCCACAGGCACGCTATCATGCGGCGACAACCCCGTAGAAAGCCACGCGCTCAACTGCACAAACCCCGACAACGGCAAAGGCTACTGCACCGTTCCGGAAACCGCGTGCGCGTACCAAAACACCGGAGCCGCCCGCTTCACAAAAACCCTTGGAGCAGTCACACTTACCGCCGGAAGCCAAACTGCGACCACGCCACCCGAAACCCTCGTCATCTACCAGCCCACTTGCGAAATCGAACCCTTTGCCGCAACCGACACCATCACCCAAGCCGCCGTCCGATTCCGCGTCAAAGGAATCGACTTGACAAAAGTCCAACAAGGGGCGCAAATCAACTGCGGCAACGGAACCACCGTGAACGCGTGGTGCGTGGCCTACGACGAAGACGACGGCGCATGCTACGGCATCTGCGGACCCTACCCAACAACCGGAAGCTACAACATAGGAATGGTAAATCCCACCTTGCGCGAGCGAGTCACCAACCAACCCCTCGTTGCCTGCGGCACACGAAGCCTCACGATCACCAATCCAACCGGAAACGAAGCCCAATGGTCCTATTCCCCCGTCGTACCTAGCGGAAGCACGCCCAGCATGACCCTAAGATACCGTGGAATCACGCAACCCGTTCAGGCAACCAACATTCTTGCAAGTGAACCGGGCCGATGCACGTACACCTGCACCCCAAGCGGCAACAACGGAACCTGCGCATACACCTGCCAAAACCCCGTAATCTACGAACGAAAAGTATCCGACAACACCTACCAAATCGCAAACGGCGTAACCTTCACCGGAACTTGGTTTTCGGGACTTGCGCCCCACGACGTCTGGCGCGAAACCGTTTGGAACCTCGACGACCACGTATGCGTCGCCGGCCCCTACTCGGGACCCAACGTATATAACTGCGAACACGTACCCCCCCTCATTTCGCAAACAACCGGCGGCGCACTCAAAACGGACAAACTCGTCGCCAACCCCAACCAAAGCATCAACGTCATGATGCGCCTTGATGGCATGGGGTCCTACGGATACCTGTCCGGCCCCACCACGTTCAACGCCCAAGTTTATTGCGACAACACCAAAAACCAAAAAACAACCCTCAACTGCCAAACTTCAAACCAAATCTTCATTGACAATGGAACTGGACATACCTACAGAAGCGAATGGGATTGCACGGTGGACGCCGACCGCGACGGAATCGTGGGCCCCGGAGAATGGGTCCAAACCAACACTCCAAACTGCTACGAACGCCAATTCACCCAATACCCCGGCAACCCTTGGTACACAAGCATCGGCAACTTCGCCCTCTGCACGGGCACCTGCACGTACGCAACCAGCGGAACCAAAACCATCGAAGTCGCCAACCTGATTGCGGGAAGCGGCGCGCTCGGAACCCCGTTCGCCCAAGTCAACGACACCGTGACCATCACAGTCAACGGGCCCACCTGCACCCTCAACGCAAGCGACCCCAACACGGACAAAAAATTCGATCTCTCGATCGCCATGCAAAACTTCGTGCCAACCACCGGAACGTACGCGATCGACTTCTACTGCGGCGACTCGGACAACGAACCGTTTGCCCGAACGGCCAGCACGCCCACGCCCGCCGCATTCACCGACCTATGCGATTACTCCGACGACCCCGCATTGCCACCCGTCGTAGTCCGCGCAATCGTCAGCAAAAGCGGCGCAATCGCCGAATGCACGCACCTCATCGGAGGAAACGTATGCATTCCAAGCGGCGCCGAAAACACTGTGCTTGCCTGCTCCGACGGAATCGACAACGACTGCGACGGACAAATCGACTGCTTTGACTCCGACTGCCGCGCACCCACCAACCACTGCGAACAAAACCATTTGACGTGCGCAAACAACGCCTGCGCCCTCGTCGCCGGAAGCGGAATCGACGACTGCACCGCCTGCGGAGGAGGCCATACGACCTGCAACACCACAAACCAAACCTGCGAACTCGCAACCGGCGCCGGAACCAACAGTTGCAACCCCGTCGAAACCTGCAACGACAACACGGACAACGACTGCGACCAACTCCTCGACTGCTCCGACCCCGACTGCACAACCAACCCCTTGTGCGCAACCACGCACGCCGCCTGCACGCCCGCAAGCCCTTACACCTGCTACCAAGCCAGCGGAACCGGAAGCAACGCCTGCACCACCAACGAACAATGCGAACCCGGAAACAGCCACCTTGCCTGCATCTCCAACGCGTGCACGATCCAAACCGGACCCGGACCCAACCAATGCACAGGCAACGGAACCGCCTGCGCATGCACCCCCGCCGAAACCAATTGCAACGACGGCATCGACAACGACTGCAACAACGACCTCGACTGCGACGACGCCGCATGCACAAACGATCCCGCCTGCGCGCCCGCGTGCGTCGCAACCGAACAACCCGAGCAAACCTGCTTCGACGGAATCGACAACGACTGCGACGGACAAATCGACTGCGGCATCCTCGGCATGCCCGGCAGCGAAGACCCCGATTGCCAAGCCGCATGCGCAACCAACACCCACGCGATCTGCTCGAACAACGCATGCATCAGCGCAAGCGGAGCCGGAACCAACCAATGCGCAAGCGCCGTTAACTGCACCAACATGCGTCTCGCGTGCAACGCGGGCGCGTGCACACTCACAAGCGGATCGGGCGCCAACACGTGCACCCCCGGCAACGACATCGAAAACACGAGCGCGCTATGCCAAAACGGACTAGACGACGACTGCGACGGCGACAACGACTGCGACGACGCCGGATGCGCAAGCCAAGCCTTTTGCGCCAACGGAAACGCCCCCGGAGACTACCTCATCAGCGAATTCACAATCACCCCCACCAAAAACCCAAGCGACGTACACATCGCCCTCATCAAAAACCCGCGCATCGCAACACCCAACGGAAGCGACCGCCAACTCGAACTCTCACTCATCGGACCCGACAACCTCTCGCGATGGACAACCGCAATCCCAATCACATTCAGCGCCCCAACCTACGACCCCATCGTCCTAGACTACACGAATCCCATCGGAGGCACCAACGATTTGATCCAACTCCCCGACGGAGTGTACACGCTACAAGTACGCATCTGTAATGCGACGGGGTGCGCAAGCGGCATCGACGACCAACGCGTGGCCTTCTACGCAACCGAAGCCCCCCTCAGCATAGCCGCACCCGAACTCCCCGAATGGCTACTCCTCCTAACCGGCCTTGTTGCGGCAACCGCCCTCATGAACCGAAAACCCAAACACGCATAAAACACGCAAAGAACCCCCACAGAACAAAAACAGCAAAACGCGAACCCGCAACGTTTTTCACTGCGGGTTTTTAATTCCTTTCATCCGCATATTCGTTGAACACCAAAACGGTGTTCGTCACAATCAGATGATTGCGCCGCTTAGCGGTTTATGAAAAACACAAACCTTTCGCTCCTACGCGTGAAGGTCCAACCCAACGCCAAACGATTTGAAATCGTTTCGTGGGACCCGTCGGAAAACGAACTGCGTCTCCGACTCAAAAACCCCGCCCAAAAAGGCCGGGCAAACCGCGAACTGCAAACCGAACTCGAAAAAGCGTGGAACACCCGCGTCAAAATCGAACGCGGACACGCAAGCAACCGCAAAACGATCCAAATCGAATTAAGCGAAACCGAATTGCGAACGCTCCTGCAACCCACGGCGCAAAAAAACTGATTCGGGCTTTTTAACAAAAAAGCCCAGGGAAAAAATCGCATAAAGGCCAAAAAAAAACCATTATCCTCGATTTCAACCCAAAAAAAAAACCGCCCGCACGCGGACCGGCTTTCAAAAAGCCGTTGGAAAAACAGGCCAAACGCCTTTTTCCACAACCACAAAAAAACGGGACCACGCGTCCCTGGAAAGGAATCCCTTATGGCAAAAGCATACGTTAATGCCGTCAAATATCAAATCGTCGCGGATTTTGAAATCAACGGCATCGTCGAAAAACACGACATCATCGGCGCGGTCTTCGGACAATCCGAAGGCCTTCTCGGCGAAGAAATGGACCTCCGAGAACTCCAAAAAGGAGGCCGCATCGGACGCATCGAAGTCGACAGCCAAATCAAAAACGGCAAAACCATGGGCGTCCTCACGGTCCCAAGTTCGCTCGACTCCGTCAAAACCAGCCTGCTTGCCGCCGCCGTCGAAAGCGTAGACAAAGTCGGCCCCTGCGACGGCTCCTTCAAAATCAAGACCATCGACGACACACGAAGCTCCAAACGCGACGAAATCAAAAAACGCGCACAAGAACTTCTCAACCGCCTCATGGTCGAACACCAACCCGAAACGCAAGAACTCGCCGACGAAATCCGCGAAGGCATCCGCGCGGGCGAACTCGTGCCCTACGGCGACGAAAAACTCCCCGCCGGCCCCGACATCGACAAACAAGACGAACTCGTCGTCGTCGAAGGACGCGCCGACGTCATCAACCTCCTCAAACACGGCGTCAAAAACGTGATCGGAATGGACGGCACCAATGTGCCCAAAGCCGTCGCCGAACTATCCCAAACCAAAAAGATCACGCTCTTCATCGACGGCGACCGCGGCGGATTCATCAACCTCAAAAACGCGCTCGCCACCGTCAAAATCGAAAACGTGGCCCGCGCGCCCGACGGAAAAGAAGTCGAAGAACTCGTCGGAAAAGAAATCATCCTCGCGCTGCGAAAAACCATGAGCGTCGACGAAGCCCTCGGAATGGCCGACGGACCATCCTCCGACTACCGCGGACGCGGACATCCAAGCAACCGAGACCGCGGAGAACGACGCGAACGCGGCGGACGCGGACGAGGCAATGGACGCGACGAAGGACGCGGCGGACGCGAACGCGGCGGACGAGATCGAGGTCGCGGAGGACGAGACTCAGGCTTCGGACGCGGACGAGACCGCGGCGGACGAGGCATGGGCCGCGACGGACCCGGATTCTCGCCCGAACGCGAACTCGAAGGCGGTTACCGCGAACGCGACCGACAGGAAAACGCGCAAAGCACGGCCCCCGTGGAAATGACGGGACCCGCATTCTCCGGCATGGCAAGCGACCCCGTGGCCGAAGCCTTCGTGCCCACCATGAAAGAACTCCACAACTCGCTTCGTGCGCGGTTTGTCTCCGAAAACGGACAAACGCTCGGCGAAGTCAACGTGCGCGATCTGCTCATGAGCATGAGCCAATACAAAAACGCGCACGCGGTTGTCTTCGACGGAATCCTCACCAAACGCCTCGCGGACGAAGCCGCCAAAAACGGCATCCGAACCCTCGTCGGCGTCAAAATGGGAAAATTCGAAGCCCCCGAAGGACTCCAACTCTACACGGTCGCATAACCCCCTTTTTCGACTCGCCCTATCCAAGCGGAATTCGAGGCAAGTCAAAAAGCACAAGAAACGTGGAGACGCCAAACACGCCTCCGCGCTTTTTTTCTTTTTCATTTAAAAAAAAAGAGCCGTCCGGCCGCCCAACAAAAAAAAATAAAAAAAAAGGAACCGGAAAAAACCGGTTCGGTTGCTCAACCTATTTTTTCGAGTGCACGCGATCGCGCACCATTTTCTCGCTTTCCTCGATCGGGACCACGACGTCGCCCGAACGATAAAGCACGGTTCCGACGAGCATCAGCGCAAGCCACCAAAACACATTGGCGATCGGCTGCAAAAACGCGGCCACGGTCTCGCGCGGCGACAACTTGAACCCCTTCGTGAAATACTCTGAAATCGGGTAAAAGCCCGTCGCGTTCCGGATCTCGTCCTTGCAAAACGCGATCTTGGAATACTTCTGGTACTCGAGTTCCGTGCTGTCCGACAGCGCCGTCGCAATGCACGTCGGATACAAGTTCACGGCCTCCACGGCCTCAAACAAATTGATAATCGCTCCAAAAAACATCAATAATGCACCCGCGACCACCAACGCGCCCACGAGCTTTGGCAGGTGCATGGACTGCGACCCCACCCGAACATGAATCATGCGATGCACAAACGATCACCGGCCAAGACGAGGAAAAAAGTGCTTAATAATCGTTGTGCTCCCGACAAAATCGTCGGACCCGCAACACCGCCCGCCCGCGCGAACTCAAGTTTTCCTAGACCCCGGCTTAGAACGCCGCTCCACGCCCGCATTCTCAAAAAGCCGAATCGAAAAATCCTGCAACCCTCCCTTGCGCGAATGAAGCAATGCACGCATGGCCGGCGAGAGCCCGCGCCGCTCGGGAACCCACCCTTTGGACGCCACCCACCGAAAAGGAATCAAGCGCGGCAAGCCCTTTTTTTGATTGGGATTCGGATACAAGCGCAACCAATGCACCTGCCCCTTATCACGCCGCGGAGGACCCCGCGCCTCCGACCCCAAATTCAAAAACAACTCTCGAGCCGTTCCCTCCACCGCATTGTGCTTCAACAACCGACGATACGCCGCACCCTTCAAAAACCGCCGCTCCAACCGGCCCACCCCATGCGGACCCACATACAAAATTTGACCGCCCTGCCGAACCACCAAATGCGACTGGCCCACATCCCGACCACGAAAACCACCCGGCATAAAAAAAAACTACGCAAACCCCCCATAAAAAACAAGTGGTCAAAAAAATGGGCCTAGGCGGAATCGAACCACCCCCTCGACCTTGTAAGGGTCGCGTCCTAACCGATAGACGATAGGCCCACGGTTCTTTTCGTTTCCCGTTCTTGTCTTGGGACTCAAACGGGGAAACAAAAGCCCGGGGAAAAACGTAATGCTTCAACTCTACTTCGCCGCACAAAACCTAAAAAACAGGGGTTTCCCAAAAAGACCCATGCAAAAACCCGCTCGCGCACACCAAATGGCCATCGGATTCCTGCTCCTGATTGCGGCCACGGCCCACGCCGAACTCCAACCCCAAAGCGTGGCCGAACTCACAGCCGACCTCATTGTAAGCGCACGCGGAAGCATCGAAGGCGACCTCTCGGGCATTCCCATTGAACTCCGCGTCCTCTCCATCGAAAGCACCAACCGCCAAACGGTCCTCTTTCGCACCGAACGCTTGTTCATCAACGGAAAAACCATTGAGGGAACGCACACGCTCGACCAAAACAACAACCCCTACGCAACGTTCGTGATCAACGAACCGGGAGAATTCGAATACCGGATCGAAGCCCGCGTGCAAGTAAACGCAGACCTCTTGGGACTCAACGACACCGGCCTTGGAGCCGACGCCTCGTGCAACACGCCCACCCAAAGCGTTCAAAGCACGCACACGATCTTCGCCGAACTCGCCAAAACCAAATTCGCGTCCAACCGCTGGATCGAAAGCGTCGCCGAAATCAACCAGTGGACGCACACCTTCCTCACCTACGACACGCGCTACTACCCCAAAACCTACTCCGCACTCGAAACCCTCGAAAGCCAAAGAGGCACGTGCGACGAATACGCCGTCCTTGCGGCCGCAATCCTGCGCGCCAAAGGCCAGTGCACGCGCTTTGTTGTTGGCCCCGTCTACAGCGGCAACCAATGGGGCTACCACGCATGGCTTGAAACCAAACACCCGCAAAACGGATGGATCCCCCTCGACCCAACCTACGGCGAAGTCGGCACCGTGGACGCGACCCACATCACCATGGGCATCTTTGACGACCCCCTCCACGCAATCGACACGCTCCGCGGCCCCTCAAGCGCCCGCATCGGCCTCTTGCCAAAAACCGTGCACGTCAACGTCCTCGAAACGCGCACACACAAAAACCCCCTAGACATTCACGCCCCGCCCCTCTCCCTCGTCGCACGCCAATGGACCAACATCCAAATCGAACTCGAAAACCCTCTTGAACAATACCTTGTTGTCCCCATGGCCCCCGTGT
>JAANMU010001206.1_pt1 | contig 25012 bp, 21 predicted proteins | sample 7279701 | NCBI WGS metagenome assembly JAANMU01 (sample SAMN14094539, study PRJNA606508) | bioreactor metagenome | isolation source: A lab-scale SPAN reactor treating ammonium-rich wastewater day 57 | place: Ireland: Galway | collected 2017-03-13 | reverse complement strand
CGGCGAGACTGGCGCCGGGCTGGACCGTGAGGTCAAAGTCCGAACCGGCCGTGAAGTCCGTCGGGCTGCCCAAAGCCAGCACCGGCGGCGCGTTGGTGAAGCCCGTACCCTGGCAGGTGAAGTTGTAGGGGTTTTCGTCGCCGTCGTTGTTGGCCACGTTGACGGTGAAGTTGAAGGCGCCGGCACTGGAGGGCTGTACGAACACATTGAAGGTGGTCGAACCGCTGGGAGCAACGCTGCCGGCGGGTTGCACCGTCACGTTGACCGTGAGGCCCGCGCTGGCCCCGGAAATGGTGACGGGCGTGGCGCCCGGAAGGCTCAGGCTTCCCCCGCCGGTGTTGAGCACCGTGAAGGTGAAGGTCTGTCCGGTCAAGGTCGACACGTTGCCCAGGGCGTGGTTGGGTTCGCCGTCGGCGATGCTGGTGGAGCTGCGCTGGACATCAATCTCAGGGGCAGGAACAGCGCCGAAAACCCGCACGTCATCAATGGCCAACCCGCACAACTGCACGGTCGTATCGCTGTCGAAGTGAAAGAGAACTTCGATGGTCTGCCCGGCGAAACTGTCAATGCGCGCGCGATGCAGGCCCCAGCCTGGCGCGGACTGGATAGTGGTTGTCGGGTTGCCCACGCTTGCCTGCATGGTGGCACCCATCCACTCCCACAATCGCACGGCCGTGGCGGGCTGGCCCGCGACACGCACTTCCACATAGGCGTGGTCAAAGCTGGCGTTCTCGATCTGGTAGTTCATGGCCCACTCAAGGAAGATCGGGCCTGAAACGCCGCTCAGGTTGATGTTCGGAGAAAGAAGGTCCTGTACGGAGCTGGCAGCATAGTTGCCCGTGAGGTTGGTCTTGAAACAGTTGGTGCCGCTGTTGGCCGTCGTAATCGGCACCGCGGTCGGGGTGCCGCGCGCCCACTGGTTTCCCGTGCCTGAACTGGTGAAGCCGGCGTCACCGGATTCAAAGTCCGTGGTAAAGATGTCCTGATAGTTGAAGCCCGTGCCGGGCGAAGGCAAGGCGGGCTCCTCCTCTATGATAATGGACCAGCCATTGAGGGTGCCGCCGTTGGCCGCGGTGTCGTCGCGGATCACCAGCGTCCAGGTGCCCTGGGAGTTGCGGCCGCGCCAAAGGTCGAGTTTCGCAGCCAGCTCGGGCTGGTAGACCATGCCCTGCATGACCGTGAAAGTGTTGATGGGGACGGCCGCGTCGTCACTCAGACCAAGCTGCATCGTGGTCTGCGTATTGCTGCCGACATCGGTGAAGAGATGGATCTCGTTGCCTCCGGGACCTTGCAGGGTCACATCGAGGTCCGGCATGTTGGTGTGGGTCAGGTCGATGGCCAGTGCCATGCGGCGGATGCGGCGGGCGTCCGGAATGTTGATGCTGGAGGTCACCTGGCCCGGCCCCGCGGGGATCGCGGCCGGTGTGGTCGTGCTGTAGGTGAACACCGTGGCCGTGGGGGCCGGAATCACGAAGATGCTGGCGATGTAGGTTGCCGTGGGCGAACCGGCAGTGCCGCCGCCGTCGATCAGCACGCCGTAAGTGCCTGCGGCTCCGACGGTCATGAAGAACGCCTCGCCGTTGGGCGAAACGGTATTGGCGTCGTTGGCGACGAGAACCTGGCTGCCGGCAAATACTCCGGCTCCGACACGGCCATTGAACGTTACACCGTCGCGCTCGGGGTCGCAGTCAAGTATCACGGCGACGGTGTCGCCCTGGGCCAGAGTCAGGCTGTAGAAGTCAAAATCCGCCGCGGGGTTCACCACGCCGGAAACATAGCCGCCGACGGGAAGCGCCTGCCCGGGGAAGGTGTCGTTGGGCTCGGTCTCTGCGGTGGGGCTTCCTGACCGAACGGCAAGATAAAGATCATATCCGCGAAGCTGACTCGTGGCAGACGTATGGCGCACGCGAACGTAATGAGTTCCGCTGTTGATCAACAACCGTCCGGCGATGACCGAGGCGCTTGCGCCGAAGGTGCCGTCGTTGTCGTCGGTTTCCAGCACCGTTGTGCCGTCGGTGTCAATGAGCTCAATGACGCTGTCGGTGCTGCTGTTGGACGAGAAGGACGTCACGGTGGCGACAAACACGCGGTTACCGGCCTGCCCCGTGAACGAATAGAAATCTTCGTCGGCGTTGGGATAAACGTTGCCTTGAACCTTGGCGACGCCGTTCGTCAGCGTGACCGGGCTGGCTGTGGCCGTGGAGCCGTTGGGTTCGACCTCTTTCTGGACGGCTTGAGCCAAAGCCATCTGACTGCAAAAAATCACCAAAAGGCCGGCCAGTAGCCGCTTGATGCCGTAGGACATTCTGAGTTCTCCTGCCGCCGGCGTGTATGGGCGGCATCGTTGCCCCGTGGGGGCCTGGATTGTGCACGATACATCGTAGGATAGAAGGAAATGATTCTATGGTGGTGACTTAAAGATCTCAAGTAATTTCTTGCCCTGTACATTTCAGCTCAAGGACGGCGGTCCTGCCGCCCGTGCAACACGACTGCACCGCCGCACGTTTTCTTCATCCCGCATCTCTATGGCGTGGGCTCTCCGGGACGCTGCGCGTCGGGCTTGATGCCTGCCGCGAGGCCCGCTAACCTGCCGCGCCATGCCCTATGAACCTGTCATCAGCAAGTACTGGAAGACGCCTGAAAGCTGGACGCTCAAGCAGTATCAGTCGCGGGGCGATTATTGGGGCTACGCGGCCGCGAAGAAGGCCATCACTGAGTTCGAGCCCAAGGCGCTGATCAGTTACGTCAAGGACTCCAACCTGCGCGGGCGCGGCGGCGCAGGTTTCTCAACGGGCCTCAAGTGGACCTTCTTGCCCGAGAACGGCAAGCCGCGTTTTCTCGCCGTCAACGCCGACGAGAGCGAGCCGGGCACGTTCAAGGACCGGCAGATCCTGGCCTATGACCCGCACCAGTTGATCGAAGGCATCATCATCTGCTGCTGGGCCATTGGCGCCAAGCACGCCTACGTATTCGTGCGGGGCGAGTTCGTGCGGGAGATCAACCGCCTGCAGAGCGCCATCGACGAATGCTACGCCGCGGGCATCCTGGGCGAGGATGTGCTCAGGTTGGGCAAGGGCTTCAAGCTGGACATCACCGTGTTGCGCGGCGCGGGCGCCTACATCTGCGGCGAAGAAACGGGGTTGCTGAGCGCGGCGGAAGGCAAGCGTGCCTACCCCAAGATCAAGCCGCCCTTTCCGGCGGTGGAAGGTTTCTTCCGTTTTCCGACCATCGTCAACAATGTGGAGACGCTTTCAAACCTGCCGCACATCGTCGGCAAGGGCAAGGAATGGTATCTCCAGCAGGGCCCGGCAGCGGGCCCCGGTCCCAAGCTTTACTGCATTTCGGGTCACGTGCGCAAACCCGGCGTCTACGAGGCGCCCCTGGGCACCAAGCTGCGCACGCTGATTGATGAATACGCGGGCGGCGTGATCGGCACGCTCAAGGCCATCATTCCCGGCGGCTCGAGCATGCCCATCTTCACGCCCGACAAGCTGGACCTGGCCATGGATTTTGACACCGTTCGCAGCGCCGGCAGCTTCCTGGGCAGCGCGGGTGTGATTGTCATGAATGACAGCGTGTGCATGGTCAATGCCCTGCTGAACCTGGCCAAGTTCTACCACCACGAAAGCTGCGGCCAGTGCACCCCCTGCCGCGAGGGCCTGGGCTGGCTGGAGAAGCTGGTCCATCGCCTCGAGTTCGGCCACGCCCACGACAACGACCTCGATCTGATCAAAGAAGTGTGCGGCATGATCTCCAAGCGCACCATCTGCCTGCTCAGCGATTCGCTGGTCATGCCGGTGGAGAGCTACATGAAGGCCTTCTTCAAAGAGTTCGAGTACCACGTCAAAGAGAAGAAGTGCATGACGGGAGGCCAGCCTGGCGTGTGGGCCCCCTGCGAAGAACCGGCGCTGGCGCGCTGATGCCGCGAAGTGTTGGCTCCAACCAGGTTTGACCCGCGCACCCCCTGCATCAGCAGGGGGTGCTTTTCCTTCTGTGTGCTTTCGCCTTCAAGCGCCACCCGCACCGCAACGCCGGCTTGGCGTCCCCGCAGTTCCCCGCGAGGTGCCCTGGCTTTGGCGGGGGCGTCAGATTTTCCTGATGGTGGCCACGCAGTCGTACCAGTTCTGGGTGCCCGTCAGGGGCGTCGGATCAATGGGGAAGGCCTCATTGATGGCCGCGCCATTGCCCGGGCCGCCCTTGGCCCTCGCCCACCACAGGTTGTCAGGGATGTCCCGGTCCTGAAGGGCGGGGTCATGGCCCGCTTTGCCGTTGGGCTCGCGAGCCAGCTTGCCATGGGCGACGACGCCCTGTTCCCAATGCCCGACGTGATGGGAGCAGGCGATGACGTCGGGGTGCATGCCCTTGACGAATTTGACCTTGTTCTTGAACGAGCCCACCGCTGCGCTTTCCCCGGCGCGGTACGTATTGCCCTTGGGGCGCTTGACGCTGACCTCAATCCAGTCGCCGTCCTTCAGGCCCAGGCGTCTGCCCGTGTCGGGGTGCATCCAGACCGGGTTGGTGTGCACAATCTCGACCTGATACTTGAAGTAGTTGGAGCGTGACTGGGTGTGAACATTCCATTTGAACGTCACCAGATGCAGCTCGTTCTTCTCCAACTGCACATGGCTTGGAATGCGGAAATAGGTCGGCAGGGGCGAAGAACATGGGTCCTCGGCGGGAAGGCCGGCCAGCCGGGCGCCCTGGGCGAACAGATCCTGCCTGACCTCGATTTTGCGCGATTTGCTGGGAAAGCCGCGCACCGCCTTCTTGTCGATCATGATGCCGATGACCTTGGGCTTGCCCTTGTCGTCCACGGAGATCAGGCCCGTCTTTTCGTCAATCTGTGCGCCCTCGAGTTCCTTGGCGGGTACGGGCCGCTCGTGCAGTTCGTAGTCCTTGGGCCGGCTGGCGTCGTAGTAGATGCCGCGCCGCTTGAGCTCCTCCCAGCTGATGGGCAGGTTCTTCATGGCCGTCTTGTAGAACTGCTCGTCGTCCTCGAAGTCGAAATACTTCTCCATGCCGCCGCCCACTCTGCGGGCCAGGTCCCTGAAGATAGTGAGGACGCTGCGACTCTCACCCAGGGGTTTGATCACGGGCTGGCGAATGCCGGTGAACGGCACCAGTTCGTAGGAGTTGGTGACCTGGAAGTCCCAGCGCTCGAGGGAAGTGGTCTCCGGCAGGATGATGTCGGCCAGGGCCGAGGTTTCGCTGACGACGACGTCGATGGCCACATGGAAGGGTATCAGCTTCTCGTCAAGCAGGACTTCGCGCGCAACCTGAGACTCAGGGTAGTTGTAGCCCGAGTTGAACACATACGAGAAGTAGAGCTCAAGGCGCCCGCGGCCCTCCTTGAGGTAGGGATAAATGAGCTGCCCCACGCGCATGACCTGCCAGGCAAACGAAAGAGGATACTCGCTGGGCGTGTAGAGTTCGCCAAAGTAGCGCTTCTGCCAGTTCTCGGGCCAGGCCTTGACGCGGGCCTTCACCGGCTCTGGCAGTTCCTCGAACATGGGCGTGCCCGGCAGCCAGGGCTGCGGCGCCGGAGGATTGGGGTCGGGCATGCCAAAGCGCGGCAGGCCGTCTTGGCCCCACTCGCCTTTCCAGTTGGAGCGGGAGGTGATGCCACAGCCGCCCGGCCTTCCGATGTTGCCAACGAGGATGTCGAGCAGCCTGGCCGCGCGTCCGCTGTGGGCGCCGTTGTAGTGCTTGGTCAGGCCGCGGTTGATGAGGGTCAGGCAGCGCGGCGCGGCCTTGGCAAACTCTTTGGCCAGGCGCTCAATGTCGGCGGCAGGCACGCCGGACTCGCGCTGGGCGAATTCGGGCGTGAAGGGCTTGAGATGCTCGGCCAGTTCAGCGAGGGAGAGGTTGCACCAGCGAGTCCAGAACTTCTCGTCATACAGCTTGTCGCGGACAATGACATGGGCCATGGCCATGCAGATGGCCCCGTCGGTGCCGGCCTTGACGCAGTAGAACTCGTCGGAGACTGATGCCGTAGCCGAGGGGCGCACCTCGAAGGTGACCAGCTTCGCGCCGCCGTCCACCCGCGCCTGCTGAATGCGCTGCAATGCGCCCATGCCGCCCTGATGGGCCTCCATGGGGTTGGCGCCGAAATTGAGGATCAGTCTGGTCGAGCCGTAGTCACCGGTGTCCCAGTCCACGGGCTCGCCGAAGTAGCTCATGTTGGAGACGCGCGGATTGCTGGAGCAGATGGCCCGACGGTTCAGCGCGTGGGGGCTGCCAAAGGCGTGGAGGAAGCGCTGGATCACGCCCTGGGTCTTGTCGCGCCCCACATGAACGGCCAGAAGGTCCGGCCGCTTGGCGTCGCGGATCTTCTTCATGCGGGCCGCAATCTCGTCGTAGGCTTCTTCCCAGGTGATGCGCTTCCACTTGCCCTCGCCCCGCTTGCCCACCCGCCGCAGGGGAAAGAGCAGCCGCTCAGGGTAATAGGCCCCGTGGATCATGCCGTTGGCCTTGGCGCAGATGTGGCCCCGGTTGTTGGGATCGAGGGGGTTGCCGGTAATCCGCCGGACTTCGCCGTCCTGCACCCAGCCAAGCACGCCGCACTGGGTCGTGCAGCCAAAGCAGATCGTTGGAATGGCCGTGGCCTTGCGGTAGTCAATCTTGCGGTGCTTGTGTTTGCTTTTCTTGGCCGGCGCACTGGGTTGCTCGGCGGGCTTGTCCTGGGCCAGGGTCAGCTCGCCGGCGGCCGCGGCGGCGGAAGCCGCGGCAGTGAGCTTGAGGAAATCGCGACGGGAAACGTCTGACATGGGTTCGCTCCGGGAGAGTTTGGCTATTGTTCGTAGATGACGCCATTTTCGCCCGGCGCCAGCTGCACACCTTTGACCTTCTCCTCCATCCACTTCTCGTGGCCGATGTACAGCACGGACGGCTTGGTGTTCTTCTCCGCCCTGAACGGCTTGGCCTCGCCCTTGACGGCGAGCACGGCCACCTCGCTGCCGGCATCACCGATGTCGCCGAACTTCAGGGCCTCTGTCGGGCAGGCCTCGACGCAGGCCGGCTGCAGGCCTACTTCCGTGCGCTGCTGACAGAGGTTGCATTTGTCCGCCCGCTCGGTCTGGGGGTCGATGTGGATGGCGTCGTAGGGGCAGGCCTTGATGCAGTCCCGGTTGGTCAGGCAGTCCCCCTTGTTGATGTCCACGCGGCCGTCGGGGAGCCTCTGAATGGCTTCCTGGGGGCAGGCCGGAATACAGGGAGCATCCTGGCAGTGCATGCACATCATGGGCAGGAAGCGGAACGTCGGGCGATCCGGGCGATCGAGGTAGTGGGTGCGGATGCGGAAGCCGCCCAGGGCGACTTCATGCTCGGTCTTGCAGGCCACGGCGCAGGCGTGGCATCCCACGCAGCGACGCAGGTCGATGATCATGCCGACCTGCTTCATGGGCTTGGCGTCGCTCAGGTTCTCCCAGGGCAGGGGTTGAGGCTTGTTCTGGTCAGTCACGGGCACTCTCTCGCAATGGGTCAGGCGTTGAAACCGCACAAAGCGGCATCCGCGACCATGCGATGCAGTGCTTGAGATTAAGGCAATCGTGGATGGCGGACCCGCTGATCAGCGGTCCGCTCAGGTGAAGGGAAGCCGGCAAGGTTTGTGTCGGCGCATCTTCATGACTTCCCGCGAAGTTACTGCAGGGAGCCCCCAGAGTCAAAAAGGACTCTCCAAGGTGAAAATAGAGTGACGGGCCGATGACCCAGTCGCGCGTGCAAAAGAGAACAGCCGCCGGGGGAAGTCCCGGCGGCTGTGCAAAGCTGCGGCATCAACTACTTGCCGGCCTTCCAAGTGTACTCGTTCTTCTCATTGATGAAGGCGGCTTCCGGCGTGCCATCCTTGCCCAGCATGGCGCGGTAGCGAACCTGGCCGTCCTTGGTCAGGGCCATGACGCTGCGGCCATCTTCCAGGATGGCGACCATGGCGCTGCTCTTCTGATCCTTTTCGTTGAGGATCAGGGTCGAGTCACCCTTGCCCGTCGAGGAAACCTGGAAGGCGGTCTTTCCGTTGGGGTGGTAGAAGGTGATGATCGCGCCACCGTCGGGCAGCACGTTCTGAGACATGCACAGGCGGTTCTTGCCGTCCATGAACGAGAGCAGCATGCCTTCCTTGTCGCTCTGAGCCATGTTGAGGCGCGGGTTGCCCTGCTTGTCCATGATGCTGAACAGCGCCATGCCCTCGTCCGTCACGCCCCACACGCCACGCGTGGTGCCGTCAGCGCTTTGGAGCTGGTACTCCGTGGCCTGAACGATGTTCTTCTCGCCTTCGGCCTGAACGGCGTTGCCTGAAAACACGGCGACGGCGGCAAAGCCGCCCACCGCCGACATGAGACCCATCACGGCCAGAGCGGCCGCAAAACGTAGACCCGACATAGTTCTCTCCGAGAGTTTGAAAGTGGCCCAGTGGCGCGAACGATACTTCAGGCACCCCGGCCTGTAAACGGGGCCAATGACGCCGGGGTGACATGCCGGAATTCTGGCGCGGCACAAAGCCCTTTTGCGCGTTATATTCGCTGCGGATTTCGAACCATTCAGGGACCGAAAGGAGACTGTTAGAACATGAAGACCAAGCTGATGTGGATGGGTGCCTTGCTGCTCACCGCGCTGATGGTGGTGCCGGCCGGCGCGCAGGACAAGCCGGCGGCGCGCAAGGTGCTGCTCAAGGAGAAGCACGCGGCGGGCGTTGTCGTGACGGAGAAGTCCGTCGAGAACATGGAAGGCAGCATCACGGTCTCTGTGGGCGGCCAGGAACTCCAGGGCGCCGAACAGAGCAAGGGAACGGAAGAAACGACCACCGAGGAAATCAGCGTGGGCGAAGACGGCAGCCTGACCGAGGCCCGCGTCAGCTACATCAAGGAGTCCAAGACCAAGTCCGAGCAGAAGCTGGGCGAGCCTGAATTCGGCGAAGCCGTAGAGAGCAAGGGCGACAAGGAAGGCGTTGTCATCCTCTGGAAGCTCGACGCCAAGAGCGGCGTCTGGTCGGCCAAGTTCGAGAAGGGCGAGGAAAACAAGGACGCCAAGGATGTCGCCAAGGTCCTGCGCAAGAAGCAGCCCTTTGCCAACCCCATGATGCCCGGCAAGGAAGTGGCCGTGGGAGAAGGCTGGGAGATCAGCGAAGCCGCGCTCAAGGAGTTCATGGGCGAAGACGACGAAATGAAAGTGAAGGAAGCCAAGGCCAGTTGCCGTCTGGAAGAAATCATCAAGAAGGACGGCAAGGAATTCGCCAAGGTCAGCTTCACGATTTCGGTGCTGGCTCAGCAGGCCAACGAGAACCTGGGCGACCTGGACATCACGATGAGCAACACCGGCCATTACCTGTTCAACATTGAGGCCGGCCGCGCCGACAGCGTTGAGATGAACGTGGAGTTCTCGTTTGAAAAGGACGTCGAAACGGAGAACGGTAAGTTGAAGGTTGCATACAAGGGCAAAGGCAAGCAGACCCACACGTTCACCTGGGCGAAGAAGGAAGGTAAGTAATTACCCCTGAAGGATTTGTAACAAAGACGCGGCCTGTGCCGCGTCTTTGCTTTTTCAGGGAATCTGATCGAGTGTCCTTGGTTGTCGGCTCAACCGACACCCGCTGTGACCGACTAGTCGGTATTTTGCTTTGACCCTCAACTAGCTGCCTGCTATATAGCCTACCTAACGGTAAATAGGCTAACGTCATTAGCTATGTCCCACAGCGCCGAACCTACCCTCCCTCACCCAACCTCCCAGGCCATGCTTGAGCAGGCTGCCGCCCTCTTTGCCGAGCGCGGCTATGACGCTGTCAGCGTGCGTGAGATTGTGGATGCAGTGGGGGTGTCCAAGCCGGTGCTCTATTACCACTGGCAGAACAAGGAGGCTTTGGCGCGGGCCATCATTCAGGACTTCTTCAAGGAAGCCCAGGCCCTGCGTGAAGCGGCCTTTGCTCCCCAGAACGACCTGGCGGGGATCCTGCGCCATTACGCCGAAGGCATGCTGAACCTGGCCCAGGTGCGCCGCGCCACCCTGGCCTTTGGCCTGGCGGTCCGCTTTGGCCGCACCAGCCTGCGTTCGTTGTTTGACACCATGCGCGAGCAGGATGCCTGCATCATGGGTCAGTGGGTGGAGCTGCTGGCGGCCCGCGGGTTGGAGCCGGCCGTGGCCCAGCGTGTGGCCAAGACCTTCTGGTCCCTGCTGTTCACCGAGCTGGTGGCTGTCCTTGATTGCCCGCAGGCCGTACGACCCAGTCACGAAACCGCATCCGAAATCGTCCAGACACTGTTCCATGGCGTCCTGAACCAGAGAACTCCCCGGAGTCACGCATGAGACACCTCTCCCTCATCGCCCTCGCCTCGACCCTTCTGCTCCTTGCGTCATGTTCCAAGGAACCGGCCGTGGCCGCGCCACCCGCAAAGCCGGCGCGCAATGTCTCGGCCATGACCCTGAAGCCCGAGCTCTTCAAGGTCGAAATCAAGCTGCCCTGCCTTTCCAAGCCCCGCGAAGTGATTGAGCTGCGCGCCGCGCGGCAGGGGCGCATTGCGTGGCTGCCGTTCAAGGAAGGCGACGTGGTGCCAAGCAGCGCGTCGCCCAACGCCGTGGAAAAGCTGGAACAATTGACGCCCGTGGCGCGCATCGAGGACTCGGACCTTCAGGTGCTGCTCAACGCCCAGACCACGCGCCTTGAAAGCGCCCGGCGCGCCCTCAAGCGTGTGATGGACTACGCGGATTCGACGCGCGAGCAGCTCGACCAGGCCCAAACGGCCTTCGACCTGGCCCAGTCTGACCTGCGTTCGACGGAGCAGCACATCCGTGACAGTTACATCGTGAGCCCCCTGCCGGGCGTACTGACGCAGCGCCTGCGCCAGATGGGCGAATACGTGAACATGGGCGAACTCATCGGCGTGGTCAGCGTTCTGGACCCGCTGGTGGTCAGCTACGAGGTGCCCGAGGCGCACGTCGCCCGCGTCAAGGCCGGCGATGAAATCAGCGTGGGCTTCCCCGCCATGAACATTTCGTCGCGCAAGGCCGTCGTCAGGCTGGTGGACAAAACGGCCCATCCGCAGACCCATACGTTCCGTGTGGAGGCAGAGATGCCCAATGCCGGCCTCTCGCTTCCCGCGGGAGTGTTCGGCACGCTGATGCTGACCATCTACGACAACCCGGCGGCCCTGGTGGTGCCTCTGGATGCCATCAAGCTTGAAGGCGTGAAGAAGTACGTCATGGTTCTCCGTGAGGGTCGCGCCCAGAAGCGCGAAGTGGAAGTCGGCCGCTTCACGGGCAACCAGGTGGAGGTGCTTTCCGGCCTCAAGGCCGGAGAGCGTATTGCCACGCTGGGCGCGCGCCTACTCAACGATGGCGACAGTGTCATCGTACGTGACGATCCCACCAAGCCTGCCTCCGCGAAGTAACTCCCCGCACCCCGGACCTCGCCATGAGAATCTTTACTGACATCGCCGTGCGACAGCGCTCCGCCGTGGCCGTGCTTGTTCTCGCCATCGTCATCATGGGCGTTTACAGCTACGCCGTGCTGCCGCGCGAGTCGCAGCCGGACATCAAGGTTCCCCTGATCACGGTAGTGGTGCCCCTGCCCGAAGCCGCCCCCGAGGACGTCGAGAACAACATCACCGTGCCCCTGGAGCGCCAGCTCAAGAACCTCAAGGGGCTGGACGAGCTCTCGAGTGTCTCAAGCGAGGGTGTAAGCATCACGACGTGCAAGTTCCTGCCCAGCGTCACGGTGGAGGAGGCGCTGCAGAAAGTGCGTGAGAAGTACAACATCGCCAAGACGGAGTTCCCCGCCGACGCCGAAGACGAGACCATCTCCGAGCTGAGTTTCTCCGAGTTCCCCATCATCACGATTTCGCTCTACGGCGCCGACTTGAGCGTGCTGCAGCCACTGGCCGAGAAGATGAAGGACGAGCTCGAGCAGGTGCCCGGCGTGCTGGGCGTGGACCTGGCGGGCAACCTCGAACCGCAGATCGAGATCGAGATCAACCCCGAAAAGCTGGCCTCCTTCCGCCTTCCTGTCAACCAGCTCATCCAGACGCTGTCAGGCGAGAACGTCGATATCTCGGCAGGCGGCGTTGACACGGGAAATGTCAAGCCCAGCGTGCGGCTGCCCGGCGCCTTCAAGACCGCCGAGGATGTGAACTCCATCGTCGTCTACCACGTCGAGGGACGCCCCATTTATCTGCGCGACGTGGCCACGGCACGCCGCACCTACAAGGAACCCACCTCCTACGCCCGTGAAAGCGGCAAGCCCGCTGTCTCCCTCAGCGTGCGCAAGCGCGCCGGCGAGAACATCATCCTGATCACCGAGATCATCAAGCGCGGCATCGCCGAAGCCAAGGCCCAGCGCTTCCCCGTCGAGATCAACTACACGATCAGCGGCGACCAGAGCGACCAGATCAAGGCCATGGTGAGCGACCTGGAGAACAACGTGCTCTCGGGCCTGGTGCTCGTGCTGCTCTGCGTGTTCTTCGCCATGGGCCTGCGCAACGCCATGTTCGTGAGCCTCGCCATTCCGCTCTCGATGCTGATGACCTTCGTGATCGTGAAGATGATGGGCATGACCCTGAACATGATGGTGCTGTTCAGCCTGGTGCTGGCCAACGGCATGCTGGTGGACAACGCCATCGTGGTCATCGAGAACATCTACCGGCACCTGAACATGGGCAAGCCGCGCGTCACGGCGGTGCTGGACGGCACCTCCGAGGTGGCCTGGCCCATCACGACTTCGACGCTGACCACGCTGGCCGCGTTTGGCCCCATGTTGTTCTGGCCGGGCATCATCGGCGACTTCATGAGCTATCTGCCGCTGACGGTCATCATCGTGCTGACCTGTTCGCTGTTTGTGGCCCTGGTCGTCAACCCCGTCATGGCGGTCCTGTTCATGAAGCGCACGGCGCACGGCGAGGGAGGGCTGGCCAGCTACTTCACGCGCACGGGCACGGTGCTGGTGGGCGCCTACGAGGTGACCCTGCGCCGCTTCCTGGCCTGGCCCAAGACCACCGTGATTGGCGGCCTGGTGCTGCTGGTGCTTTCATTCATGATGCTGGGCGCCCTGGGCAAGGGCGTGGAGTTCTTTCCTGAGGTGGAGCCGCGCGTGGCCAACGTGACCATCACCGGCCCCGACGGCATGAGCCTTGAAACCAGCGACAAGCTGGCCCGCGAAATCGAGAAGCGCCTGCCCAAGAGCGAGGACATCGAGTCCATCCAGACCAGCGTGGGAACGGGCGGCGGCAACTTCTTTGAGGCTTCGGGCGACCAGAGCCACCGTGCCACGGTCACGCTCCACTTCAAGAAGGACAGCGAGCGCAAGGGCAGCCCCACGCAGTACCTCGAGCAGTTGCGGACGCTGGTGGCTGACATCCCCGGCGCCGAGATCGAGGTCAAGAAGCAGGACATCGGCCCGCCCACGGGCGCCAAGGTCAACATCGAGGTCTCCACGGAGAACCAGGCTGACCTCGTGGATGCCGCCAGGAAAGTCCGCGCCATCGTGGCCGAAGTGCCGGACGTCGTGGATCTGCGCGACGACCACCGTGCCGGCAAGCCCGAGTTCAAGCTGACCGTGGACCGGCAGAAGGCCGCCCTCATGGGCATGAATACCCAGTGGATCGGCAACTTCGTCAAGATGCTGATCAACGGCCGGCGCATCGGCGGCTACGACGAGGGCACCGAAGAGCGCGACATCGTGGTGCGCCTGCCCGCGGCTTTGCGCAACGACCCCACGGTGCTGGAGTCCATCCTGATCTCGGATCTGATGGGCAACCCCGTGCCCCTTTCGACCGTGGCGCGCTTTGACTATGTGGGCGGCGCGGGCTCGCTGCGCCGCAAAGAGTCGCGGCGCATCATCACGGTGTCCAGCGGTGTCACCGCAGGCACGGACGAAAACGTGGTCCGCGCCGAGGTGCTCAAGCGTCTGGAGCAGGCCAGGGCGGGCGGAGTCTTCCCCGCCGGCACCCAGTTCAGGTTTACCGGCGAAAGCGAGGACCAGGCCGAGGCCGCCACGTTCCTGATGCAGGCGTTCGTCGTGGCCCTGCTGCTGATTGGCATGATTCTCGTGGCCCAGTTCAACAGCGCCCTTCAGACCACCATCGTGATGACCAGCGTGATCATGTCCTTTATCGGCGTGAATCTCTCGCTGATCCTGCACTCGCAGAAGTTCGGCATCATCATGACGGGCATCGGCGTGGTCAGCCTCGCGGGCGTGGTGGTCAATAACGCCATCGTGCTCATCGACTTCATCAACATCAAGATTGCCGAGGGCATGGACGTCAAGGAGGCCTGCGTCCAGGCCGGCAAGACGCGCATGAGACCCGTGCTGCTCACGGCCGTGACCACCATGCTGGGCCTGCTGCCCATGGTGCTGGGCATCTCATTTGACTTCTTCACGTTCTCGTGGATCTTCGGCGGTGACTCCGTGGCGTGGTGGAAACCCATGGCCACGGCCGTGAGCTGGGGCCTGGCCGTCGCGACCTTCCTGACGACGCTGTATGTGCCCACGCTGTACCTGATGACCTACCGCGTGAGCCTGCTGTTCCAGCGGCTCTTTGCCCGCTTCGTCCAGGGCGAGGAAACGCCGGTGGTGCAGCAGGTGGCCGCCGCCGAGGTCAACGGCAAGGAACTGGAAGACGCTTATCGCGCGGCTTCCGAGATTCCCCAGCGCTGAAAACACAACGGCAGGGGCGAGGCGCCCCTGCCGCCCGTGTTCTGGCCGTCAGCGCTTGATGTCGCTCTGGGAGCGCGAGACTTCCTTGCCGTTGGCAGTGATCTTCTTGCCGTCAAACTGCAGCAGCACGACGCTGAGTTCGCCCTTGTCGTTGGTCAGGTAGAGCAGTGTTCCGGTCAGGGTGAACTCGATGCGCCAGGTGCCGTCCTCAGTCTTGTTGTCATCCGAGGCCGTGCCGCCAATGACATCGCTGTTCTTGACGCCGCCCGAGGACTCATACTTGTAGATCCAGCGGTAGGTGTTGTCCGAGCCGAAATGCATCCAGATGTTGGTCGTGGCGTCCCACCAGTTGCCGGGCTGGTTGCCCTTGGATGACCGGTAATTGAAGTAGTGCAGGCAGTAGCCCTTGAGCCCCTCGTTCCACTGCTTGCGCATCTCCGAGTCGTTGGGCTTGGCGAACTGCAGTGAGTCCGCCACGGACTGCACGAAGGACTTGGCCTTGGCCTCGGCCTGCCTAGGCGCGATGAAGCTGACGATCACGCCATTCTTCGAAGGCCCCACCAGCGCTACGCTGTAGGCTACATAGGCCGCGCTGGTGTAGCGCATGGACGCCCTGGAACCTTCGATCTTCGGCGCGCCGTCGGGGTCCATCACCAGCCCTTCCTCCAGCGAGCTCAGGTCCTGTTTGCCGGCCAGCAGCGCCGCTGCATCCTGGATGCTGTTGACGCCGGTCTGGGCCATGACCAGGCCGACGCCCTGCTGGTCTGTCGGGCGATAGATGAAGTAATTCACGCTGGCCGTGGCGCCGCCGACGCAGCCCTCCGGGATCTTGAGCGAGATGCCGAGCAGCTCGACCTTCAGGCGCGTGCCCGCGGCGTACTGGGTGTCAAAGGCGCAGTCCTGTCCTTCAAGCTTGGCCACCTCGCGGATGTCGCTTCTGAACTCTGGCTGGGGTTTCTCCTCGGGGGCGGGCTCGGGCCTGGCCGGCTCCGCGGGCCGCTCGCCCGCAGACTTGAGCGAGCTGGCCCGTTTCGTGACGGGCAGGCCCTCCAGCCTCAGGTCCGTGCCGGCCAGCGCCAGCCGCAGGGTCGCCACGCCCTCTTGACGGGTCAATACCAGCAGGCTGCCCATCAGGCCCAGTTCGACGCGCCAGGTGCCCGTCTGTTCCTGGCTCTGGCCGCCGACGTTGGCCTTCATGTAGTAGCTCGAGTCCTTCAGCAGGTGCAGGTCCAGCGTGAGGCGGGAGGCTTCATCCACGGCCGTCAGGTGCTGGCCGAGAACCTGTGCCTTCCATAACAGCAGCGCCTGCGCGCTCTGGGGATCTTCCATCTGCACACTCTTTTCCAGGGCTTGGGCGAACTTGCTGGCCGATTCCTTGTCGGCCTTGGTCGCGGCCGCGATGCAGGCCAGGCCGTTGCCCTTGCTCCCGCGCAGGGCAAAGCCGAAGCCCGCACCATCGCCCTCATACTCCGCGAAGGAACGGTTGCCCTCGCTGCGGGCCTTGGCGGCGGGTTTGACGCTGACCGACGAATCCAGAAAGCCGAAGTCCACGCTGCTGTTGAGGTTCAGCTCGGACAATGCCGCGTCCAGGCCTGTTTGAAGCACGAGGCAGGCCACGACAGAGTCGGACTTTGACTTGAACGTGACGTTCCACGACTCCGCGTGAATCCTGGCCGTACAGTGCGGCGGCACCACAAAGCTCACGCCAATGGCCGTGGACTTCAGCCGCTGGCCCGCCTCATAGGTTGTGTCCGCTGCCAGTTCGACGCTTTCCTGCACCACCTTGAGCTGGACACTTCTGGCCGGCGCCGGGATTTCGGGCGCCTGGCCCGTCAACGCGGCTACCGCCGTCAATGCCGCCACGGTTTTCGTGAGCATGGAGTTCCTCTTCGGCCCAAACGCCAACAGCATAGCGGGCCGGCGCGTGCTCCGTCGTGAAAATGCCGCTAATTGTCACAGCCTGCGGCGCGGCGCCGGTAGAATGCAGCCCCCGACTCCCCCCGCCCTTGCGCCCATGCACGCCGAGCAGGCCTATCTCTTTCGACATGCCCTGTTGCGCGAGGTGGCCTACGGTCTCTGGCTTCCCTCGGATCGCTCGCGACTGCACACGCTGGCCATTGATGTGATTGAGCATGCCTTTGCCGCGGACCTGGGGCGCGTGGCCGGGGAACTTGCCGAGCACTGCCACCGGGCCATGCAGGATTTTGACCCGGCACAGGACGCGCAGGCCCTGGAGGACCTGCGTCGCCGCGAGCTCAAGCACCTGCGCGTGGCACGCCATCCGCTGGCTGATCAATGCCGCGACGGGTCGCAAGGGCAAGCCCATGCATGAGCGCCTGGCCGAAGAGCTGAGCGACGCCTACAAGCGCGAAGGTGCGGCGGTGAAGAAGCGCGAAGAAACGCACCGCATGGCCGACGCAAACAAGGCTTTTGCCCACTTCGCCTGGTAGAGGTATCAACAAGTCAGGGGTCCGGCAGGCGCCGGACCCGCTTGACTTGAGGCCCGGAGCGACAGTGCCATCGGGCCGCTTGACAGAACAGGAAGTGCCGCTACACTTTTACGCCCCGAGCCAAAAGCTGCGGGGAAATGCCATAAAGCCCGCCCGGAGAATGGGCGGGGAGCCTTGGAATACTGCCCGCGACGCACAGCGCGATCGCACAGCAGCAGAAGGCGGGCAAGTTTCAGGCGCGACGCAAGCACCCAAGGGGGTGTTTACGCCGGCCGCCTGATTTCGGTGAGCCGGCATTTTCATTGGCCGGGCAGGAACGGACAGAGCATCACGCAAGCGAGCGCCGGAGAAGCATCATGGACTTCAAGTACCTCAGAAATATCGGCATCTGCGCGCACATCGACGCGGGCAAGACCACCACGACCGAGCGCGTGCTGTTCTACACCGGCATGGTGCACAAGCCCGGCGACATCGACGACGGCACCACGGTCACCGACTACCTTAAAGAAGAACGCGAACGCGGCATCACCATTGTGAGCGCTGCGGTGACGACCTTCTGGGATCACCCGATCTCGAAGATCAAGCATATGATCAACCTGATCGACACCCCCGGGCACGTGGACTTCACGGCCGAAGTCGAGCGCTCCCTGCGCGTGCTGGACGGCGCCGTAGTGGTGTTCGATGGCAAGGAAGGCGTCGAAGCCCAGAGTGAAACCGTGTGGCGCCAGGCCAACAAGTACCGCGTGCCGCGCATCGCCTTCATCAACAAGATGGACAAGATCGGCGCTTCGTTCAAGAAGAGCGTCGACTCCATGGTGCGCCGCCTCGGCACCAACCCTGTGCCGATCCAGCTCCCCCTGGGTGAGGAAGTCGAGCACAAGGGCGTCATTGACCTGATCGAGATGCGGGCCGTCACCTTTGAGGGTGAGAGCGGCCGGGATGTCGTTTACCACCCGATCCCCGAGAAGCTCCTCGAGGACGCCAAGATCGCGCGCATCTCCATGATCGAGAAGTGCGCCGATGTCGACGACGCCATCGCCGAGCTCGTGATCGAGGACAAGACCGACCAGGTCACCAACGAGATGATTCGTCTCGCCCTGCGCAAGGGTACCCTGAGCTTCAAGCTGGTGCCCGTCGTGTGCGGCAGCGCCTACCGCTACAAAGGCATCCAGGAGATGCTGAACGCGGTGCTGTACTACCTGCCCAGCCCGTTTGATCTTCCGCCCTCGGAGGCGACGGACATGAGGGACCAGGAGAAGAAGTACACGCTGCCCTGCGATCCGGCCGGGCCCCTGGCCATCATGGCCTTCAAGACCGTGACTGAGCAGCACGGCGACCTGACCTATCTGCGCATTTACTCGGGCACGCTCAAGCAGGGCGACAGTGTGTACAACGCCCGCCTCAAGAAGCGCGAGCGCATCACGCGCTTGTGGCGCATGTTCGCCATTGACCGCGAGCCCATGGCCGAGGCGGTCGCGGGCGACATCGTCGCGGCCGTCGGCCTGGCGCAGAGCGCGACGGGCGACACGCTGTGTAACGAGGAAAAGCCGCTGATTCTCGGCGCTATCTCGTTCCCGCAAACGGTGATCTCGATGTCCATCGAGCCCAAGACCAACGCGGACCGCGAGAAGCTCAGCTATGCCCTTCAGAAGATGATGAAGGACGACCCGACGTTCAAAGTGCGCCTCGACCCCGAAACCCAGCAGACCGTGATCTCGGGCATGGGCGAGTTGCACCTCGACATCATCCGCTCGCGCATTCTCAACGAGTTCCGCGTCGAGGCCGTGGTGGGCCAGCCCCGCGTGGCCTACCGCGAGATTCCGTCCCTGCGCAAGCCCACCGAAACCGAGGGCCTGCACAAGAAGCAGACCGGCGGCGCGGGCTCCTACGGTCATTGCAAGATCCGTTGGGAACCCCTGCCCGAAGACCAGTGGGACAAGGTTGAGTTCGAGGATGAAACGGTCGGCGGCAGCATTCCGCGCCAGTTCATCAAGAACATTGAGGAAGGCGTGCGCAACACGGCGTCCTCGGGCGGCAACGCCAACTATCCCGTCTTTGGCTTCAAGGCCAGCGTGTACGACGGCAGCTACCACGACGTCGACAGCAAGGACTTCGCGTATATCGACGCCGCGCGCATCGCGTTCCGCACGCTGCTGGAGCAGGTGGGCACGGACATCCTTGAGCCGATGATGAAGGTGGAAGTGCGCGTGCCCGAAGAGTTCGTGGGCCCCATCGTGGGCGACCTGAACTCGCGGCGTGCACGCATCGAGGGCATGGAGCAGGATGCGGACATTCGCATCATCCAGGCCGTGGCCCCGCTTTCGGAGATGTTCGGCTACGTGCAGGCCATCCGTGGCCTGAGCCAGGGTCGCGCGAACTACTCGATGGAGCCTTACCGCTACGAGAGAACGCCGAACCACGTGAAAGAGAAGATCATGGCTGAACGCGGCCCCATCGGACGTCGCATGTAATTCACAGCCCCCGCCGGCGCCTTGACCGCGCGGGGGCCGATCATTACCCTGCCGCGCCCCCGGGGCTCGGCGGGGAGAGCGCGAGAGAGAACGAACATGGCAGAAGCAACCAAGGATCAGATCAAGATTCGCCTCGAGGCCTACGACCACGAGCTGCTGGACGCGTCGGCCAAGCGTATCTGCGAGACGGCCGTGGACAGCGGCGCCCGCGTGGCGGGGCCCATTCCTCTGCCCACGGATATCGAACGCTACACGGTTCTGCGCAGCCCGCACATCGACAAGAAGAGCCGCGAGCAGTTTGAGATCCGCACGCACAAGCGGCTGATCTACATCGGGCAGCCCACGGCGCGCACGATGGACAGCCTCCAGACCCTGGACCTGCCCGCCGGCGTGGAAGTGAAGATCAAGATGAGCTAGGCCGCTGGCCGGCCTGGAGTGATTGGACGCAGTCTTCGACCTCCGGCCTGTGAGCCGTGTCGAATCAATGAAGGAAGCACTGGAAGCGCAAGGAACAGACATGCCGGTAACCGCACTCATCGGGATCAAGCGCGAGATGTCGCAGCTCTTCAAGGCTGACGGCGAGATCGTACCCGTGACTATCCTTTCCGTTGAACCCTGCACGGTGACTCAGATCAAGACGGCCGAGACCGATGGATATTCGGCTGCCCAGGTCGCCTCGGGCGCCATTCGCCTCAAGAACGTGAGCAAGCCGCTCAAGGGCCATTTCAAGAAGGCCCAGGTCGAACCCAAGCGCCGGCTGCGCGAGGTTCCCTTGGCCAAGGATTCCAAGGCCAAGGTGGGCGACGTCATCAAGGTCAGCGACGTGTTCAAGGAAGGGGAGTGGGTTGACGTGGTCGGCACTTCCAAGGGTCGCGGCTACCAGGGCGGCGTCAAGCGCCACGGCTTTGCCGGCGGCCCCGCGGCGCACGGCACCAAGTTCATGCGCGAGCCGGGCTCCAGCGGCACCAACACGAGCGTGGCCCATGTGCTTCCCGGCAAGCGCATGGCCGGTCACTACGGTGTGGAGCGCAAAACGGTGCGCAACCTGCTGGTGGCCAAGGTCAACGACAAGGACAACCTGCTGTATGTCCGCGGCGCAGTCCCCGGTTTCTACGGCGCCTGGATTCAGGTGCGCAAGGCCAAGGCCAAGCGCATGCCCAAGCCCGATCGCGCGCTGCGCAAGCAGGCAGCGAAGTAACCGGGAGCGGGGCTTTTGGACAGAGAGCTGGCCATACGAAGCTTTTGAGGAACGCATCATGGTGGAACTGCAAGTTTATGACGCTGAAGGCAAGGCCACGTCGAAGGTCAAGTTCGACGAGTCCGTGTTCGGCGACAAGGTCAAGTCCAAGACGCTGCGCGAAGTGGTCTACGCCTATGAGGCCAACCTGCGCCAGGGCAACGCCAACAGCAAGAACCTGAGCGACGTCTCCGGCAGCAACAAGAAGCCCTTCAAGCAGAAGGGCACCGGCCGCGCCCGCCAGGGTCAAAAGCGCGCCCCCCACCGCCACAAGGGCAGCGTGGCTCACGGCCCGCACCCGCGCAGCTTCCGCGTGGAGGTGCCGGCCAAGATGCGCCGCCTGGCACTGGAAAGCGCCCTGCTGTCGAAGTTCAAGGACGCCGAGGTAGCCGTGGTGGAGGGTTTGAGCTTTGACAAGCCCAAGACAGCCAAGCTGGCCAAGATGCTCTCCAAGAGCGGCCTGGGTTCCGGCAGCGTGCTGATCGGGCTGCCCAAGGCGGACGAGAATTTCTACATGTCGTCGCGCAACATTCCGCGCACGCTGGTGCGTCCCCTGCCGCAGCTCAACGCCTACGAGGTGATCAAGCAGCGCCGCCTGCTGCTGACCAGGGAAGCGCTGGACGCGCTCAAGGGCGGGCTCAAAGCGCTGCTGGCCAAGGCCGCAGAGGAATCCAAGGCCGACGCCAAGGCCAAGGCCGCCAAGTAAGGCGCACATTTACGGAAGAGACACGGACGCAGGAACAGACCATGGCAGCCACCACCGAACACTACGCGATCATCAAGCGCCCCCTCGTCACCGAGAAGAGCAGCGCGCGCCTGGCCGACCTCAACGTTTACACCTTTGAGGTCGCTGCCGACGCCAACAAGTTCAAGATCGCCGAGGCCGTTCACGCCATCTTTGACGTGGATGTCGTCAATGTCCGCACCATCAACGTCAAGGGCCGCAAGAACCGGCGCAACCGCTTTGGCCGTTTCGACGAGCCGACGTGGAAGAAGGCCCTGGTGACCCTCAAGGAAGGCCAGAGCATCGAGCTGAAGTAGCCAGGCAGCAGTTAACGGGAAACGGCACTAACGCAGAATCGAGCAACATCATGGCGATCAAGACATTCCGACCCCTCACGCACTCGCTCAGGCACACGCGCCTGGTGGACTTCGTCGAATTGACGGAGAGCAAGCCGCTCAAGCAGCTCACGCGCGGCAAGAACAAGACCGGGGCGCGCAATAACCGCGGCCGCCAGACCGTGGCCGGTCGCGGCGGCGGCCATAAGCGCCGCCTGCGCGAGGTGGACCTGCGCCGCAATTCCAAGGACGGCGTGCCGGCCCGCGTGCACAGCATTGAGTATGATCCCAACCGCAGCTCCTACATCGCGCAGATCTGGTACGCCGACGGCACCAAGAGCTACATCCTTGCGCCTCACGGTCTCGAGGTCGGCCGCGAGGTGATGTCGGGTCCCACAGCCGAGCCGCGCCTGGGCAACTGTCTGCCGCTGGCGAGCATTCCGCAGGGCCTGACGGTACACAACGTCGAGCTGCAGCCGGGCCGTGGAGGCCAGGTGGCGCGCAGCGCCGGCAGCCAGTGCATTGTGGCCGGCCGCGACGGCGACTGGATCAACGTTCAGCTTCCCTCCGGTGAAGTGCGGCGCTTCCACCCGCAGTGCCGCGCCAGCATCGGGCAGCTCTCGAATCTCGATCACATGAACCAGAGCATGGGCAAGGCGGGGCGCCGCCGCTGGCTGGGTCTCAAGCCCAAGTCGCGCGGCGTGGCGCAGAACCCCGTCGACCATCCCATGGGCGGCGGCAACGACCGCACGGGTGGCGGTCGCCCGCCGGTGGATCGTCACGGCAACCCGGCCAAGGGCTCGCCCACGCGCAGCCCGCGCAAGCCGAGCAACGCGATGATTATCCGTTCGCGTCGCGGCCAGTCGGCGACCCAGACCGCCAAGTAGCCCGGCTTGGGCGTGTGGCGGCATGAAGCAGGCAGTGACAGGGCAGGTTTGGAAGGCAGGCAGCTAAAGAGGCTATAGGCGGAGCAACGATGAGCCGTTCACTGAAGAAGGGGCCCTTTGTTCACCCCAAGTTGCTGAAGAAGGTGCTCAAGGCCAAGGACTCGGGTAACCGTGAGTCGATCAAGACCTGGTCGAGGGCCAGCACCATTTTGCCGGAGTTCGTGAACATGACGTTCATGGTTCACAACGGCAAACAGCATCTCAAGGTGTTCGTGACCGAGGACATGGTCGGCCACAAGCTGGGCGAGTTCGCCCCCACGCGCACCTACAGGGGTCACACCGGTCACCGCAAGGCTGAAGCCAAGCCCGGCGCGGCATAAGCAGAGAGCGACGGAAGACAAACATGGCAGACACAGAAACGAAGAGAGAGTTTTCGGCCAGCGCGCGCAACATCCGCATGAGCGCGCAGAAGTGCCGCACCGTGGCCAACGTCGTCCGCGGCCGCAGCGTGCCCGAAGCGATTACCCTGCTGGGGTTCATTTCGCGCCGCGCCGCGCCGTACCTGAAGAAGGTCATCGAGTCGGCCGTGGCCAACGCCGAGGACTACGCCAACCGCGAGGGCGTGAACATCGACACGGAAAAGCTGATCGTGACCGATGCCCGCGTGGACGTGGGTCCGATGATGAAGCGCTGGCGCGCGCGCTCGCGCGGCCAGGCCGCGATGATTCTGCGGCGCTCCTGCCACTTCAGCGCCACGGTCGCCGTGCCTGAGCTGGTGGAAGAGCGCAAGCAGAAGCCCCTGTGGCTCAAGCCCCGCAAGCGCGTGAGCAAGGAAGCGCGTTTGGCCAAGCGGGCGGCCAAGAGCGGCAAGTCGGCGGGCGAGAAGAAGTAGCACCCCGGGAAAATTGACGCCAGGCGGCGTGGGAAAAGGCAAAGCAGGAAACAGACATGGGTCAGAAAATCAGACCGTACGGATTCAGGGTGGGCGTTACGAAGCCCTGGCGTTCGACCTGGTACGCGGGCAAGAAGGACTTCGGAACCTTCGTGGTCGAAGACTCCAAGATCCGCAAGCACATCGCCAAGAACTACCGCTATGCGGCCATTCCGGCGGTGGAAATCGAACGCAAGGCGGACAACAAGGTCACGCTGATTATCCACTCGGCCAAGCCGGGCATGCTGATCAGCAAGAAGACCAACCGCCTGAGCGACCTGGAGAAGGAAGTCAGCCTGCTCACCAACGGCAAGACAGTGGACGTCCGGGTCAAGGAAGTCATGAAGCCCGAAACGGACGCGCAGCTGGCGGCCGAGCGCATCGCCGAGCAGCTCGAGCGCCGCGGCTCCTACAAGCGCGCCGTCAAGCGCGAGATCGACATGATCAAGGGCGCCGGCGCCGAGGGCTGCAAGGTGCAGGTCAGCGGCCGTCTCGGCGGGGCCGAGCTCTCCCGCATCGAGAAGCAGGTGTGGGGCAGCGTGCCGCTCAACACGCTCGACGCCGATGTGGATTGGGGTTTTGCCCAGGCCTTCACCACGTTCGGCGTGCTGGGCGTCAAGGTGTGGATCTACAAGGGCATGCTCAAGGAAACGGAAGAGGCCAAGTTCGGTCTCGAGGCCGGCAAGCAGCAGGCTTAGGCCACGCTGCGGTGCCGGACCTGAAACTCGAAACACGATACACGGAACACGACCATGGCATTGATGCCCAAGAGAGAGAAGTACCGCAAACAGATGCGCGGCGTCGTCAAGGGCAACGCCACGCGCGGCAACTACGTCGCGTTCGGCGATGCCGGCCTGCAGACACTGGAAGCCGGCTGGATCACCGGGCAGCAGATTGAAGCGGCGCGTATCGCGATTTCGCGCGCCGTGGGTCGCGCGGGGAAATACTGGATCCGCATCTTCCCGCACAAGCCCGTGACCGGCAAGCCGCTGGAAGTCCGAATGGGCACGGGCAAGGGCGAGCCGGAGTATCACTGCGCCGTCGTCAAGCCCGGAACCATTCTGTTTGAGGTGGGCGGCATTCCCAAGGCCATGGCCCGCATGGCCCTGAACAAGGCAGCCAACAAGATGCCCACGCGCTGCCGTCTCGTGGAACGGGCGCACCAGCTCGGCTAAGGCCGTCAGGAAAGTCAGGCACCGCAGCACCGGAAAGAGCACTATGGCAACGAAATTTGAAGAGTTCCGCACGCAGCCCGAAGCTCAGCTCAAGGCCAAGCACAAGGAACTGACCCAGCAGAACTTCCAGGCCCGCTTCACCAGCGAGGCCATGACGCCGGCCAAGG
>JAANMU010001203.1_pt1 | contig 25093 bp, 41 predicted proteins | sample 7279701 | NCBI WGS metagenome assembly JAANMU01 (sample SAMN14094539, study PRJNA606508) | bioreactor metagenome | isolation source: A lab-scale SPAN reactor treating ammonium-rich wastewater day 57 | place: Ireland: Galway | collected 2017-03-13 | reverse complement strand
CGCCCGGCTGGGTGATGATCGTGGTTGATTCGGGCGGCTTCTCTTCGCGCGGAGCGGTCCACCAGTCATAAGCCGCGTAGCCCGCGCCCCCTAAGACGCTGGCGCCCGCGGTGATGGCGGCGACGAGCCACTTGCCGGCTTGTGACCGAGGGTGTCCAGGATCGCCACCGCCAACGGCTGCGGAATTGCTTGGGCCTGTTCCGCCGTCAACTGCGATACGGCCGCCCGTAGCTTGTCCGTTGCTGTCGGCGTTGGTTGCTGGACGGGTTGGGGCAGGACCGGCGCCGGTCGCACCGCCGACAGGGCCGCTTGGGCCTGCGTCGGCGTCAGTTTGGCCGCCAGTTTCCCCACCGCTATCGCCGCCAGCCGTCGTCCCAGTCGCGATCGCATACAGTAACCCCATCGACACAGAATCATCCTCGGGGAGCTCTGGCAGCGCACGCTGGACGGTCGCATTGTGCCGACACCATTTCGCGGTGCGAGTCTTCTCGCGCTCGCGTTCGATGCGGGCTTGTGCGGCGTCGATCAGCGTGCCGACCGCCAAATCTCTCATAAAGGGCTGCCGCTCTTGGCGGCCTCCATTAACGCCAGGGCGATGGGAGAAAGCCCGTCGCCCTCGTTCAGCAGTTTCAATTGGGCAGTCTGAGCAATCACGCGATCGGAAGCGTCCAAGTGGGCTTCCATGTCCGCAATGCGACGTGTGGAGCGGTCATCTTCCGACCGCTTCAACACGTCGAGGAATTGCTGTGCTTGCTCAGGCGTCATGGGTCAGACTCGCTTACGCGCCAGCGATGGCGCCTTGCTTCGGGCTGCCAGCCGCCGTTTGCAGTGCGGCAATCAGGCCGGGATCGTCGCCTACGCCACCGTGTTGGTGGATGAGGTTGGTGTTCACCACTCCCAACCCTTGCGCCAAGTGCTGGAAGGTGCCTTGCGACAGTTCCGAAGCGTGCTTGGCGCCGCTCGAAATCAGGGCCAGCATGCCGGCCGCCACATCATCAGGATTCATTGGAATTCCCCTCGCCGAATTCGGCTAAGTTGAAGGTACACGTCCGACGTGCCAGAGTAGGTAAGCGCCGGCGTCCCGCCGACGTACAACACAAGTTTGGGCAGCGTGCCGACATTGCGATCAGTCGGCGGCGCAATCAGGCGGATCTTGTCGAAGCGGGCCGCAGTATCCGAAACCTCGCGTTCCAGCCGGGCGTAATAGTCCGAACCCGGCGAACCGAGAACGACGAAATGCCGCTCGGCCGAAGGTGCTTGACCTGGCGAGCCGGCAGGGCCGATTGGTCCCGCAGGGCCAGCAGGGCCGCGGAACTTGTCGGGATTGGCGTCGATGTAGGCAATGAGTTGATCGGCCACGGCCTGCGGGTCGCACGGTTGGCCGTCTTTGCCCGGTGGACCTGCAACACCCGCCATGCCGGGAGAGCCGACAGGACCAACGGGACCGGGCGGGCCGCACTCGCCCTTCTCGCCCTTCTCGCCGGCATGGCCAGCGGGAATAGCGAAGTCGAACACATACAAGTCGCCGTCTCGCCGTAGGGTCACATCGGCGCGCCCTCCCGCGGGAGTAGTCGTCACCTGACCCACGGCGAATTGCGGGGCAACAGGATCGTCGCGAATGGGAGGGGCGGCCGGCTGTTGCGGTTGCGGCGCTACCGGCGCACGGCCGGGAATTCTCGGAGTGACAGCAATCGGCGCGGGGCGACGTTGCATAGGCTGGCAGGACCAACCGACGCCCGCCACGAATTGGCACTTTCCCACGTCCCACCGGCCGCCCTGCTTGAGCCAATCGACCCACCGCGTTTGATAATCCGACTCATCGCGGATGCCGTAGACCTCAGACAAGCCAGCCGCCCAGCCGGATGAAAACGAGATCTCACCGAACCGCACGAACTCTTGCGGTCCTTCCAAGAGGATCAACCACACCGCCGCCGAGTGGGCCTGCGAGTAGAACGCGCCGATGTCTTGCGGATACTCCATCGCGTTCAGGAAGCGACTGAATGCGGTCCCTCGCGACGTGTTCAGGACGTTAACCACCTGCTCTCTCTGGAAACCTTGAGCGGCCGGTGACTCGACAGACATTGCAGCGCCCTCGTCAAACCATCGCGGCAAGGGGCGGCCAAAGTGCGTTGCCAAAACTGTGTGCATGACCTCGTGGGGAACCACGTTGCCCAGCATCTTGTCACGCTCGCCGACCCAAGAGCCGGTGATTCCCACAATGCGGCCGTTGTCGAAACCGAACGACGTAGAGCCGCCGCCAAATAAGCCGCCGCCTTGGCTCGAGACGCGAACTGATGCAGGCTCAGACCAATCCGGCAGCTTGTGGCCAAGGAATTGCAGGGCCAGCCTTTCCCGTTCGGCTTCGCACCGCTCGGCAACCTCATGGGCGAAGTCGCCGCTGACGACGAAATTAGCCGTGCGGTGGTTGGCGGCTTGGTGTACGGTAGTGCGGGCAACAGTTGGGATTGTCTGGCGAGTCTGCCGCTTCGCCACTTCCGCGCGGGCCTCGTCCAAGATTTGCCGCTGCAACGCCTGATAGTCGCCCGGTAGCGTCATCCCGTCACGCGCCACCGTGGCGCCGGGCGTCATGTCCACCGAGTCAGGCCGCCGCTCGTCCCACAGTTGCCGGCCGAGGACCGCCGCTTGGTACTCGCGCCCTTCGGCGTCGGTCCAATTTCGGTCGCGAGGCAGGCTCGCAAGCACCTGGTCAAACAGCGTCGGCGTCGATTGCGCGGCCCAGGTGCGTGGTTGCTCTTGGCCGAACGTGGGCGAGCAAAGCAGGAACGCCGCCGCAACCGCAAGAAGCATCCACACAGCCGCAATCAGTAAGACCTCTTGGACAAACCGCTTCACGCCTTGATCTCCGTCGCAATGCAGGCTTCGCCGTCTTCGGCAAGCAACCGCTCGAAATGCTCGAATGAGATAACCGCCCGGCCGTTGTCGCCCCAGGAACGACCCCAGGAATTCTTGATCCTTAGCGTCTCGGCCCGCACATTCACGCCGTTGACCACCACGGCATGACCGCCCACCAACTCGCCAGTTGGAGCGATCCGCCCGCGCCGGCCGGGGTCCATCATCCCGCCGTACCAGTTGACGCCGATGACGACGGGGCCAACCTCCAAGATCGTGTTGACCACCGCCTCTAGGCTCGTTGCCCAAAGGAACTTGGCGACAAGCCCGCGGTCCCGCAGCACCTTGGCGCCGCCGCGTACCGTCGTGCCGTCGTAATCGTTGCCGGGGATCTCGTCGGCCGCTTGGGCCTCGCTATACAGCACCCGCGGCTTGATCGTGGGCAAGGGCGATGGTTGCGTCACCGGACCATCAGCCAACCAATGCAGCCACGCGTACGCCACGCAATGCGGCGTGTAGCCCTGGTCGCCCCACCACCGCCCATCGTTCCAGTAACGGTGCGTGCGCGACGATTCGCGCGTCTGCGGCAGGTGGCGCAGCACGGAGAATTGCTTGTCGCGGGCGTCGTGCTTGACGACTCGGCCGAATTGGCGGCGATTGCTCATCGCAGCACCCCCTCGGCAATCTGCCGGGCGAAGTTGATGCAGGTGGCATGGTCGTCCATCTGGTCATGCCGGGCGTTGACGATGATCCGGGCGTCGTGGATTGTCGTGGCCTTGGGGTCTTCGGCCATCAGTCGGTGTCCGCTCGGCCAGTTCGTGTATTGGCGGAATTGCCAAACCTCGCCGACGTTGGCGGGAATCATGATCGGCACGAACGAGAGGAACGCGCGCCATTGGCCCCAGGGGTACGGGTGGCGATACACCGGGTCGATCAACACCGCCTTGGCGACCTTGATGCCGTAGCCGTCGAGGGCTTGGGCTAGCTTCACCAGACCCCAGCCGCCGCCCCAGCTATACCCAACCGCCACGACCTTAGGCGCGTAGGTCGAGCTGCGTCGCACGGCCTCTGCGTAGTGCGTCCAATTGTCGTTCCACGCGTGTTGCCGCACTCGCACCCCAGGACCGCAGAAGCGGTTTTCCAGTTCATGCGCGAGCGAGTTGAGCAGCGTGGGCGTCCCGCCGTGCTGCGTGTAGCCGGTGATGATGTTGCACCACCGCTCAATAGGACAATTGCTCATCATGCAGACGCCGCCAGGCCCGCGTGTCTACTTCGCGACTCGTCCGCCGGTCGTTCACGCCAAGGGCGAGCTTTCGCTTGCCGCTAAGACGGGTGGCGACCGGCTTGTCGCCATGAAGAAATCAACGCTCGTTTCCTCCCACGAATCGCTTACGTGGTCAAGCGATGATTTTTGAACCCCGCCCGCACCAGAGCGTTGACGATCTCTCCCGCAAACTTCTCGTTGATCTGCGGAACCTGTAGTAGTTCCCGATACGAGAGCGACAAGAGTTGGCCGACAGTTTCGATCGCGGCGTGTTCTAAGATCGTCGGGATACGCGGGTTGACGTCGAGTTGTTGGACGTGGCTGGTGGCGTCCAGGCATAAGCCGGGACGCTTGGCGAACGCCTGGTGGGTAACTTCGACGGCCTCCGAGAGGTTTCCATGCCTCAGTGCAATCTCGTACCTGCGCAGGGCCATTTTGATGACCGGCTCGGGCAGGGCGCTCTCTTCGAGCGGCCGCGTCAGGCGGGGTATGGCTTTGCGTTCGCGCACGGGGAGACAGGTAGGCATGTCTGGTCCGCTGGAGAGAAGGAGGTTACTGGACCGCTGCTGGACTGGGCCGACGCGAGGCGCGTTTCGCCTTTCGCGTCAGAACTTCGAGCAGTCGCTGCTCCACATCGGGAACGCTCCGGCTTATCGCCAGACTCCGCAGGGACGCAATCGAGATTCGGCGTTGTCCGCCGGGAAGCGTGTGTCCGTCCAGGATGCCCTGGTCGAAGTAGCGGCCCACCGTCTTTACGGAAACGTCCAAAACCTCGGCTGCGTCGCCGGCCGGTAGCCCGTTGACCTTGCGGCGGTTGTGCCCAGCGTCCCGAGTGTCCATAGGCAGCGCGATCATGTTTAGATTTTGACGTTCGGCACAAAGTCTGCAAGAGATAAATCGCGGATCGCGCTGATTTGTCCGGTATGTCCGCTTTGTCCGAGTTTTAAGAGGCGGGGTTGCTTGGCGTGAGTTCAGGCTGGTTTGATTCGCTCCAGTCTATCAGTCGAAAAGCATATTACTGGCCCTTACCTTCGGTTATTGGTTCGCCAGTTCGGCCAGCACATCGGCATGGCAAGGGCGGTCGAGAGGACAAAAACAGGCCAGCAGCTTGCCGCGAAGTTGCGGTAGGCGCCGCCGGATCGTGTAGAAATGCAGGCACAAATCAACGCGATCCATGCTCTTGTCGCGAAGATCGTCGGGTGCAAATTCGGCATCCGTCTTGGTCATCCACTCGCGAAACCTTTCGAGAGCCTTTGGGCCAACGAATGGATTGCCAAGCGGCCCGGGACGCGTGACGCAGCAGGCGCCTTCCGGCATCCGCCAACCCTTGGTTCGCTTGCGCTGGATTCGCATTGGGTGTGGCCGGTAGGTCATTCCCCGCCTTCCTTTCCGCTGCAACCCGTCACCGGTCCACCCGTTAGCCAATACCAACCGCTCTTGCTCCGCGGGGATCGGCACAGATGTACCCACTGTCCAGGCGGTTCGAATGTTAGCCCAGGCCCATCGTTGAATCGGGCAGTCGGCGAGTTACACGTCAGGCCCGCACGGTGCTTGCAGTCGTTGCAAATCTCCATAACGCCCGGCATGGGCGTGTCTCGCGGCTGCTCTCGATAGAGGCGCGGATGCGGCTCAATGATCCGGTCCGCGCAGGATCGGCAGAGGACGATAAAGCGATGCGTCTCGCGGTCGGAGTCATCGCATTCCCGCCAGTAGGTGAGTTTGGCCGGCGGGGTGTGAGATTCCGTTCTTCCGCACTCCTGGCAGGCGCCGAGAACGCGGCCGGGCAATGTCTCGCTCAACTTGGGCCACTTGTTCATGCTTCAATTGCCTCCAACTGCGCCGCAACCACATCGGCCGGAATGTCGAAAAACCCTTGCGCGCCGCGGTAGGTAATCGGCTCGGGGAAGCGGCGGCACTCGGTCAGAACAAAGCAAAACGGGCCTTCGACGTGCTGGTGGCCCGCCAGCCACGGGCGCGCCCGGATCGCCCGGTAGTAATCGCCTTGGCTTTCCTTGTGGAAGCAATCAGCCAGTCGGCACACGCCCACGATGGCGCCGAACGGCATATCGGCCAGGGGCAGGTCGTACGACTCGTCCCGCGTCTCGGCCTCGTCCAGGTCCAGCCACTCGCGCGACTTGCCGGCGTGGATCAGCAGTTGCCCGCGGTATTGGGTGGGCCAGCGGCGGTTCTCAACTCGCTTGGCCCGGTCGTCTTCGTCGGACAGGACGATCAACGATGCGTAGGGTTGCATTACAGTAAGGGCTTTCATGCAGCGGCTACCTCCACGGAGTTAAGAATGGCAATCGCACGGTCGGCGTCGGCGTCGGTCAATCCGGTCGCGCCGTCCGTCTGAACGAACCGTTCACCGAACCCCGGCACATCCCCATCGTCGATCACAACGAACGACGCAACTTCTGGGTGTTCCTCCAGCCATTTGCGGATCTGCGTGGCCCGCGGCTCCCAGTCGCCTTCGGTGTGTTCTGGCCCGAGGTATCCCGGCGTGTCTTCGTCCTTGATGGTTACGCCGACGATCTTGTGGACGATTCCGAAAGCGCCATGCGTGCGAAGCATGTACTCGAAGCCGATCGTCGTCATCGCGCCGCAGTGAATCATGTAACGCCACGAGGACGACAGCACGATTTTCGCGCCGGTTTCCCCGAGGATGCGGCTCAACTGCTCTACGCACCGGTGGCGAATGCGATTGCTCTGGGCGGCCTCGTCCCAATCGTGGGCGTTCAACACGCCGTCGATGTCCAGGAAGATCACCTTCATACCGTCAGCGCCTCCCCCACCGCCGATTCATCGAGCGATAGACTACGCACGCAATGCACGCGGTCGCTCACCTGCCCCATGTCGCCCGGCTCGTGATTCAGCACCAGCGTTACCATCTTCACCTGCTCTTGCGCCTTCCAGGCCAGGAACCTATCTCGCATCGCCTCGGGCACGTGCACAATCGCATCCGTGATGCACACGATATCCGTCTTGCCTTTAGGGCAGCCAAGCTCTCCCCACTTCGACGGCAGCACTTCCAGCGGCACGTCCAGCGTTGTGCCGCCCGAATAAAAGTGCTCCAGCCACGCCATGAGTTCTTCGGTGTTGTCCTTGCCGGCCGGCAGTACGCAAAACGTCCCCTCGGTTCCTCCCGAGAAGCCCACCAAACAGCACCAGCGCTTTTGATGGCGGGCAACCCACACCAGGGCCAGGGCCATGGCCTTGGCCGTGTAGATCGGCTCGCCCTGCATACTGCCCGACTCGTCCACGACCACCACAATTGGCCCGCGCGCCTGCCCTTCGATCCCGCGATACTCGCGGCACATCGCCTGCCGTTCGACCAGGCGCCGCATCACGTCCAGTTCCAAGTCCGGATCGTCCAGCGCGGCCAGTTCGTGCGGCAGCAGCCGGCCCACGTCGCCGTCGAGCACGACGCCCACCACGTCGTCGCGGCCGTGAAGCACCTTCTTGCGCTGCTGCGCCTGGGCGAACCGTCGATAGCGCCCCGCCAATTCGCAAATGCGCCGGAGAGTTTGCGACCCCTGCACACGCTTGAACACTTGCGCTAGCCCCTGCGCGGCGAGCGCCGAACCGCCGGCGCCTTGCCCCAGCCCCAGCGCCGATTGAGCGTCGCGCAGGTCCGAGACGCTTTCGGCCGCCGTGCTGAGCGCCGCCGACGCCGCCCGCAGGCATTGCATGTCGCTCTTGAATTCGTCGCCCGGCTCGTCTTGTTTCGCGAGAACCACCCATTGCTCCGCAAACGAGGCGGCCGCGATCTCCGACGCAACCTCGTCCAATTGCGTTTCGGCGTGCAACGCTTGGAATTCCGGCGTCTCGAAGAGTTGCCGCATGTAGCGGGAGAGGCGTTCGTTCTCGCACTTCTTGGCGAGTTGCGGCGCCGGCTCAAACGCCGCGGCGTGAAAGTCGGCGGTGGCGAACTCGGCAGCCTTCGAGCCAGTGGCGTAGGTGTCCCGTAAATCCGAAAACGTCTTTTGAAGCCGTTCGCTTGACTGCAAAACCTCTTTGCCGCGTCGCAGGCTCCAATCGTCCAGTTCCAACGCGGTCGGACTGGGCGGCGTGGCGTCGGCTTGGCCAACGTCGTCGATTTCCAGTTCCGCCGTACCGCCGGCGGGAGTGTCCAGCATGCTCAGCAGGTCTTCGCGCGACATCGAAAGCCTCAGTTATTGGAGTAATGGCCTGGGAGGATGGTCGAGAGGGGAACCGGGCGTCCAGGTGGCAACCGCTCAAGCAGTTCCTCGACGAATTCATTTACGGGCCCATTGTCGGGAACGCCGAGGCATTGAACGAACACAAGGCACGGCGTACCGGCCTCGGTTACTCCTTTCCACATGCGACAGGTGGCGCCGTCAACGACGGTGATTTTGTCGGTCGATTCGATAGTGATTTTCATGGCTGGCCTAAAAGGGAATTTCGCCTAGTCGTTCTTGCCACATCGATTCTTCTTCGCCGTGGCGAATGACCGCCTCGGCGGCTTGCTCGTCCGTGGCCGGCGAGAGCATGACGACCGTCCGCGTCCGGGCGTCGAAAGCCGGCTGGCCGCTTTCGCCAGCGCGGATGTAATAGCCGTCCCTGCCGTCGATCCACCACAGGCCGGGAACACGCTCGGCACACAAGGGCGCCTCGCCGCTGCGGTACTTTTCAGCGTGCTTCTCTCGTCGCAGGCGCCGGCGACGCGCAACCGCTTCGCGCTTCCAAAGTCGTTCGAGGTTCATAGGGCCCTCATGGTGATTTCTCGAATTCGGCCTATTTGCTCTTCAACCTCAGAACGCGCCCGGTCAGAACGGGCGCCGTTGATTCCCTTCAACTGCTCATGTATGCCACCCAACTTCTTGCTCGCGGTAGCTGCTTGAATCAGATCCTTCGGGTCGGTCTTGTCGAGAATTTGATGCATCTCCATCAAGAGGCTGTTGATCTTCATGCCGGCCGGGTTCGCGATTTGACCGACGATCTCGGCCAGCTTGCGCGGCTGTTCGGCCGGATCGTCCCAAAGGATATGGCCCAGCACTTCCAGGTGATCCGGTTCCACTTCCGACGCGCCTTGCAGCCATGCGAACGCCTGCGCCGCCTTGATCGACTTGCGCAAGCGGCGATCGCCGGGCACGATGCCTTCCCGCTTCGCTTCGCGGTGGATTTGGCTCATGGCGTCCTTGGCCTCGTCGGACCAGGGGAGCGCCGACGCTTCCGCCGTGGCTTGCTCGATCTCGGCCGGCGTGATCGTGGTCGACAGCGCCGGCGTCAGGTCCGCCGACCACAGCAGCCGGCTCATGCTCTTTTCGCTTCCGATGGGACGCACCAACTTGCGGAGAAGGAAACGATCGAAGAGCGCGCCCAGTTCCTTGCCGCCCTCTTGGTCGCCCGGCCATTCATTGCTGGCCGCGATGCACAGTTTGAGCGGGCAGGGCAGCAACGCCCCGTCATTGCGGAAGGTGCGCTCGTTCAGCACTTGCAGCAGCGTATTGAGGATGGCGCTCGACGCCTTCCAGATTTCGTCCACGAACGCCACGTCGGCCGTTGGCAGCTTGCCATCAACGATGCGGCGGTATTTGTCGGCCTTCAATCCCGCCACGCTGATCGGCCCGAAAATTTCCTCGGGCGTTGTGTACTTGGTAACCAGGATCGAGAACCGCTCGCCCTGCATCCACTCAACAATCGCGTCGGCCATCATGCTCTTTCCGCATCCTGGCGGCCCGACCAGCAACACATGCTCCTGCGCCACCAGGGCGGTAAGCACCAAGTCAATTTCCTGCTCGCGTTCGATGAGCGCGGAGCACAGTTCCTTGCGGGTGGTTGCGAATTTATCGAGTACGTTCATGGGTTACGCTCCGTTGGTAAATGGTGATTGTTAGACGCTCGCCAGTTGCTCCGATTCGGCTCCCGCGTCTTCTTCCGTTTCGCTCTCGTCCGGCTTCAACTCCGTAATGCGCCGGGCAAGCTCCTCCTTCGCTCGCGACAGTTCCTCCTTGAGCCGTTCTTGCTCGGCACCAAGATATTCCTCGTAGCACTCGACCTTGTGGCGAATCGCCTGCCAGCGTTCCAGCGCCTTGTCCATCGTGCTTTTGCGCGTGGTCTCGTCCCAACCCTCGACGGCGGCGCTCAGTTCGCCGAGAAGCGACTGCAGGCCGGATTGCACCGCCTCTTTGACCGAGGCGTTTCCTTGCGGCGTGCCGGATGGAACGGGGAACCGCCACAGACTGCCGCCCATCGCGACTAGGAACGCTTCGACCTTCTCTGTGAAATCTCGATGCGCCAAAGGGCAGAAATAGGCGACTCCTTTTTTGGGATTGATGGGGTACAGGTCCGCGTGTTCCTTGAACAGCTTTTGCACCAACCGCGTCACATCCTGCGCGTTTCGGGTGTCGATGGCGTGCTGGAGCAATTCGCGGGCGTGCTGCTCCATGGCCTGGTTCTCGGCGCACGTTACGGCGCCGGTGTCCGGATCAAGCGACAGCATGCACTCGTAGTCGTACTCAAACCGGCCTCCCGCCAGGTGCTTGCGAGTAAACTGGAAACGGAGCGTTTTGGTTGCCGCGTCGTATTGCAACTTGTCGATCGCGCGTTCCTCTTTCAGATGCTTGCACGCACGCCCGAAAGCACTGCGATGCGAAAGCTCCGTCGCCTCGCCAGGATCAAGGCCGGCGTTTTTCAGCGACTCGACCAGTTCGGCGTAAGACACTTCTGCGGATCGCAAGTCCCACGTCACGACTTCGCCTAAGAGGGTGGAGTTACCATCCATCGTTATGATCCTGAGAAAGGGATTGAGGAGCGGTTTGAGAAGGAACCATCGACTCTTCGCCCGTTGCCCAAACGTAGGCGTTTCGGGCAGCCTCGATCTGAGAGCGAAGAAAGTCGAACTCGGGCACAGCAGACAGCGACAGGACCATTTTCAGAGTCACGTCGTAGACCATCAGGGCGGCTTCAAGCTTTCGTTCGGTGTCTTCCATTTGCCTTTTGCCTCCTACCGTGCTAGTCTTGATTGCGCAACTACATCAATAGTAGCAGTCGTCTTGATTCGGTCAATACTCAATCATGTCAAAAAAGAAAAAAACTGGTCATGGAGGTCCGCGCCCCGGTAGCGGAGCAAAGCCGATCGGTGGCGAGCGGATGGTGCTGCGTTCAATTCGTGTAGAGCCTTCACAGTGGGAGCGGTGGAAAGAGGCTGCGGGCCGAACAGGGGTGAATCTCAATCAGTTCATTCGCGACGCGGTAGATAAGGCGGCCGAGCCTTGATCTAGCCCGCCTCTCCCTCAATCCTCAGTTCCAGCCTCCGATCCACGTTCTTCCCCGTCACCTGCAACGGCGGTAGAAGCGTGATGCCTGAGTCGTTCACCACGATTCCAGCGTCTTGCAGTCCGTCCAGTACCGCTTTGATCCAAGCGTTCAGGCCATCGCCATCGCGGCGCCGCGGCAGGTAGAACGTCGCCTGCACCGTGGCCGTGGCGAATGGCTGCGGTGGCGCATGCTGACGCGCCACGAACGCCGACTCACCGCGTGTCTTGCTGACCATCTTCGCGCGGTACATCGGCTTTTGCGTACGCCCGTTCGGGTGCAATACTTCGGGCGGCAGGGGGAAGGTGAGAATCATTGCGCTGCCTCGTTCAAAACCTTGAGCAATTCCAGGTCCCACCGCGCCGATAGCAGGTCCGCCGCCGTCACCTTGCGGCACTTGTCCGCATTTCGGCGATTACCCGGCGCATACAACTCGGCGTACTGACCTGGCAACGTCGCCTCCAAATACCGGTCGGCGATCGCGCCGCCTTCGGGCGTCGAGGCGTACGGCTTGACCACGCACCGCACGTCAACATCCTTGGTCGAATACGCCTCCACCCAACCGTCGGCGTACAGCACAACCAGCACCTTGCGCCGGGCCGACTCGAACCGACTCAACAGGTCGTTGCCATCGGCGGTGTGTTGCAGCCAACGCTCCAAGGCTTGCAGCGAGTCGAAGCTGTACGGGCGAGCCGCCTCAAGCGCCGCCTGGCCGTCGCGACTCTCGCGCAGCCACTTGGCCAAATGCGACCTACTGAGGAAGGTTGGGGTCTTGATTGCTGTCGCCATTTCCTTGGTCCTGTCGTCCCTACTCCACGTGGCCCGCGTCCACAAATGCAATGCCGCCCTCAGGCGTCCATTCGAAGGCGAGATTGGTCGTTAGCCCCAACTCGCGAGCATTTCGGGAGCCGTCGAGAAGCCCCGCGATCGTCTTAGCGCAGTCGTCGCAGTGGCATGTCCCGCCGCCACACTCGCACACGCCTTGGTTCGTCGGGTGTGGCGGGTGAATCCTCAGGCAGGACTGGCACAGAGCTTTTACGCACTCCGGGCAAGGAACTCGCTGCCGGGCAACCGTGATAGCGCGAGTGTCTTTGCATCGCAAACATTTCATGAATTACGCCTCCCGTGAACGGTCTTCCAGTTCCTTGTCGAGCACCGTCCGGTTCTCTTCGATGTACGCCAGAACTTTCGGCCAATCCTTGAGCCACGGCTGGCCGTGAAGCCAGTCGAGATACGACGCGGGCACTTCCCCCATCGCCTTGCCCTTGAAATTGCCGAACGGCATCGGGTCACGATCCGTCAATGCCGCCTCTTTCACGAGCACGGAATGGTTCCCCTGCCGATCCTCGGTGATATGCGTCCGGTGGCCGTTCTGCTGGCGCAACTTGTCGGCAACCGACTCGGCTGTTCGTCGCGTTCCATAGACGCCGTAGACTCTCCAACCGGGCTTCACGTCTTCGCCTCCGTTGAGGTAGGTGCCGTACCGGCGCCGGATCGGTTGCCCGGCGTCTCGTTCGCCGACAATGCGTTTGATGATGCTCACATTCGCTTCCTTGGCGCTGTCGATACTGCTCGCTTGTGTCTGAATTTGCCGTTGCATACGTGACCCGCGACCGATTTAGCCGCTAGGCCGTCTGTCTTCTGCCGTTCGAAAGGCGTTGATGTGAACGCCCCCCCCCAACCCCACCGCGTTTACTGGCCGCAACATCACGCAAGCAAGGCTCGGCGTGACCCTCACCACCGGGTTGGTATGTCGGAGTGTCCGGCTCCACCGTTGGACGCCTACGTGTCTCCGCGGTCCCAAGCCATCGCGGGCGTTGCGAGCCGTGCGCTCGGCCCTAACTTGGGATGCCCGATTTGCACTCGCGTCATGTTGTCCGTGGTAGGACCGGACGGGCGATTGTCGCCGCCCATCGTTCGGCCATGCGAGTTGTAGGCCGTCTGCCGTTCAGGGGCTGCGCCGCTTACGTCGCGCCGCGTTTCATCCGCCGCGCCAGTTCCTCCAGCAGTTCCTTGCACGTCTGGGGCAATACCGTACGGGCTTCGCCATCGCTCCACGTCACATAACCCTTGTCCCGCAACGCCCGCATATGGCACATGACGCCCTCGGGCGACGCGATGCCGAACGCCGCGCAGATCTCGCGGATCGTGGGCGGGTAGCCGTGGCCCAGCCAGTAATCCACCAGCCAGTCGTGAATCGCGCGCTGGCGATCGGTGAGCGAATTGTCCCGAGTGGCGGTCATTCGTCGGTCGCCTCGGCCGTTTCGTACTTCGCCAGCACGTACGCCAACGCCTCTCGGGCTCCATCCGCGGCTGCGTCCTGGCCGTACACTGCGAGTGCGCTAAGTATTGCGTCAGCCTCGCTCAGCTTGCGCAGTTCGGTCTTATTGAGGCGAATGTCTGGAACGCCGCTTTTCAGGTGGATTTGCATGGCTCGCTCTTTGGGTTGGGGCTGTTACTCGATTTCACTTTTCCAATAGCCGACGGGGATCATGTCTGGAGTTTCGATGAACGCGACCAACTCCCCTTCGGCTTTTTCCTCGATTATTCGCGCCATTCCGTAACGACCGTCACTGACGACCATTGGCCCGGAACCAACTTGGTAAATGGGCATCACGTTCTCGCCGTTCACCATCTTTGTGCGGACGACTAACGGAATGTCGCCAAGTCCCGAGTCAATCATTTCGCTGAGGACATCGCGGAGCTTCGTAACGGTAATTCCGTACGTCTTCATGGATCGCTCTTTCTCGGGTTAGGTGGCTTCGGCCGCTCGGTATCCAATGAATCGTCCACACACGCCGCAGGTGGTTCGTATGCGCCCGCCTTCGGGCGGCTCGTCTCGCCAATTGCTTTCAACGCAGCACTTGGCAGGCTCGGGTTCCTTGGTCGCTTCCGGCGCCACTGGTGTCGGCAACCGCGTGGCGATCACCTGGGACCGCCACGGTTCACGGCCGATCAGCTTCGCCACCAGCGCCGCCACGTCGCGGTTGTCGCCGCTGGCCTTCAACACCGGCTGGCCTTCGGCTCCGTAGGCAAATGAGATCCCCACCTCATCGCATAACGCGATAAACTCTTCCGCGGTGGGAAGTCGGGATTCGGTCGTGTTGAGAAACGCGTCGAGGTTCATGGCCACTCAGAAATTGCACCACACCACTTCTTGCATCCGCCGCTTCACTCTTCCTCCGGATGCTTGGTTTGGCAGTTCAAACACGTGGCGATTCCAGCAGTTCAGCAGTTCGTCGCTGCGGTACAGCGCCGAGTCGTAGCCACTCAGGAGAAACCGCCCCTTGATCCCGGCCAGTATGGCGAGCAACTGTCGATGATCGTCCTCTGTCATTTCGTGGGCATACTCGCCGGTCGTTTCCCGCGTTTCATGCAGGTACGGCGGGTCAAGGTAAAACAGTGTCCGCGGACCGTCGTGTTTCTCGATGACTTCCAGCGCGGGGCGGTTGAGAATCAGCACCCGCTTCAATCGCTCATGGACGGCCGGCAAGCCTTCGACGCAGGTCAGCCACGCCGAAACCTCGTTGTTCATCCCGCGCCGTGTGCGCGTCTTGGTGACGCCCGAGAATCCAGCCATGCGACCGGCGAGAGACTGACGACAACGAACGAAGAACGCTACCGATCTCTCGACTTGGGACCATTTCGCGCGAGGATGAGGGATCTGCTCATCTAGGTCCGAGTCAACGAACTCTTGTTCGGAAAACGGAATCGCCTCGACGATGCGGACAAACTGCGGGAAAAGTTCTTCGTCTTGCAACACCTTCCAAAACAGCGTGAGATCAGCATTAACGTCATTCGCAACCTCACTGATCCCCTCCGGGTCGTTCGTCAGCAGCACCGCACCGCCGCCGAAATACGGCTCCACGTAATGCAGCCAGCCCGGATCATCAGGCGAGGGCTTATTGGGGTTCGCACACCGCGGCGGCATCAGCGCGACGATCTTTGCCGCGAGGTAGTGTTTTCCGCCGTGCCATTTCAACGGTCCGTTCACGCCCCGCCCTCCTTTTTCAACTTCGCCAGGACCGCCATCGCCTGCTTGCGGCTGCACGCCAAGGCGCCTTCCGCAGAGAACCCAGCCTTCTCCATCAGGTCGCGGACGCACGACGCCCGCCACTTCGTCAGGCCCAGCGAGTGGGCGTTCTTGACACCCTTCCACTTGAGCCACGCGAGTTGCTTGGGTGTCGCGCCGTCGCCGCCCGGCCAGTCGTCCGATATGGCCTTGGCCGATTTCTTCTGGCCGTCCGCGCCAACGCCGACGTGCCGATTGCGCGAGCCGCCGAATCCGTCGTATTCGGTGTCGTTGACGGCGGCGCGAGCCTTGATCGACCGCCGCCGCCTGTCCAACAGCGCGCGGAGGGCGATGTACGCTTCGGCCGTCTCGCGATCCTCGTCGGGGTCGGAGCCGTTCGGCTGCGCCGCCGTCGCCTCTTGGATCGCCTTGGCCGCCGCGCGCACGTCCGGCGGCAATTCATCGCCGCCCAGAATGTCGTTTGGCTCGCACAACTGATGCCGGCAGTTCTGCGGGTAGTAGGTGACGACGTGGCCCACCGGCTTGGGCGATTGCTCGATCAGCAGGCGCCGCTCTGCCGCCTCGTCGCGTCCCCCGGTGAGTTGGCCGCGAAGGCTGGAGTGCGTTCGGAATACTCGCCCGGTTCCTTGGGTGAACCGCACCAGAGAAGCGGTTGGCGCCGCCCACACGACGCGCGTCAGTTCCGGCACATCGAAACCTTCGGTGAATAGATCGACGTTGAATACATAGTCGATCTCGCCTTGCGCCAGACGCTTGCCAACCCGCTCCCGCTCTTCGTCTGCACTATCGGCCCAGAGGACGGCCGAACGTCCGCGCCGATAGCGTTGATCCATTAGGGCCGAATACGCTTGAGCCACTTTGACGCCAGGGCAAAAGATGATCGTCGGTCCTCGGTCTTCCGCCAGAGACGCGCAGACTTCGTGCAACGGACCTTCTTGATTCAACAGCGTTTCGACCTGCTCTTGGTTCAGGTCCGACCCTTTCATTTGCACATGGGAGAAGTCGAGACCCTTCACTTCGCGACGGAAGAACCGCAGAGGGACAATCCAGCCGTCGTTGGCTGCCTGCCTTGGCCCGTAGGTGTACGCCACCGAAATGTCGCCGCCGCAAAGATTGCCCAGCGCGACGTTATCTTTTCTCTTGGGCGTGGCCGTGAGAATCAGCACCCTCAGACGCGGGTTTCCTTGCGCGAAGTAATCGATCACCCGACGGTAGGTCGCGGCGACGGCCCGATGACCTTCGTCGATGATGACGGTCGAAAAGCCCTTCGGGTCGAACGTCGCCAATCGCTTGGGTTTGCAGAGACTTTGGACCGATCCAAAGACCACCTTGGCCTTGGTCAACCAACCTTCCGACCTCTGTTCGGCCTTCTCAATGGCCACGTCGTCAAATCCTTGCGCCGCCAGCCGGGCAATCGGTTGAGTCAACAGATAATCGCGGTGCGCCACGATCAGCACTCGGCCCGGCTCGGCCACGGCAAGGGACAGGTACATTTCGGTCTTGCCGGTACCGGTAGCCGCGACTATGGCCGTCGCCTGGTGGCTATCCCACTCGCGCCGCGCCGACTCGATCGCTTCTTGCTGGTAGTAACGGAGGTTGAACATTAGACCCCGAACGCCTCCTTGATCGTCTCGATAACCTTGGGGTCAGCTTCACTCTTGCCCAGCGCGCGGGACCAACCTAGTCCGTGGCACAAGACGCAATCCTTGCCGTGCGGCTGCTGGTTGCCCTCGGGAAACGCCTGCGCGTAGTACGCATAGGGGCAGACGGTGTAGGTGGGCTTGCAGTCTTCCAGGGCGTGAATGAAGTCAACTAACCCGGCGTGCTTGTAGCTGTCCCGGCCGTTGATCGAAATGCCTGGTCGCAGGAGATAGGCGCCGCCCGGATGTTCCGCCAACTTGGCGTATCGCCGAGACAGTTTGCGAGCCTCCCGCAGCATGTCGTCAAACTCGGCAGCCGCTTCGAACGCCGCGGCCGCGTGCGGCTGAATCGGCACTCCCCACCCGTCAACCGGCCCAGTCTCGGACTCCGATTCGTCCTTGGCCTCAGGCTTGGTCGCCTTGCCATTGTCCAACGCGGCGCCGATGCTCTTGTATTCGCCGGCTTTCACCGCCTTAACAATCTTGCGTTGGTCGCCCCAGTCGAGGTTAGCCAAAGCGACCACATCGTCTCGGGTGGACTTCACGGCCTTGTCGAGAACGGCCAACTTTACATCATTGGCCAAGCGGTCCACCGCCGCCGCGTATTTGTCGTCGCGGCGAACCGTAGCCTCGGTGACTCCGGTCTTTTTTGCGACCTCTTCCGAGGTTCGTTTCTTCGGTGGGTCATTTTGACCCACCGAAGGATTTGTTGGGTTTTTCGATGTTTTTGGAATTCCCCCGTCTTTGGGTGGCGTTGACTTTTTTGCGTGTACTGCGCCCGGAACGAGCGTCTCTTCGCAGTCCTTTTTTGCGGACTGATACGCCTTCCCGCGAAGGTATGACAGTCGCTCCGGGGTCATGTTCCGGCGGCCGCTCTGATGCTCGATCATCCATGCGATTACGTCCGCGCGACTGGCGAACGATTTGTCGCGGACCTTGTAAGGCAGGCCCGTATCGGTGCAGATTTCGTAGCGATTGTGGCCGTCCACAATCACCCATTGCTCTCGCCACACGATGATCGGATCAATGGCGCCGCCGTCCGCGACGATGTTGGCCCGTAGTTGCTCGCGCTCCTCGGGGGAAAGCGGGCCAAGCAGGTCGCGCAACTCGGGGTCAATGCGCAGAGTGTCCGTAGAAGACCGTCCCATAGTGTCGGATCGTCCCTAAAAGTAAGAGTGTTATCGAGCGCCGGCCTTGGCCTGGTGGCGTGCGTACCACCGCTCCAGCGCGTGCAAAACTTCCTGCCGCTGGCCCTCACTCACAGAATCTGGTCCCCGAGACAGCAGCTCATCGTAAGCCGCCTCGAAGTCCGTCACGTCTCTGGCCTTCTCGAATTCGGCCAGCACCGCTTGCCATCGCTCGTCGCTGAACGTCTGGTCGGCCACGTCGGGTGCCAGCAGGCCCACGCGATGCTGCGCCGTGGGGTACAGTTCGCGCATCTGGCGTCGCACCCAATCCGTTTGGTGCTTGATTTCCTCGCTAACTGATTGGAGCGTTTCGCGGCGCCAGCACCGCCGCAGTTTGGCGCCGCAGTCGTTCGCCGCGTCGATCTCGGCTTTCGTCGGTTGGTAGCCACTCCCGCCGCCATTGCCGTTGGGCGGCGCCGAGTTGCCAGCCGGCCGTTGCGGTGGGCGTTGCGGTCGGTCGCCTTCCTCGCGATTGTGTTGGCGCTGGTACTTCGAGCCGTCGAAGAACCCCAGGTACACGTCAGCCGCCACGCCCAGCAACAAGGCGCACTTGCCCAGCGCGTCGGTGACGGCCATCTTGTACGCCTCGTCGGGAGCGCGTCCCGCCTCGGTGCCGCCGATCTGCGGTCCCGTCTCGTAGCGCTCGCCGTCTTCCATCCACCACAAGGAAAGTTGGACGAACACAAAATCTTTTGGAGGCTCTCCGTCGCGAACCGGGAACTGCTCGCGCCACCGGTCTTGGATGGTGTATCCCCAGCCTTGACCGCAAGGGCCGAATTCCTCGGTCAATCGCTGGATGCGATAGGCCGGGCTAATGTCCGTACCAGAGAACCCACCAGCCTTCTTGAACGGCTTGGTGTGCTTGGGGTCGGTGACTTGCAACCGCGCCCAGTGGCGAATGTTTTGGGGTTTGTCGGCGTTAACCATTTTCACGATCCTTTTCAAACGCCGTCATGGCGAGCCAGTCCCAATAGTGTTCCCGGTTGTCGTGCCGAGGGTCGCGTTTCTCTTGGGCCGCGTCTGAAAGCCGCGGCTTGTGGCTGTCCTGTCGCGGTGGTTGTACGTCCGACCGCTCGGCCAATCTGCCTTGTATGGCCTTCGCAATCGCCAGTCCCGTTGCGGCCGATATTGCAACTTCCAGTTCGTCAAATGCGTCTTCGTCAATAGATTCGGAGTCGCTCACCATGAATAAGTTCTTGTCTGGGTCGTAAGTTACCCGCACTCCGCCAATGTCTACCGACAATGTTCCGAAAAAACGGATCGCAACTTTCGGCGCGAACTCTCTCGCGGCTTCGATCGCACAAGCGAAGGCTGACTCAAGAGCTGTCCCCATTACGCCTCCGTCGCCGCTTCGGCCGGCACGATGCGCAGCGCGGCGTCAAGCATGCCGTCGCTAATCGCATTATCGACGGCGCACGAGGCAGCACGGCCGATGCCCTCCGCTGGATCGTTAAACGTGTCCATCCATGACCCGTCGGTGTCGATCAGCTTCCATGCGGCCTTGTTCGCCCGGTCGATCCAGGCGTGTTGGAGCGAGTATTCGCCAATCTGGATCGTGCGGCCGATCACCTTAACGTCGAGCGTCGGCGCGTGCTTTCGCACCAGGGCGATGGCTTGTTCAATGCGATCTGCTGTGCCCGTCATTCCTTGGCCTCCTGTCGTTTGATGGCGTCGTACACTTCTTGGCGATGAATAGGCACTTGAATAGGCGCCTCGATCCCCAGCCGCACCTTGTCGCCGCGGATTTCGACGACCGTAATCACGATGTCGTCGCCAATGACAATCCGCTCGTTCCAGTGACGCGAGAGCACCAACATGCCGAGACTCCTTTCGGGATGAAAAAGGCGGGCGGCGTCCATTGACGCTAGCCGCCGCCCGCCCCGCCGTGAAAACCTTTTGCGGCTACGAGCCGCGTTGCCGGCAACACCTTCGCGGGGTTAGTTGGCCGGCAGTGACGCAAAGTCGGAGTCGAACCGACTGACCGGAGGATTCGTTGCCCTTGCGGGCGGCTGCTGCTCTTATCCGGTCGCCTACAGTCCTGGCCGCTGGTAGCCCCCAGCGTTCGCGTCTGGCCTTACACACCAATAGAGGGCCGTGGAATCGCACCACGCTGGCCGAGGTTATGAGCCTCGGTGAAACACTTGCCTCCCACCCTCTGCAACGCCGCTGTTCAGCCTGTCGGCTCGGCTTCGCGGCTCTCCGTCGGTCGCTCGCACGGCAGCAACCGTTTCAGGGGCTTTCGCCCGTTCGCCTCTTCCCTCTCCGTCTCAGGCCGCACGATCCCGACCGCCCCAGGGGCGTCGATGCCGATGCGGGCCTTTGATCCCTTGTGGCCGAGGAACTTGATGGTCACTTCCCCGGCTGGCGTGTCCAGGCGAATCGTCTCGCCGATCTTGCGCGTGACCACCAGCATCTTGCTCATCCTCCCATGAGACCAATTCACCGCGGAGGATAGTCACACCCTCCGGCGCCGTAATGCCCAAGCGAATCGACCCGTCGCGAACCCGTAGCACCTTGACGGTGATACTGTCGCCAATGCGGATCGTGTCACCCGAGACTCGCGTTAACACCAACATCGCAACCCCCCTTGGCCGTCAGGCCGTGTGTCGGGGCGTAGTGCCCCAAGGTCAAACACTCGCACTCTCCACCGCCTCGCGGCGGTCCAACTCGCGTAGCACGTCCATTCCCAGCGGCGTGATGCGGTACGCATCACCGAACCCAACGGGCATGTACGGGTTGTCATGGTCGTAGAACGTCTCGGCCTTGCGTTCCGCCAGGCCGTAGGGCACAAGCAGGTCCAGACCCACCCGCGCCAAATCGTCGGCCGAGGCGTAGCCGGAGCAACGCCCTTCGCTCACCCAGGCCATCGGCCGTTCGGATAAGAGACGCAGATGCCGCGCGCTGTACAGCATCGGCGCCAAGTCGGCTTTGATGGTCGCTTGGCTGTGGGTGGTGGTTGTCATTGCACAGGCTCCTTGCTAATCAGGCACATTGGCGCATTCTCGTCGCCTTCCGCCCACGGCCGCAGAACTTCCAAGGCCCATCCCGCCAGCGGGTCGCGCATCTTGAGGAAATCCGGCCAGCACTTATCGCGGCACACCAAGATGAATCCCGCGACCTTGAGCTTGGCCGCGTCGTCGCCGGCTGCGCGGCGCAGTATCTCGGCGATTAAATCGTGAGACTGCCAAGCAATCTTGGCGCGTGACTCACCACCGCGCAGGTTCGCATCGCGCAGGTTCGCACCGCGCAGGTTCGCACCGCGCAGGTTCGCACCGCGCAGGTTCGCACCGCGCAGGTTCGCACCGCGCAGGTACGCACCGCCCAGGTACGCACCGCCCAGGTTCGCATCGCGCAGGTTCGCACCGCCCAGGTACGCACCGCCCAGGTTCGCATCGCACAGGTTCGCATCGCGCAGGTTCGCACCGCGCAGGTACGCATCGCGCAGGTTCGCACCGCCCAGGTTCGCACCGCCCAGGTTCGCATCGCGCAGGTGCGCATCGCGCAGGTTCGCCAAGTTGGCCTCCACTGCGGCCTTGAGCGTCTCGCCGGTGCAGATGACTTCGCCGGTAAATCGGTTCTTGATTTCCACTGCTTGCATGGCCTTACTCCTGTTCTTCCACGATCCGGATCAACAGATACTTGTTCATGCTCATCATGCTCATCATGCTCATCATGCGGTCATCGGAGTCCAGTTCGGTCGTCACAGCGGCTCGCCTCCCTTCGCTCGCTCGGCCAGCTTGGCGCGCTGGATCAGGAGTTCGGCGGCCTTCTGCCGAATCGCGTGATGCACGCTCGATGGGACGCGAAGCGTGATAACTCGCGTCGGCTCCTTGTCGTCGCTCCCGCCGTCCGATTCACTCTCCCGCAGTTCGCGGAGCATGGCTTGGATGTCGCCGTGGTGCATCGTCTCGGCAAACGCCTCGCGCTCTTCCGACGTGGCGAATGCCTCGTTAATCAGACCCCGGACCCCGAAGACCTCCCGAAAGAAATCCAGCCAATGCGGGCGAGTCTCGTACAGGCTTCGGGCCGCCGAGTAGACCGCACCGGCGCGCTGGATCAGGAGTTCGTCGGAGTCCAGTTCGGTCGTCATTGGGCGAGTCCCTTCGCTTTGGTGACTGCTTCACGCAGCGCTGTTGCCGTCGAGTTTTCCGGCGTATCCTTGCCAGCCAATTGGTACGCGGCCAACGCGACCTCACACGCCGCCAGCAAATCCGGCGCGGCGGAAATTAGGTGAGCGTTGGCCGGGTTGTCGATAGCCTCGCCCTCTTCGTCGTAGGCGATGGGATTGGCCACGTCGGCCACATGCACCCTCTGGCCGTCCAGCGTAGCGACGACGGGAAAATGGTCGCCCTTGTAGGGTGCGTAGAAACTCGAAGTGAATCGCCACGGTCCCGGCGTGTGGGTCAGATTGTCCGCTTGGGTCGTCATAACCTGGTCCTCGTGAAATGGGGCTAGTGCTTGAGCTTCGCAATCTCTTTCGCAATCGCAGCCTTGATCCTTCGCCCCTTCCGCTTCGACGGCAGCAGCAACCCGGCGCCGATTAAATCTTTCTCTTCAACGGTGCCTGATCGAATCTGACCCATGCAATAGCGGTGGCATGACTGGCACAGGCCGCGCGAAAACGCTTCGTTGTCGCAGCACAGGCACAGGCCCGACTCGGCCCTCTCGCGTATCCACTTCTCGCTTCGCCGTCCCTTAGCCATTTGGTCCCTACTTCCAAAATTCGATCACCTCGGGGTTTTTGTGACTCACCCTCTGAGGCTTGACCGACGATCCGATGTACCGCCGTCGAATGAAGTCCTCTAGGTCCGACTCCAAGATTCGGTAGCGTGGCCGAACGCACCCACGCCGACCGGCGTTTATCGCCTTCAATTCGTCGGCCTTGATCCAGCCAATGACGGTTTCCGGCGATACTCGAAGCCGCTTGGCGACTTCCGGAGGCGTTAGGAACGTTGCGTCCATGTGAGTAAGGTATCGACACACTTATGCCTTGTCAAATCATTTTTATGTTCGATTCAGACATAAGTATGCCAATACTTGACGTAATTCCTTACATATCAACACCTTCCATTGACAAAAATATTTGTAGAGATAACTTGGTTAGGACAGAGGACAAACATCAACGCACTGAGGGTGTAGTTCAGATGGTCAAGATTCCAGCGACCGAAAGCGCCCAGACGTTTCGCGAAGTGGCGAAGATGCTTAGGGAAAAAGCAAGCGACCTTGACCTCATTGCCGCCGATTTTGAGGTGTACAACATTGAAGCGTTGGGAATTCCCAACAAGGCGACGGCAATTAAGGCGATTCGCACAATCGGCAAGTGGGTTCGCGCGGCGGACGACTGCTTAGATGAAGCAAAGATTTCTGGCGGCGCGTACGGAGAAAACACGGAAGGCATGGGGCCGCTCAAGGGAACGACGCTTAGACCCAGGGACGGTGCCGCAGACAGAGAGAAGGGCGGAAAGTCAAAATCCAGCAAGAGAAGCGGAAAGACGGAGGGTTGAACGGTGGGCAGGGACGCCAAGCCAGACAAGCCTTACCCCGATTTCCCTCTGTACGCGCACGCCACCAGGCGATGGGCGAAGAAGATTCGCGGGAAGCTCTACTACTTTGGGCCGTGGGACGATTGGCGCAAAGCTCTCGACACGTACCAAGATCAACGGGACGACTTATACGCCGGACGCGAGCCCAGGCAGCGCGGCGAAGGGTTGGTGGTCAAAGACCTCTGCAATCGGTTTATGACGGCCAAGCAGCGGCAGAGGGACACCGGAGAGATTACCCGCCGTTCCTTCGACGAATACTACAAGACGTGCGACCGCTTGGTAAAATTCTTCGGCGCCGTGCGCCTTGTGACTGACTTGGACGCTAGCGACTTCGAGAAGTTCCGCGCAGAGTTGGCGGTGTCGCGCGGCCCGGTGTCTCTCTCCAATGAAATCGGCCGCGTGCGGGTCGTGTTCAAGTACGCCACGGACAACCACCTCGTTCCAGTCGTCGCCTACGGCCAAGGATTCAAACGGCCAAGCAAGCTGGTATTGAGAAAAGAGAAGGCCCGTCGAGGCGTCCGCATGTTTGAAGCGGACGAGCTGCGTCGCGTCCTTGCCGTCGCCGATCCCACAATGAAGGCAATGGTTCTCTTGGGCGTCAACTGCGGCTTTGGCAATCACGACGTTGGTTCGCTCGCGTTCCACCACTTGGACCTGCCTGGCGGTTGGGGCACATTCCCTCGACCGAAGACCGGCGCCCCGCGCCGGTGCAAGCTGTGGCCAGAGACCGTCCAGGCGTTGCAGGAGGCGATTAGGCAGCGTTACGAGCCAAGGGACGAGCAAGACGCCGGGTTGGTGTTCGTCACCAAATACAAGCAATCTTGGGCCAAGGAAACGCGGGATAACCCGGTATCCGTGGAGTTCCGCAAGTTGCTCCAGCAGATTGACGCCGACGCCGAACAGGAGGCGTCAAAAACAGGCGTCACGGCGCCGGAAAAACTTTACCGCCCTGGCCGTGGGTTCTATGCTTTACGCCACACGTTTGAGACAATCGGAGGGGAAAGTCGCGACCAAGTAGCGGTCGATTTCATCATGGGGCACGCCAAGGTAGACATGGCCACCGTGTACCGAGAGCGAATCAGCGACGAACGACTTGAGAACGTGGCGAACGTCGTCCGGGTGTGGCTGTTTGGCGAGCAGGCGTCAAAACAGGCGTCACGGAGAAAACGCCCCGCCAAAAAACGCGAAAAACCCAATACGCGCCCATAGCTCAGCCGGATAGAGCAGCGGACTTCTAATCCGCAGGTCGAAGGTTCGAATCCTTCTGGGCGTACTTATTGACACTTGTGGAACCAGTG
>JAANMU010001201.1_pt1 | contig 25139 bp, 28 predicted proteins | sample 7279701 | NCBI WGS metagenome assembly JAANMU01 (sample SAMN14094539, study PRJNA606508) | bioreactor metagenome | isolation source: A lab-scale SPAN reactor treating ammonium-rich wastewater day 57 | place: Ireland: Galway | collected 2017-03-13 | reverse complement strand
GTCGTCGGCCGCCTCGGTGATGATCCACAATTTCACGCCCGTTGTCGTCTTGTACGCCGAGAGAATCCGGCTGCCATCCTTCAGAGCCTCGTCGTTGAGTCGCTTATCTTCGTCGCCAAGGTCACCCCAGTCGCCATTGGTATGTCGGGAAAGGAACTCCGCTGGTGATTGTCCAGCGTCCCGAAGAGCCTGCAAGGCACCAGGCGTGGCAAGAACTTGACCGAGCGAAAACTTTGGCATGGGAGAGCAACCATAGGAAGTGTGAAGTACGACACGGCGCAATGACATCCGTCGCTCATTAGTTTGCCGAGAATGGGCCGTCAGCCTTTGTCCCAGGCTGATAAACGATCCCGCAACTGGTGCATCGCACATTGTCGTCGTCGATCCAGACAAGCCGGTCGACACGACGCTCGCCGCAATTCGGGCAACCCAGGTGTGGTTCTACACGGTCATCATCGTTCATTCGTGTTTCGGCTTGTCAACGAGGAGCGAAAAGAGAAGGGGACACCATGGAACGATCCACCAGGAGCCCCAGACCACCGTTTCCTATTGGGGAATACGGATTATTTATTAGCGATCGAAAAATGTTACAAGTTGGAAGGTGAAGCGGTATGGTCGCCGTTCCAGTTGTTCCTCTTTTTGACATCCGTCGTTGGACGACTAATCAAGCACGCTCGCCTCATCGATCTTGACCACGATTATCGGGCCACGTTGACGGCGGTAAATTGGGAACGCCAGCGATGCTGGCGATCAGGTGTCGCCTTCACCACAGCGTCGTTTCACCCGGCGATCCGGCTTTATTGTTACGTTCCCTTACTGCGTCGAATCACAGCGCATTCGGGACAGAAATTGCCGTCGGGATCGCTCCGTCCGCCGTGATCTCGGCAGTAGATTTCGAGCAGTCGATCGTGGCTCCAATCTGCCGTAATCTCCCCGTACGCCCGCACCACCGAACCATGCCAATCGAGGCGAGTTAAAGAGATGCTAAACCCGCTCAGACGTAGTTGCCCGACGAGGCGGTCGAGGTCGACCTCGTTCTCACTGGTAAGGCGAACAAATATTTTTGGCATGCAATCCTTTCGACAGATGGTGGTGGGACAGCACAATGACATCCGTCGTGATTAGGCCGCCACTTCGGCCGTCCACGCCATCAGCTTCTCAAGATTGCGGCCGAATTCGCTAATCGCTCGTTCTGGTGAAAGAGATTCGATCGAGCCGTCGAAGTAGTGAAAGTTCCATTTGCCGGTGTACGGGTTGCATCCGGAGCCGATTGCTGAGGTAATTGCACGTCCCTTCGCAACGTCGTCAAAGCGAGTTGCGATCCAGCTGCCATAAACGGAGATGTGGAGCAGGCCAGCAGGCGTTTCGAGTTCGTGGGTGTAGAACCGCCCTGGCTTCGCTCCACGACTCACAATGTAATTTGTAACTACCTCTTTGAAGTGTTCCTCGGCTTTGGCAAGTTGTTTGGCGCTGGGGCGGCGTGGCATCAGGTATCCTGGGTCAGGGGAAGGAACATTGAACGACACTCGTGGGACATCCGTCGCTTGACAAGCCGTTGCGTACGTCGGCCCCACCCTTCCCGCCATTCGGGAATAGTGGGGCCGACGACATCCTTATTCATCATCCTGCCTTCTTACCCACCTGAACCCACCGCAGTTGTCGATACTCTCCGGCTTCCACGAAGAACAGCCGTAGAACTCTCGTCCTTTGCTCTTTCCTTTCTTCGCTGTCCGCCGAACCATCGGCTCGCCACAATTCGGACAGGGTGGGCCGAGGAGAAGATGCCATTTGCTGATGAGGTTCAGGAGAGAGGTGTCCCAGCCTCTATCTCGACAAATCTGCTCGACATTGCCGACACGGAGCGGTTTGCTGTCGGCGCCACGATACCAGACCTCAATGCGGATCGTATCTCTTGCAAGTCGGCCACTCGTTTCGACCCCACTGCAGATGCGAAGCGAAAAAATACGTCCGTCATGTTTCATGACCTGCCCCCAGACGAGTTCTTTCACCCCGTTGAGGGGCATCTTCCGAAATCCCTGCGATTCGAAGAACCTCGCCAGGTCGGCGGCAGTGATGGTAGCGTGAGGCGACATCGGAGGTGTTCCGTGGTGTAGTGCGAAGATACCAGCCGCTCTGGTTTTTCCGAGAGCGGGTTTAACACCTACGTGACATCCGTCGCTTGTTACACTTCCTCACGTCGCCCCTTTGCTTCAAGATGTTCATAATTGGGAAATTTCGTGATTTCTGCCTCCCCTTTCTCGCCCATCCAGTCGTTAATCCGGCCCACGAAACCCGCCATCATTTCGTTCCATTCACCGATCTCCTTTGCCAGCGCCGTGACGTCTCGCTGCGTCCAAAATTTTCCTTCGTCGGAGACACTAGACACAAGCCCGAGCGACTCAGCAAAATCAAGCATCTTGATGACGGCCAAGTGACAGCGGAGAAAGTTCTCGACGCCACCGAACCTGGGATTGCTGGCGTATTGCGTTTTACAGAAAGAATGCCAGCGCCAGCCGGTCAGGCCCGTGCGAAGCCGGCGTTTGCGAATCTGCCAACCACTACGGTCTTCGATCTCGATGTAACTCGAATAGCGACACAGGCCGAAATTTGCTGGCTCGCAGCCATCGCCTGGATACGCTTCAAAGGCAATCACGTGTTTCGGAGCGACCATGTAGTAGCAGGAATCGCCGCCCCGCATCTTCCGCTCGACATCCGCACATGCCTGAATCAGCAACCAACGTAGCGGATCATCCCCGTCACGATCTTCAAACTCACATCCGGCGCCATTCAGCTCGATGATGTCGCCGACGCTGGCGAAGGGAAGATCAAGCGCCCGCTGCCGGAGTCGCTCGACTTGGTTTCGAGCTGCTTGGTAAGTGTGGCAAGATGAATGAAACGAGTAGTGGATCGTTAAGCCCATGCAGTTGTTTTCCTTGGCGATGTTGTGGGATATGCCTCCTTGACATCCGTCGTGGTTTGGTCGCTGGGGCGTGACCTCATTCTACCCTCCGAGCCAACGCCGCCTGAAAAGCGTGTTCAGTCGCTGTGGCGATCTCGCCAGCGTCGTTGCCGGTTAGATCAGGTTCGGCATTGAGCAGCACAAATGCATGATTCCAGATGATCGTGGCGAGTTCGTGAATGCGATCTTGGGTCATTGGTGGGCGAAAGTTAGCAGTATCGATTCGACACCTTTCTGACATCCGTCGTGAGCTATCCTAAAGCCCCTCCTTCCGCATTTTGCGGAAGGAGGGGCGTGCTGTTGCTCCTTTTCTCACGCCGCCACCGCTTCTTCCTCCTCCTTGCCCTCTTCGCTACCTCGGCTGAACTCCAGGACATAATCCGCCGCATCACTCGCCGCCGTCGATGCCGTGAAGATGGCCTTGCTGTCTGCACGCAGCACTTCCAGCCAACTCTTGAGATAGGCAGCGTTATTCTCCAAGCCGCCGGTGTTCGGAACACCCAACGCAGCGGTCAAGAAAGCCGCCCCGAGTTCCGCCACAAGCTCCTCGGCAGCGTAGGAGTGGCTACCGAAGCGAGTCAGTTTCTCCAACCGGCTGAGGCGAGACTCGTGGCCTGTCCAATGCGCCAGTTCGTGTAGCGCCGTCGAGTAGTATTCGGCCGGCGATTCGAATGCTTCCTTCACGGGCAGCTGGATGAAATCGTCGGCTGGACGATAAAACGCTCGACCGCCACCAAACCGAATGTCGGCGCCAGTCGCAGCGATCGCTTCCTCGGCGGGAGCGAAATCGAGGAAGTCCGTGGCGGGCCGCATCAAGCGAAATCGGTCGAGTTTGTCGCCGCCGCACTGGGCGAGGTTGAACACGGTGTATTGGCGGGCAAAGAACCGACGTTCCTCTCGTTCTTCGCCGGTGGTCTTATCCGTCACGACCTCCGTCGTCACACTCCAATAAATCACCTTCGTCCCATGTTCGCCTTTATTGACGAAGCCGCCGAGACTTTGCCAGTTGCGAAAGGTTCCCCAGAGGTTGCTGTCCCAGCCGTTTGCTTCCGCCGCCGACCAAAGCAGCAGCACGTTGACCCCACGGTAGGAGCGGCGGCTCAGGACGTTTGATGGCATGCCGCCGCTAATGGCCGACCACGGTTTGCGCCACGGCGAGACGCCGGCTTCCAGTTGTCGGATGATCTGCTCCGTGACCTGGGTGTAAATGTCGCTTTGCTTCGGCATCGTGTCGGCTCCGGATGGAAAGGATCGTCGAGCGTTCCCTTTTGTGACATCCGTCGCTTGAAAGGCATGACAGGGTGAGATGGCCGAGTGGGCGCTGGTATCACGCAAAAGAGGAGCACCCGCCGACCCCTGCCGCTACCGCTCATCCACCAACTGCCCGCTCCGGATTTCCAAACTACACCGCTGCGCCGCCTGCTCGACCTCGCCGAGAACCTTCTCCGCCAGTTCCTGGGTTTTTTGGCTCGATTCAAAATTCGATCCCCAATCGTCGCCCACGAATTTGCGCAGTTCGACCACCTGTCCGAGGCGATTGATGTAGGTGGCGATGACAGAAACCAAGATGATCGCTCCCATTCCGCTCTGTTGGCGGAGCCTCGTTGTACGAACGATATGATCTGGCGGCGGATCACGCTCCAACTCGTGAACGAATTCCGAGACGCTGTTAAAAAGCACTTTCATAGGGTCAGTCCTGGCTCGAAGGGATGGTCGGATATGAATCTGACATCCGTCGCAGAACACATCGCCGCTGTTTCGAAAAGCAAGCCACCCCGCCTTCCCGAACCGGGTAAGCGGGGTGCCAAGTCTTCGTCAGAGCACAAGGGGCGTGCCTATTTGTCCGCTTGGAAATTGAAATACAAGCGAGGCTGATGCTGAAACTCCAGCGACCCGATCACGCCATCCGACTTACGCCGCACAACAACGTAAGGGGCCAAGAAGCCCCGCACTTCGAAGTCTTGGGACAGTTGCACAGTGTTCCACACTTCGCCGTACCTGGCTTCCAATTCCTGCCGATCGTCCGGGGCGGTGTTGATCTCCGCCAGTCGTTCTCGGCGAAGCGGTTCCGTCTCGTCATTCATGCATTTGCTCCTGCAAGTGAAAGGGGTGACAGATGCACGACGACCGTCGCCAATAACGGGATCACATCGATTTTTTTCACGGTGAAAAGTTTTCGCCCGCTCCTCCGGCCACAGGGAACCGTGCGGAAGACCGGAGCGAAATATTTCGGACGGTGTTTTACCGGCGATCCATACATGCCGGCCGAGGCCCGCCGGGCCGAACCTACTGCAAAAATTTTGCTGTAGATTCCCGACATTGCACACGGCGACCACGACGCTCCTTATTAGACAATGCACAACATTCGACAATGCACAACATTCGACGATGCACAACATTCGATGATGCACAACAGATCGACGCTGCGAGGAACGCCAGAAAAAGATTGCCGTTTTAAGTTGAAGCGACGGAACAGGCGGCGGGAAAGTTTAAGCGCTGAGAAACGCCTCCCTGGAAGGATAATTCTCGCCGCCGGTCAGCAACAGTTTTCACTGTGAAAAGCCCGGCGCTTGGCTTCTACCGGCCTGTTCGCCATCGCTACTCGTCACCGTAGTTATCTCCGAAGTAGCCGTAATACTCGTCCGCCCGCTCGAAATCTTCGAGTTCCTGTTGAGCAAGTAACTCGTCGCACGGCTCATCCAAACATTCCTCGGCGGCGGTCGGTTCGTTCAGAATGTCACCGCAAGCGCAGGGGAGGTGATCTTTCAGCCATTGATCGAGATTGTCATCCATTTGTCGTCGCTGGTCGGAAGAAATCGGGTGAAACGGCACAGTGACATCCGTCGTGCAATCACGACATGTTGCAAAAATTTTACGGTCAATCCGTGATCCGGAAGCAGCGAGCGAAACTCTTGGCATTCACCTGGATCGACTCAGGGGCGTTGTCCAACACCGTCAAAAGGAAGTATGGTCGGCCCTTTCCATCGATGAGGGCGTTCCGATACCGCCGTTCGTCGCCCTGGCAAATCCGCTCCACAAACTCCTGCTTCTCGTCGTCGGTTGCAGGTCGCACCCAGGGTTGTTTTTCGATCTCAGCGGCTCCTTCGGCGCCGACAAGTAAAGTTGCGATCGGCTTGGCTTCGGTGTCAGTGGTCATGACGGCTCATCCTGGGAAAGAAAATGAATGTCCGTTCGAGACGACATCCGTCGTTGCCAAGAAGTCGAGAAAGCAGAGAAGAAGTGAGCCGGATACGCTCAAAAAGAGAAATCTCTCTACCCAGGTGAATGCGTAGACGTGGCGACCACAGGCCGCCAGACACTTGGTCACCTAACCAAATTGAGAGGATCTGAAATCCTATGAGGCTGCACAAACGGCATGGCTACACGTTGCGGGGTGGTAAGAGAATCCCCTGCACATGAAGTGAACGAGAAAGCTGCACAAACTTCTTATCTCTACCCGCCATTGTCGCCAGTGCCTCAAGGTCGACACGGCTCGGCGCACACACCGCCCGGCCGCCAGCCCGCTTACGAACACAGCTCGTTTTGATTCATTCAAAAAACGAGCATGTGGAATTGGTGATGCGCAGTAGATTCGTGAATAACGCCAGTTCGGAAGGTGCTGCCCACGTACGATCGAGCAATCGGCCGGGCGACACCATTACTTTCGCCATGGGAAACGGCTATCCAAGTTAACGTGTTACCGAAGCCTTAAAAAGCCGCACTCGTCCACGGTGCGGGGTAATACCGAATCGGTCGACATCGAGAACCGAGAGCCGAACCCTTCGTACTAACTGATTGTTAATCGAAAATGAGACGATGTCGGCGCTGCGTTCCACGGTAAACAAGAATGGGACGGATCGTTTTATATGATCTTCCGTTGGCGCCAAGCCCTCGGTCGGGCCGAAAAGTTCACCCTCAACGAACATTCGCTTTCCTCTGCCGTCAAGTCCGAACCGAAGTTCTCGCCCGTCACAACGAAGGAACACAGCCGTCGCAGTTCCTTCAATTCGCTGAAGCGACATTACGAGCTCCAATCGAAAATCGCCTCGGCCCAACTTCTCTGAAAACGTTAGGCGTTGTGACCCTTCAATGAACCCGCTACCTCCTACCCAGTCCGGCGAGTTGGCGACCACTTTTATACGGCCGTCGTCGACTAGAACTAGCGATTGAAGCTGGCTCTCTATCTGCGCTAGCCGCTTCTCCGCCTTGGCACGCTCTAGTCCCGAAGCGAGCGGGATGGATTTTCGATAAAAACCCGCCGCATGGCGTTGGATATTCTTCGCCGCCAATCCTTCCTCCCGCTCCGCAACGTTCCACCATGAGTCGCCAAGCTCTAACGAGGAGGTGCGCCCTTTCAACTCCCGAACCGCCAATTCGCTCAGGACCTCGTCCGTGCCAAAAGCCAACAATGCGAGTCCATCAGTCCAGTTTCCCTTGATAAAGCACTGAAACCTGCCAACTGCATAATTCGCCCTCGGATCATTCGGGTTCGTCTCCAATTTTTTCAGCTCTACGGAAAGACGCCCGTGGTGCTCCGCAAGCGTCGCTACCTCTCCGGCCTTCGTCCGAAGCAAGTCGATTGCCGATGCGTCTTCTGTCGCTCGTGCGGAACTCAATGCCACTTCGACTAACTGTTTTGCCACGTCGTATTGATCTGCCTTTATCGCCGCCGCCAAGTTAGGAATGGCATGGTCAAGTATCCGTTGATGGCCGCCTCGGGAACGAATCAGTTTGGCTGATGCGACAAGCGTTTCTGTGATATAATCAAGTTCCTGCACCTCAAAAAATGTGCCGATGGCACTGGCAGCTTCCATGGCAATATCAACATCACCGCCGGCCGCCGCAATGTCCTTAGCTATGCGTAATAGGGCGAACTGCGCCGCAGGATTTTCTTGGGTGACGATGCCCGCCTTTAATAACTTTTTCGCCAAAGCAGATTTGCTGGCGGCCGTTACCGCTCCGTCGTATTCAACTTTGTAGACTTCCCGCAACAGCTCGATCGCCTTCTGCCGTTCTTCTACCGGTGGAACGGGATGTCGTTCACGATGCTCCTGTCCTAAGCTAAAAGATGTAAAGTTGAGGAACATGAGAACTGCGCATGCTAGGTTAACGCTTTGTACAGCTCTCATCGTACGAATTCCTGCATAGCGAGCCGGAAATTGCACTCACAGTAAACTTCATCGAGGACTGTTGCCGCCTTCATTCATTCTGAACGCTTCTTTCGAAGGGCTTCTCTCGCTTCACGCCCCTCAAAAGGGGCCAGGCGAAGCGTTCAAACAGACGCAAACTTAGGTGAATCGTTTGCATTGAAGGCCGTTATTGCCGAACTCGGGGATCTAACCAAAGGCCCAGGCAGTGCATAAATTGGTTGTTTACCGTCTCGATTATTAAGGTCAATTCGATACAGTTCTCCAGCTCTACCGTGATTTTCTTGGGCTGCTCTGAGCCAGCAACCGTTATAACGCCTATGCTCCGATTGTTCGAAAGAATGCGAAATACACCCTTACCGGCCGGGCTGGGAATATCCACGGCGCACTCGAACGCCTTAACTGGCTTCTGAAATCGCCATGTGGCTTTTGCGGGCTTGCCGCTTCGATAAGGATGCAAGAACACCCAATTTCCTGTCGGAGGGTCACGAAGTAGCGATAGAAGGCGATGTTTTCGAACGTCAGTCGTTGCCGAAATTGCGTAATAATCGTGCTCACGGGCAGCATCCACCTTGCTTGGAGGAAACGCCGTCAACGACGTCCATTCGACATTTGGCGGGGAATCGTTCACATTGTCGGCGGATTCCAAGCTTTTTAATCGAGCCTCGACTTTGGCTTTGGCTAGTCCGGAAAGGGTGGGCAACGCTGTTTCGTACCAAGTTGCGGCGTGTTGTAGAATCGTTTTTTTGGCTATGCCGTCCTCGCCATTCGAGCATTCCCACCAGCCGTCGCCGATTGCGAGCGCATCGGCGATTTCATTCGATTCCAGGATTGCAAGTCGTCGCAATTCCTCGTCATTTCCAAGTGCGAGCATGGGCAAGCCAGTATCCCAATTTCCCTTCATAAAACATTGAAACTTTCCCACCTCAAGATTTGAGGTTGGATCGCTTGGTAGTCCTTCCAAGGTCTTGAGCGAATCGGCAAGTGTTTGGCGCCTCGCTGAGATTTGTACGGCTTCCTCGATTCGTGTTTGGATGGCCTTCGCCAGGGTAATGTCTCCAGCGGATCGTGCCGCAGTGAGCGCAACGGAGCCAAGGTCTTGAGCCATGGTGTATTGGTCGAGCGCTATGGCTTCTTCCAGGGCCGACTTGGCATGCATTGCTACTGTCTGTTGATCCGACAAAAGATTAACGTTTTTCCGGAGGAGGCTGAGGGTCTCTGCGGTGTACTCCAAGGGCCGAACGTCGAAACGATTTGTAACCCCGTCAACGGCCAAAAAAGTCGTTTTTGCATCGCCTACTTGCGCTGAAATATCTCTAGCTATTCTTAGCAAGACGAATTGCGATACATGGTCGCTACTTGTTGTTTCAGCGGCGTGAATTATTTTTCTGGCAAGTGCGATTTTGGCCGATCGTGTTACTGCGGTATCGTAGTCCGCCTTGAAAACCTCTCGAATATCTTTGAGCGCCTCGTCTTGAGCATCCTGTGTCGGAACAGGAATTCTGTCGGCGGACGTGTCGATATTCAAATCTGGCTCAGGTTTCTCTTGGGGAGGCACGGCTTCGCTCACGGTCTCCTTGTCTTCGCCCGTTTCGGCTACAGAGGGTGAAGCACTTTCGTTTCCTTCAATTGTCGGTTCACCTGCGCTCGGTTGGACTGATTCGGCGGCCACCTTGGCACTGCTCGGTAACCTGCCGACGAATTCTAAGGACGAATAGGCCAATGCGACACAAACAGTCGCTGCAATGCCAAGTATCACGAACGTGCGGGAGAATATTCGTGCCAACAACGCCTCGCCCACACGCCTGCTGATCGCCGTGGTTGAGGTGTTGCCTGTGACAGTGGACGCCGTCGTGTTGCTCTCGTGAACTCGCAATTGTCGGTCGTAGCGGTCTTTTGAACTATCTTCGAGGAGGCACTGCTTGGCAGCAGCAATATGAGCGATGAGGATTGCGGAAAGCTCAGCATGCGGTCCCGCTACGAACTGGCTCAAGTGCAATTCTCTGGCATCAGCGGCTCTCGCAATGGCCGCTGCATCGGTTTCGAAGGTCGGCAGCCCCAAAAGACGGTAGTAATTGGGAGGCTGCTCACTCGGGGCAATCTCCAGCCACTCACGATAAGGATCGAAGTCGCCGCTGCTTTCTCGGTTCCAAATCTGCATTTCTGATCTTCGTTTCGTGTTGTGAATTCCTAATCCACGGGTGCCTGCCACAAGGTAAACGACGACCAATCCCACTCCTCTTTATCCAACTGGCCCCAGGTGACTTGCTCTTCGATATGGCGACCGTTCTGATTGGCTAACTTAACGATGACGATACTAGACCGACCTTGGCTGGAAGCATGGAAGCACTCATTGGCATCGTCTTGCAACTGATAACCATGCATCAAAAGCCAATTGCGACAGTCGGCTAATGTCGGTAAGTTCGCATAGACATGGCCCTTTGGCGGGTCATGAACGACGTGCTGCCCGGACTGTGTACGCCCCTCGCCGAGCTCTCGGAGCTCGAACTTGACGGGAGTTGTCGGAAGAATTCGGTCGTCCCTCGTCAACAACTGTTTGTGGATGCGACGCATTTCTTCGTCGAGGATGTTGTACAAAAGTCCCTGATGTCGATTTTCGAGTTTTGTCGTGAATAATTGGAGGATCATTTTGGATTCCTCAACGTGAACTCCGCCGTCAAAAGGTTTTTCGGCGAACTCGGTTTGCAGTTTGGAAAGCTGCTCGTTGTATTCATCTCGTTCAGCATTGCTGGCGTAGTTGTCGGGGTATGCCTCCCATTTTTCGACGACCTTGTGAAAGGCTGCCAATTTGGCGCCGCCGTCACCACCAAGTTGAACCTGTTTGTCGCCTCTGACGAATACAGCAAAACCGATCATAAAGCCAATGACAGCAAAGCCTGTTAGCAAGGTGGTGCTGACGAGCAGATGCGGAGGAGCGGTCCGAAGCCGAGCTTGAATGGCGGTATGTATTGCGGCGCCAGTGGTGGGCGGAGTTTCATCTCCACCAAAGGCAGGCGGCGATGCTGTGTTGAAGATTCCGCCACAGTGCGGGCACAACAGGCGGGCGCCTCCACGTGCTGGGTGGTGGATAAACAGACCATCGCAGTGTGGGCATTGAGTGCTAGCGAGTGCGGACATGAGTATCTTCGACTCGGCCGATATGGACTTAGAAGATGATCTGTCAGGCTTATTGCTGAGTAGACCTAGCAACGAAATCCGACGGCGTTACCCGCTGGCGGCTTGCGAGCGTCGTAACGGAATCAACCTCCGATCGTTCATTGAAATTCTCCTCCGTCTTTAGGCCGACACGTCTGGAAGGCTCGATTCACTTGTCACGTAACGCCGTGTAGGAAATCAATTTCCCCATGCCTTGGAGGGAAGGCGGCGTCCGGCCGTGGGGTGCCTTGCTATTTTGCATGGGTCCGCATATCGGGTCAACAGCATGAATAGAATGGCTGCTGTAGGCTGCGGTCGCTGACGGCAAATAGGCGAACTTTGCGGGCGTTGAGATAATGCAGCAATTCCTGTGGATTTCTAAATTCGCCCATTCTACTGCGGTCGTAATTGGCCCTCAGAGGAGTGCCGTTCGTCACCACCTCGTCGGTTCTCCGTAGTCGCTTCGCAAAAGGCAACCGCCGCCTTCGGCATCAAAACGTCTTTGACAGAAGGGGAAACCGACGATCACAGCGGGTTGCTGGCGGCCACTTTTGGCTTGAGTGGTGCTTGCCTGTCCTGGGCGAACGCCGTCAGGCCCACCGTTAGGGAGGCGACGAGTACAGTTGCGCAACGAATCATCCCGATGCTCCTTTTGAATGTCGAACTCGCCCTGGGCGACAGGACGGATTCTTGGAAGCATTTACTCCTCCACAATCTCCTTCAACGCCCCCTCGATCATATCCATCCACAGCGGCTCCGAGTGCGACAGCCACGGCCAGGTCGATCAAGGTTCCACTGCGGCGGTCGCTAGTTTCGCCCCTTCCTCAACATCGCCCGCAATTCCAAAGGGAAGTCGGTCAGAATGCCGTCGATGCCAACCTCCGCAGCTTGCTGCCAGTTTTCGGCAACATTGCCGCTGACGGTTACGCCAGCAATGAAAGATCGCTTCCCTGCGCCTCGCACAGTCTCCATCTGTTCCTTGGGAGGCAGAAATCGAAAGTAAACCCAATCGGCGTTGGAAGCAGCCAGCGCCTCGGAAAACTCTCCGGCATTATTGGCGACGGCAGCGGTGCGAGCCTTCGTGGAAGCTCGTTTAAGCTGACTCCGAACCTCTGGCGATGAGATGGTCGTCCCGATAAATAGCACCCGGTCCAAGACCTTGTATTTCCCGGCCAGTTGCACGACCTCCCCTTCGACGCCTGTGGCCTTGAGATCGGCTGCCACCACAATGTCCTTTTGGCGGTACTCGGCCACCAGCTTAAGGACTTCCTCGATGGTTGGCGCCTTTTCACCTGCGAACTTCGGATCGAACCAACTTCCAGCATCGAGTTGACGGATTTCCTCTAGCGTCAGATCAGCCACTTTGCCGGTCCCGTTGGTGGTCCGATCCACCGTATCATCGTGGATGCAGATCAGATGCCCATCCTTCGTGCGCTGCACGTCGAACTCGAAGCCAAGTCGCAATTCTAGGCAGGCTCGGAAGTTCGCCAAGGTGTTCTCGGGAGCGTGGCGCAGCAGGCCCCGGTGAGCGACGATCAGCGGAGTCGGTTTGTCGGCCAAGGCGCTGGTGTGGAGCGCCAGGAGCAAGAGGGCGGCTGTGGGAAGGCTGAAATGCGTTGTCATGCAATTGCCTCATTCGCTCTCGGTTCTGTTCCCAGCCACAACATGTTTCCGTCAAGATCGGCAATCTTCATCTCGTAAGCCCACGGGCGGTTTTGTGGCTCCTGCATGACCTTCACGCCCTTCGCACGATACTGTTCGAACAACGAGTCATCGTCCAGGCCAATCCAAACGCAGGTGTGCGACAATGGCGCTGCTTGCTTCATCAACATGATCGGATGCCCATCCCTCGACACGGAACACACCGAGTCATTCTGGACGTCGCTCCAATCGAGCGAGAATCCCAAGATGTTCGTGTAGAACTTCACGCTGGCCGCCAAATCGGACACCGGCAAGACAGGTATAGTGCATTCGACCTTGGGGGCGTTGTTCTCCGTCGCCATCGTTATTCGTCCTCCCACGGCCCATGATGCTTGTGCTTTAACGCCAGATCACAAGCCTCGTCGCCTGCGTACTTCCGGCGCACTTCCGCCTTGGTCGTCCGGTAGTATGTCTCTTTCGCAATGACACGTCTTCCTTCAGGCAGGGTCATCTCGACCACGAAGCCTCCTCGCTCGCACCATGCGTGGTCGATTCGATTGCCAAGCTCTTCGCTCCAAACCGTTCCGTGAACGACGTTCCAGCCTTCCTATGCTTCTTGCACCCAGGCCAACGCCGCCGTGTAGCAGAGTCCGGTCCAATCCCGTTCGTGGATGTCGAGTAACTCTTCTTCGACTTCCTCGTCTTCACCCAATCGACACGCCTCCAGCATGATCTCAAGGGACTCAGGATCAGCCAACCGGTGATCGCTCCCCGTTTCCATCAGGGCGTACAGGGGCAGGCCACTGTTGCGCACCAGTTCTTCGGATTCGGCAAAGGGAATAACCTCGTCGGCTCTGGAGTGTAGGACGGTCGTGTTCTTCTTGACCATCGTGGCCGTTCCCCAACGCTTCCAGGCGGGGCACAGCAGGACGAGCGGTGTATCGCCACTGTTGATGTTCATGGCGATGGCTCCGCCCCTCGACGAACCAACGATCACATCTGGTTGGTGGCGGTCGTACTCGGTTTGGGCGGTGCGAATGGCGGCATCAAAATCATCGTCATCCAGTGCTGGGTTAATGACCGTGTGGCCGTGGTCCTTCAGATAGGTCGGCTTGACGCCGCCGGGGACGGAATGCCAGCCGTGGAGGAAAAGGATTTTCAACTCTTGTCTCCCCAATTTGACTTAGCCCGGTAGGACGGCTCGACGTCACGGCAAAGCTGTTCAAGCTGGTGGGCAATTCGATCCACCATCTCATCCGAAAGCACCGACCGCTTTTGCACGAAGAACTTGGACGGCTTGAATGGATTGAAGACGTATACTGGCCCCCGACCAATTCGCTCCTTGATGAACCAGCCTGGCAATGCGACCATCGGCTCTACTTCGACCTGCCGCCCAACGGCGCTGGTCAGATGTTGCGTAAGCCATTTTCTCTCCGTTTCCAGTTGGTCCACGGGAATCCGCCAGGTCCGGTCAGGAAATCGAACGGTGTTTGTGCTGTGATCCACGAAGACATCGGCATTGCCGTCACCGTCCTTGGGTTTGCCGATCATCTTCGTGTTGACCAAGTAAACGCCGCTGTGGCTGATAACCACATGGTCCAGGTTGCCCCAACGAGCCGGGACGTCATGGAAGACCCGGCAACCAAGGAGCATCAGTTGGTTCAATTCTTCGCCGGTCGCCAGTTCTCCTTCAAGGCCGAGGGTCATCAACTTTCGTTGGCGAAGCAAGCTCAACAGCTTCCACCCCGCCACGCTCGTCATCAGAACGCCGAGTATTAGCGACATGGCGATTCGCAATAGCGATTCCGGCTGATTGCCAAAATACGACTGGCTGATATGAACGCAGAACAATATAGGGCCGGAAGCCCGACGAGTGCTACAAGGTATGCATCAATATCGTAGGTGAGTTCGTCGATTCTCCGGCGCAGTGAGTGACCCGGTGGGCGGAGTAGGTTGCGGGTTAGAGGAGAATGCCGGACCTGACGTTGCTCATGGAACCGCCAAACCGAGATCATCAATGCCAGCAGCAAAAGCCCACAAAGGGCAAGCACCACCGGAACCGCTGCGGTAAGGACAATCCAGATCATGGTGGACGGGTTGATCTCCTGCGTTACGAGGGGTTGGCATTTGTTTGGATAGACACTGCTTTCATCCGGCAGAGACGTCAAAATGTCGCAGATTGGATCACGCCCCCTCGTTTAGCCTGCGAAAACTTGCCGCTTGGCGGTTATGCCCCAGAAATGGTAGCGTAGTTTGGCAAAACCACAATCGCTCGCAGTCTTTTGGCGGGCGATGACCATAGGTGTCGTCTTGGCGAAGCACCATCCTCATCGTTCGACGCTGAGAAAAAGCTGCGGGTGATTCAAACGATAGCGAAAATCTCCTCATGTCTCTTGGCTCCATCTCCCTCCCCATCCTGTCGCCCACGGCTCTCAAGCGACTGACGCCCACGGACGTATCACAGTTCGTGCGGTTGGAGCAGTGTGAACGCTACCTGCGATTTCGCCTGGCTGAACGAGCGGGCCAGAAGTTCATGCAGGAATACGATGTGATTCCACAGCGGATCACGCCGCTCTTGTCTTTATCCGGCCATACGTTCGAGCAAGGCATCGAAAGCGAAATCGCCAAACACTTCCCTACGGTCAACTACGCCACGAAGTACGCCCTCGACCATAACCGACCCGACAACAACTTGGAGGTCATCGACGAGGCCCGCAAACTCGCTTCCGGCCAATCCGTGGTGTTGTTGCAGCCTCGGCTCGAAGCCGATGTGGAAGGCTGGCTGCTGCGGGGCGACGTGGACCTGCTGCGACTGGAGCGATCAGCGGACGGCGTACTCCATGTGCTGATCGCTGATATGAAATCGACCGTTTCCGTCAAAGTCGAACACCGGCTTCAGGTCGCCTTTTATCGTCTGATGGTGGAGCGCCTGTTAAACGACGCTGGGATTGCTCATACGGCAATCCAGATGGGCATTCTCTTTCGTCCGCCTGCCGATCCTTCGCCGGAAGAAAAGGAAGAAATCGAGCCATTGCAAGAAGCGGCCTGCCAGGTATTCGGGCTGGAGGAATCGCTGCTGGAAATTGTGGCCGACCCCGAAGACTACATCCAATCCGCCCACGATCTGGTTTTGGGCGAACAATCGACTGCACGGCGGGTGGCCGGAACGCCCTTCGAGGATATTCCTTACTGCTTGTCGTTCAAGTGCGACGGTTGCTTGTACAACGAGTTCTGCATGAAGTGGAGCGCCGAGCAGGAAGACCTGTCGCTGCTTCCCTACATGAGCGGTACGGAAAAAGAGGCATTGCGGCGGGTCGGTGTCACGACTGTGCAAACCCTTGCCACCTTGAAGGACTTTTCCGGCACGAATGAGTTGGTCGTTGCCCCTGGTCGAGAAACTCAAGTCAAACAAATTGCCGCCACCTGGCCGGTCGGTCCACGGCTCGACGAACTGATTCACCGGGCCAAAAGTTTTCGCCGGTCGGTGCGGAAGGACGGCACACAGGCGATTAGCTACATCCCCGGCAAAGGCAATAGCAGCCTGCCGGTGTCTCGCCCTGACCTCAACCCGAATCTGGTCCGCATCTATTTGGACGCTCAGCACGATTACTTCGAAGATCGGGTGTATTTGCTGGGAGCCTTGGTGGTGGCGTGCAAAGATGGCGTTCCAGTCGGCAGGCGAGCGGTAATGAGCATGACCGACGGGCCTCCCGATTCAGCAGCCAAGGAACGGCAGCTTTTTGTGGATTGGACGCACGATCTGCTGAAAGCCCTGTTGGACCTTGCCGTTTGCGACTCTCCGCCTGGCGAACCCAATTCGGCTCCGATTCACGTCATCTTCTTCGATCGCTACGAACAACGACTCATGCTGGAAGCCTTGGCTCGTAACTTCCCGCCGATCCTGGAAGCTACGCCGCCTTTATATGACTTCCTCACGCAGATTGCTGCCTTCGACTCTCCCATCGCCAGCTTTCTCGATGAGGAAATCCGCACGTTCAAAAACTTCCCGATGACATGCCAATCGCTCCAGTCCGTGGCGACCTACCTCAAGTTTGACTGGAGTACGCCCCACAACTTTCGGGAGTTGTTCAAGGCTCGGCTGTTCGATTACCTGGGGAAACTCGACATCGACGGCAACTCCGAGTGGTATACCCGCCGCTCCCGATTCGCCAGTTCCATTCCCTTGGAATACGCCTATGCCGCCTGGGATCAGTTGCCAAAGCCTGCCACGGGCAAGGGAGATGAGTTCGCTGACTTTCGAGGCGTAACCAAAGACCTGCTTACGGCGTTTGAGGGACGGCGATTAGAGGCGCTAGAGCATGTCGCTGGTTCGATCAACGGGAACCCCAACACGCAAAAGACTGCATTTACCTTGCCGGACCTTGCCAACTATGAGGACAAGGCGCACGACCTCGCTCATGCTCTCCACGAGTTTGTCACGATTGAGCGGCTGGTGACGATGAACGACTGGAAAGCGATTCGGCATGCCCCACCGGAACAGCGAGTGTTAATGGGCGAGGCGTTGTTGGTTCGTTATTGCGAAGCAGATCAGGAACCAGGCGTCGCTGAACAAAATCGAGAGAATGAGCGACGGCGGCTTTTGCGAGAGACGTATCTGGCGGAGTTGCGAGCGGCGAATCCTAACAAACAGGTTCGTTTGCCCAAGGACCAAGCCGAGGAGTGCCGGTGGTCGCCAGAGGGTCTGCGGTTTCGGCTGCGGGTGGAGTGCGTGGGGGTAGACTGCGACCTGCATGAAGCGTTGTTGATGTCCACCTTGCGAGATGGCGATCAGTTGGTGATTTACCTTCGCTGGACCGTGGACGAGCGATTGCCGGTGGCGGAAAGAAAGGAATTCACCCCAACGCCCAAGCAAATGCTTTACGGTCAACGAGCCGAGTTGCTGCGTATCGTCGCTACACGAAAAGACAAAGCAGGCCAAGTGACCGAAGCGTTCGCCGAGGTTGAGTTAAAAACAGGCTTCGGAGGCGACTCCACCAAACCGTTCGTTTTCCCGGCGATCAGTCGTCCTTTGGAGGAAGGCAAACTCTACACGCTCGATCCTTGTCCGAATGAATGGTACGCCTATTGGTGCGCCCAGGTCGTGAACGGATTATGCGACCGTGAGCCGAATGTCCTCTACGACCGCTTGGTGAATCCTCCAGCATCCGGCGATGGCTCAGGGTCCAAAGGTCAAGCGGCTTTCCTTGCCGGATTAGACGCCTTCCATGAAGCGGGCTTACTGCACGACTTCGAGGACAGCAAACGCTGCTTCATTCGGGATCACGCTCGCAGCCCGGCGCTGTTGGTTCAAGGGCCACCAGGGACGGGCAAGAGCTATGGCGCTGCCTTTGCCATTTTCGCCCGTTTGCAAGGGGCGATGCACGAAGGACGCAACCTTCGAGTGTTTCTGTCCTGTAAAACGCACGCCGCCACGGATGTACTCCTCGAAAATGTGCTGGAAGTGCAGAAGAAGCTGCGGCAGTTGAAAGCCACCAAACTCAAGCTATTTCAAAAGCATTTCGATGTTCGGCTGCTCGATGTCCCGCTGTACCGAGTCGCTCCGAAGCACGTCCCGCCCGAAGGCATTATTCCACTCACCAAAGACGCCGAGAAGGAGAAAGGCGAGAGCTACAACGCCGACATTATCCAGGAGCATTCGTGGGCGGTGGTGGGCATCACGCCGGGCGGTGTATATGGGATGCTCAAGAAGAAATGGCCCAAAGGGATTTTCGGGCAGCAGCTATGCGACCTGTTAGTGCTGGACGAAGCCAGCCAGATGAATCTGCCGGAGGCGTTGATGGCGGCGTTGCCTTTGGCTGCGGATGCTCCCGTCATCGTTGTGGGCGACCATCGGCAAATGCCTCCCATCGTCAAACACGATTGGGAAGGTGAAGCCCGCCGTACTTTTCGGCAGTACCAAGTCTACGAAAGCCTGTTCGACACCCTGCGGGCGCAAGACCCACCGATGATCCGCTTCGCCGAAAGCTTCCGCCTTCACGCTGCGATGGCGGAATTCTTACGGCAGGAAATTTACCGGCACGACGGCATTGCCTACCACTCGAAGCGAAAAGACAAACTCCCTTCACACCCCGTCAGCGACGACCTGGCAACGGCGGTTTTGCACCCAGACTATCCCTTGATCGTAGTCGTGCATGACGAAGCGGAGAGTCAAATGCGAAACACGTTCGAGCAATCGCTCATCGACCCGATCTTGCGAACCTTGGCCGACTCGTCGAAGTACGGCCTCGACGCCATTGAAGGGTTGGGGATTGTGGTCCCGCACCGGGCGCAGCGAGCGGCGCTCCAGCAATCATTCCCTGAACTCAATGTTATCGATCCGGTCACAGGGATGCCGGTCCGGTCGGCTATTGACACGGTGGAGCGATTCCAGGGCGGCGAGCGTACCGTGATTTTGGTGAGCGCTACGGAAAGCGACCGAGCGTACCTCTTGGCCTCCAGCCAATTTCTTCTCGATCCTCGGCGACTGACCGTAGCCTTGAGCCGGGCCAAGCGGAAGATGATCCTTGTCGCTTCACGCAGCATCTTTTCATTGTTCAGCCCGGACGAAGAAGTGTTCGCCAACGCACTATTGTGGAAGAACCTGTTGCTGCGAACGTGCTCGACGCCACTTTGGGAAGGAGAACGGTTGGGGATGCGAGTTGAAGTTTGGGGCGGGAGAGAATGAATTGAGATCGCACTACCAGGAGCCAATTGCCGTGCTGAAGGTGATGGACGAGGAGCAGGTTCGCCAGGTGAGGAAGCAACTCGATGAGGTCCACAAAATGGTCGGGGGCGGCGGGGCGATTGCTCATCTCCGGCGACCTGGAAGACGTGCTGCCGCTCGAAGATGCTGATGCCTTGGCGAAGGCGAAGCCCATCTCGCCCAGCGGCGGCGTGAGGCTGGACCCTGTGAAGATCGACGCTCGGCACGACGCCCAGGTTAATGCGGTGTTGAAAGAAGGGCCGGTCGCCGTGATTGTGTTGGGCGGGGCGCACGACCTGCGTGTTAGCGTGCAGCGGCTCGGCGGCGGCAACTGCGAGTGCCTGCGAGTGACGACAAAGCGGTACATGGAGATCGGGGACTGACACGGCGAACCCAAGTTCCAGCTTGGATGTCAATAGTGGATCAACGGTAAGCTGTCCGCCCTGCGTTGGGTTCTCGGCGAGGATTGGGAAACGACGCTGGATACATGACTGGAGAAACGCTTGATGGCCCGACGACCGGCTTTCATGGAAGGGTGGACCGAATTCTACCCGTACTGCTACCTGCTGATTGCTGCTGACACTGCCCTGGATGCGGCCAAGCTGGAGTTGCCGGGCAGGAACTACCACTACGTCATAGCCGTGACCTTTTCGGCGTTTGCGGTTGAAGCTGCGGTCAACCATGTCGGCATCGACTACTACCCGGACTGGATGAAGAAGCCGAAGGAGGGAGGCCACGAACGAAAGCCGTGGAAAGAGAAGCTGGAACTTCTGGCGACGAAATTCGGGATGCAGTTGGACTTCACGAGCGGCGCAGCGAGAACCGTGATGGAGGCGTTTGAAGTGCGTGACAGACTCGCTCACGGGAAAACTTGGGTCGGGGAACAGTGCTACTTGGACGACGGCCAGGGAACGGACGACGTAAGTTTCCCTGACTGGCTACAGCCCTACCTGAACGAGACAAGGGCGAAGCAGGTCATTGATGATGCACGGGCGCTGATCGGTCAGCTTTTCGAGAAGGCGGGGTATCCGCCGCACAACCTCTACAGCATGGGACAGGGTTTCTACGGCGAAGTTCCAGGCCCGGCACGACCAGCAGTTTGGACGGTCAAAGGGACGACGTGACCCTACCGCTTTGACTGGTGGCGCTCGATGCGTGCGACGGTCCAGTTCTGGTGAACATTCGGCAGCGCCCAGGCCCCTTGACTCTGACGCAATGTGGACGGTCCCACGTCACCACCTGATCGGCTGAGGAACGCATCCCACAGATTGAGGTCGAATCGCTGGAAATGGCCCTGAGCCTAGAGGATCGTTGACAGGCGATTGCAGAAGTTCGGCGAGCATCACGACCCGGTGACATCCCAGCAAGAAAGCGTTGAGGCACGAATGACAAAACGGCCCCTTGTGATCTTGGATAAGAACTTCTTGCAAAAGGAAGATGCGTCAACTCCCCGCCTTCGGGCGCTGGCTCTGGCTGGGTGTGATTTCATCCTGACGGACACCCTGCTATACGAACTGTGTTCGGATAGCCACCTCCCTCAACTATGGCCTTCAATTCAGCGGAAACTATTTCGTTTCGTGGATCGAATTCACTTGTGGTTTCACACGGCTGAACTCCTTCGCCGGGAAATAGCCCAAAACGGCCCGATCAATGGGCCAGAGGGCGCTGATGCCACTCGTCGGCTTCGTGAGTGGTTTCGCTCAGGAAGCGTCTTTGTACCGAGCAATCTGAAGGAAACCGTGGAATCGGCGTATCAGCAACGAGAAGTTGATTCGATGGAGAAGGTCGCTCCGATGGCTCGTGCCGTAGGAGACATGATCGCTGACAGCTTGACGAAGGTGACGAAGAGGAACGCTACAAAGGACGATCTAGGGGGCTGGATTGAGAACAACTTCAACGACGAACGCCTGATTCGATGGGTTCTTCGAGCGTGTTACGGCAACGTGAAGTCACCGGAGAACCACATCCCGAATGCAGAAAGCCGCATTACTCCCGACTGGTTCGCATTTCCCAACGCACGGGTCACTCTGGCACTGATCGGCATCTTTCTCGTGAAGTACGGCTTGTCAGAATTGCCGGGAAGAAAGTTCCCGAATACGAAGCTCGACACGGACTATCTCGCTTTGCTGCACTACGCCGACGCACTCGCAAGCGATGAAACGTCGGGCGACATGGCCCAAATGTGCGGTTGGCTTTACGGTTCTACGAAGAAGTGTATTTCGTCGGATCGTCTGTTTGCGGCGATTCCCAGCGAGGATGAGGTGCGCCTCAACGGATACTATCGTTGGGTCGAGTCGGGCCACACACATGGGCATGATGTTGCAGACTGGTTGAATGCGGAGGAAGAACTCTATCGCAGAATGTGGGAATCACTTTGAACCAAGCCACTGGTCGTGCGGTCTTCAAATCACCGCCCGGTACAACACCGGGTCAAGCTGGCACAACTCACTCAGCGACCCGTACAGGATGTAAAGCCGTGGCTTCCGCCCGAAGTCGAACACCCGGAATAGCTGAAACTGGTTCGGGATGTCCTCGGAGCAGCGGACCTCGTTGCCCATGACGTAGAACGGGAAGAACTTTCCCAGCCCGGTCGTCTTGGGGGCAAGGGGGTTCGTGTGGGGCATCGGCTTACGCAGGAGTGCTTTTCACGCTGGAGACTTCGGCATAATCAAGTTATCCGCCGAAGTACCGTACCGCCTCGTCAAATCCGATCCCGCTCTGCCAGACTTGCTCTCCAATCTTGAACTTCGCAGCCTGATCTTGCATTTCGACTTCAATCGGGCCAGTCCGACTTAGAACGCCACTTCTCGATCCTTCCAAAGACTCGACCGCCTCCACAATCGGCGTGATCCTTGCGCCGATGTCCGTGACGAACTTGACCTTCTCCCGGATGGTGATGCTGTCGATTTGCTCGTCTTGGTCCGAAAGAACAACAACGCACAAGACGTAACCGTTAGGCTGCTCTTTTGCGGTTTTGCCTTGAACCTCGGTCATTCGCACGTGCCGCCCGACTGTCGCTTTGATCTCAATAAGAAACTTGCCCACAGGCGTGCTGATCCCCAAAAGTATCTCGTTGCCACTGTCATCCAGAAAATCGCTATCCTGCTCTACCGAGTAATCTGACCCCGTGCCGGTGCGCTCGACCTTCAAGCCGTGGCCACTTCCCAATGCGCTTTGCAACGCTTCCTCGACAGCCCTGCCTACATCCTGATTCTTTTTGATCTTCTTTCTAATCTCTCCCTGCTCTCGGATAGCCTTGATCGCTTCGGGGTGAGCAGCAAGCTCGTTCGCCAGATCGCTCATTTCCTGAATATCACCGCCCACGGCCCGAAACATCTGGATGAACGACTTGCTCAAGGTCACTCGTGTATCCTCGTCTGAAGACACGGACCTCATGAGAAAGTCACCGGCACTGACGCCGATTGCGGTGAGAAAAGACGGGCCTTCGCCTTCAGCGAGCAAGCTGATGATTTCCTTTTCGTCCCTGAGCAATCTCGCCAAGGAATCCGCAGTCAGGTTTTCCGAGCGGTTCTTGTCCAGAAAAAGCCACTTGTTCTTTTTCAAGGGAACGACCCAGCCCGCTCTCCAACAGCGGTGATGGTGATCGCATTCGCATTCGACGCTGAGTTGTTCCTTCCATGATGTGTCGCTTGGGATCATATAGGAAGCAAGGAATCGCAAAAGCAACAGGCACTTCGCCCTGCTCTTGCGTGCGCTGTCCATCAGCCCCACATTCTTCTCTCGAAGAAATGCGATTTGTGTCGTTTTAATCGGCTGCTTCGACTTGTGGGTGTCGTCGTCGGTCAGTGTGTCGTCGGGAAGGAAATCCTGCACATAGTCTGTCGTCTCAAATATCGGGGTGACTCGCACAAAACCCTTCTCCGAAGCCGCAAACCAGAGTTCCGGCTGCCCGCACTCTGTGTAGTAATCAGACGAAAGGACATAGCGCAGAGGAAACAGGGCTGAGAACTTCCTGGTTTCTTCCGGCCAGCACTCTGGCGGTGCTAAAGGAACGATTTCTGGCTTTCCATTCTTGGTCAACAGGAGCGTAGACAGCATTCCGTCGCTGACGATCTCCTGGGTTAGAGCCGGGAACGCCTCAAGATAATCAAGGGCGTTATTCTTTAGCATCCATGCGAACAGCCGGATATTGCCACGCCGAAAATCAGGTTCGGCATTGGCACTCTGCGCCTCTTCCTGAAGATGCTCGGCGACTTCGGCCAGAACATCGTCTTGGGTTTTGGCCTGGAGCAACCTTTGAATTTCTGGAGAGCCGACAGCTTTGTGAAGCAGTCCGGCACGCACAGGCAGCCCCAGCAATTCCCCGATGTCTTTCAGGTCGTCGTCAATGTCACCGTCCAACCGCAGGTTGTTCCGCTTCTGAAAAACCCCGTTCTGGTCGGGCAGAAGTGAAAGGTTGTCGAACAGGGACGTTTGGCCTGCCACGACGAGCAGGCCGTATAGTGTGTTGCACCATGCAACTGGATCGGATTCGGCATCGAGCGATTCACGCAGTTTGTCCACCGATCCGAACTCGGCGAGTTTGCTGGCGCAATCCTTCAGGGTGTAGCATTCCTCAAGTTGTTCGGGAGGAACGCCCAACACCGTTGCCCACGCTCGGAGGTTATCCTCCCAATACTGTGCCGTGGACTCCTCAACGAGTATTCCATTGCTTATCTTGCGTTCTCGCAAAAGACCCCACAGTTGGCTGCCGGGTACGCTCGATGAGCCGAGAGGAATCCATGCGTCTTGCGCAGCAATCAATTGTCCGCCGCAGGAACGCAGCAATGGGACCGACCTAATCGGCTCCACCAAAGCTGACCTGGTTAGCGAGTGAAGCCATTCCTCATCAACGCCTCTGGGAACTTGCAGCATGAGCTTGCACAGTTGATGAATGCCACGCCAACGTGCCGTCGCACACTCCTTGAGGAGAGTTACGAAAAGCGGGCAGGCAGCCTCAATGAGTCTCTTGTTTGTGGTGTTGTCATCGGTGATCTCTGGTCCCAGGTAAAGGCCATCTCGGTCCTTCTGTGGTCGGAAACTGCGACTGTTGATGACACCAGGGAACCCCATCCTTTCGGTCCCAAACAGCGGAAAAGCCATGAAGAACCGTGGAACGTCCGGGCCGTAAAGGAGGTCAAGGCCATCTCCCGTCTCCTGTGACAGAACTGCTACTGTAATCGACTCGCTTATCGCCGTGGCAACGACAAATGGCGGAACGTGTTGACCGAAACATTCAACTTCTACTGGAGTCGTCTGAACGATTCCTTTGCCGGTAGCGCTACCGTCATCCTTCAGCGGTTTGCTTGGGTGACGCAGGTAGAGGCGACGTGCAGCATCCTTCACGATTTCGATGGACTCGATCTCTGGGTTAAATGCCAGAACGTATGGTGCGTAGGACTCTAACGAAGCGACACCTTGTCGAGCGATTTCTTCATCCGCGTCATCGGCGATCTCGACCTCATTCACATCCAGCCGCTCTTGGCCGCCGCCGTGTTTGGCGCGGCGCTTGCGCCGGGCGCTGTCCACCAGG
>JAANMU010001199.1_pt1 | contig 25156 bp, 20 predicted proteins | sample 7279701 | NCBI WGS metagenome assembly JAANMU01 (sample SAMN14094539, study PRJNA606508) | bioreactor metagenome | isolation source: A lab-scale SPAN reactor treating ammonium-rich wastewater day 57 | place: Ireland: Galway | collected 2017-03-13 | reverse complement strand
GGAGTGGCAACAGTTCCTGGTGGTGATTTTGGCATACCCAGCACAAACTCCCGCTATTCAATCAACTATCAAGCTGAGGAAACCCGCAAAGACCTTGAGGAGCTGTTTTCATTCTGTGCGGCTGAGTTCGAGGAAATCATGGTGGATGATTTTCTGATGACAGATGATGAAAGCGATATGTCCCTTAATGCCCGAGGCAGCCGCTCCTGGCCGGAATATCGTCTGCAATTGATGACCGATGTTGCACGAGACCACATGATTGCACCAGCCAGGGCGAAACGCAGTGATGTCTCCGTTATCATCAAATATCCCCAGTGGTATGACCGGTTTCATGTCTTTGGATACAATGTTGAAACCGGACCCCAGCTGTTCGATCAGGTGTGGGTTGGCACTGAAACCCGGGATCCGGAAACCGAACGATTTGGCTATGTGCAGCCCACCGAAGGATTTATCAATTATTCCTGGCTGCAGTCATTATCTGGAAATAAAATTGGCGGCGCCTGGTTTGATCACCTCGACTGTCCCGAAACCATTTTTCTGATGCAGGCTTACCAGAGTATCCTGGCGGGAGCACGAAAACTGACCCTTTTCAACCTCGGGGACCTCATGGAGAACAATCCGGTCGCAGCTCTTTTCCTGTCTAGATTTGAACGTGTGACCGCACTGGCAGAAGCCCTCGGCCAGGATCTTCCCCAGGGCTGGGTGGCTTTAAAACCGCCACACAGTGAACCGGGTTATGACCTGTACCTTTTCGATTATCTCACTATGCTTGGCTTCCCATTGCGGATGAGCGGCACGATTCCATCTGCTCCTGAAGTTCTGATCCTTTCCACCCACTCCGCTCAAAGCGGAGAGCTCAGGGACCGGCTGATGGATGGCAGCCTTAAAGGCTGCAAGTTCCTTCTGACACCCGGATTTCTCTCAAAGATCGAAGATGCAGAAATAAAAAAAGCCTTTGGTTTGAATCCAGCTGCCTGCCGGTCCCTCGAGGTCATCGAGGCCGGACAAATTGTGGTGAATGGAAAACAGGTGGCCCTTTCAGAACCGAGTCCATTTTTTGACCTGCCCGTTGTGGCCTCGGCGACACAGTCGGCATACTTCAGCCACGAGGGGCGGAAGATACCCATCGTGCAGCATCTGAAGGCTCCGGCTGGAGATGTCTATATTCTTAACATCCATACCTTTGGAGAAGATCTGTTCGGGCCGGATAAAGAGTTATTCCTTGCCCCCACCAAACTTCAGATTCCTCACTGGCCGCAGGAACTGGCCGACCTGATCCGCAGTACGCTCGGAACTGGACCGGAAAGGAACCTCACCGCCAAACCTCCATTTGGATTGTATCTGTATTCCGGACAACGGGGTGTTGTTACCAACTTCACGGACAACCCCCTGCAGGTCAGTCTTCCCGGTCCTCATGGGGATACGCAACAAGTCACAGTTCCGGGATGGGAGTATGCGCTGGTCAACTTCGAGAGGAATAAACCATGAAGGTGTTGATTGTGGGAAATGGAGGCAGGGAACATGCACTGGCCTGGAAACTGGCTCAGAGTCCAAAGGTTGGCCAGATCTTCATTGCCCCGGGGAATGGAGGAACCTGCCTTGCCGGAGAGAACATCGCGATTCAGTCAGAGGATCTCGATGGCCTTTCAGGCTTTTCCCGGCAGCAGCAGATCGATCTGACAGTCGTGGGGCCTGAAGCCCCTCTTGTGGCGGGAATTGTTGATCTGTTCGAATCCCATGGGCTGCTGATTTTTGGTCCATCCCGACAGGCAGCGCAGCTGGAAGGTTCCAAACATTTTGCAAAAACTTTTATGAAAGAGAAGGGAATCCCCACTGCCCATTCGGAGTCATTCGGTTCCTTCGATACGGCGGTGAGTTATATCAAAAAGCGTGGAACTCCGATCGTCATTAAAGCAGATGGGCTGGCAGCCGGGAAAGGTGTGACAGTTGCACAGGATCTGACAACCGCCACCCAGGCGCTGCGAGACTGCTTCGAGAATCGGGCTTTCGGGGATGCCGGCAGCACTGTGGTGATAGAGGATTTTCTAGAGGGAGAGGAGGTTTCCATCCTGGCCATTTGCGATGGGCAGGATTATCTCATACTGCCCTCTTCCCAGGATCATAAAAGGCTGCTCGATCAGGACCGGGGGCCGAATACTGGAGGAATGGGAGCTTATTCACCAGCCCCTGTGGTGACCCCATCGCTTCTGGAAAAGGTTGAGAAGTTCATCATCCATCCAACTCTCGAGGGCATGACAGCCCAAGGCTCACCCTATAAAGGGGTTCTTTATGTCGGTTTGATCCTGACCCGAGAGGGACCCAAAGTCCTTGAATTCAACTGCCGCATGGGGGACCCTGAGACGCAGTGTGTTCTTCCATTGGTCGAGTTCGATCTTTTCGATCTCTTTTATTCCGCGGCACAGGGAAACCTGGTTCATAAAGGCATCTGCCCTCCATCGAAAAGAGCGGCTGCCTGTGTTGTGATGGCCTCGGGTGGTTATCCAGGCTCCATACAGAAGGGGATCGCAATAAGTGGCACAGAAAAAGTTCAGGATGAGGATGTTGTCATCTTTCATGCCGGAACCGGAAGAGCCGAAAATGGGCAGCTGGTAACCACCGGCGGACGTGTTCTGGGAGTCACAGCCTGCGCAGAGAGCCTCTCCTCAGCCCTCGATAAAGCCTACCAGGCTGTTGGAGATATTGCCTTCGAAGGCGCACAGTATCGCAAGGATATTGGTTACCGTGCGATCAATCGCGTTTCTTCCTGATCGAATCCAGAGAAGCCAGCCGCACTGAAAGCAAAGTCCTGACAGCCACAAAAAAATCCGGCCAGCCGATTTTTTTTCCTTCCCAGATGGTACGTGCCCGGAAACCAACTGAGACCTCCTTGATGCTGTATCCAAGCCGTAAAACCTTGGCGGTAACCTCCGGGCAGAATTCAAATCCTTCACAGGTCAGATCGAATTGGTCAAGGACTTCGCGGCGGAATGCCTTATAGGCTGTGGCCTCATCGGTGATTCGCGCCCAGAACAGCCAGGAGGCCGCCTTGGCCAGCAGCCAGTTGGCCACTCGGTTCGGGATGGCCATTCTTTCCAGTTTCCCGAGAAACCTCGATCCATAACAGACCTTTGTCTCTCCATTGAGTATCGGTGCTATGACCTTTGGGATATCTTCGGGATCATATTCCAGGTCGGCATCCTGTATGATGATGATCTCACCGGCAGCGCTGGCAAGGCCGGTTCGAATCGCAAAGCCCTTGCCGCGGTTTCTCTCCTGAAAGATCACCTGTGTGTCTTCACGCTCCCTGAACTTTTCCAGAATCCCGCGTGTTCCATCACTGGAGAAATCATCGATGAGGATGATCTCTTTCGGGGTATAAGGAATTGCATAGACCCGTGAGAGCACTTCTTCGAGTTGAGGCTCTTCGTTATAAATTGGAATCAGGATCGAAAGCCTGGGGTGTTCCTCCATCATGTGGCCCAGCTGATTTCAACTGTCACTCTCTCCCCTGCAGTGAGTTTAAGTGAATCTTTCAAGGCGACAGACAAACGGCTTCCCTCTAGTCTTGTCTCGCTGGCCAGCTGATCTTTCCCACGGGTGACCTGGATGGTATTGATGGATTTCACCCCTGCAGGCAAATTCACTCCCAGCTCGGATAGATCGGCCTTGCCATAGGCGAGAAACAGGGATGCAATCTGGCGGTTCCCCTCGATTTTCTGTTCGAAGGCTCCCCATCCATCTGCCAGTGCTACAAAGGAAGCATGTTTCTCAGGTTGATGAACCGGATTGAATCCGAGCTTGCCCCGGGGGCCTTCATAATTAATCCCCTGTGCCGCCAACAGCAGTGAGTAGCTGCTCATGGCGCGGGCATAATGATCTCCGCACTCGATTTCATTCCATGGGTTCCCGACTCCAGAAGGATGGGTTCCCTCACGCTTCTTGCCGTTTGACCGGCTGCGTGCACCACTGACGATATGGAGTCCCTGATCGACTTTGCCTTCAAACAACAGGTGCCCCGCCACCTGGTACTCAATGCCGGTCCAGACCTCATCACAATAGAGAATCGGGATTTCCGGACGGCCCCCATTTGGCCAGGAGCAGTTCAGAAGCCCCGGGTCATCCGGGGCGGCATAGACACGTGGGAGTTGTTTATGGTCTCCCAGCTTGTCCAGCCAGTTGTATTTCAGAAGGTTGTCCAATGCAGTTTTGACTTGATCTTCCGGGAGCAGATACCCCAGGTTCAGGATGTGAGCCCACCACTGGCCGACAATCTGGTCAGACAGGCAGCCGGTTCCATAATTCCGACCTTCCAGTTTGGAGAGATCACCGGGTTGATAGAAAAACTCCCCATTCCAGCATTCCTTGACAATCCTTTCACGGCCTTTCTCGAAGCGTTGGTGGCATTGTGCAGCGAGGTCCTCGTTGCCCATGTGCCTGGCCATTTCCTCCATGGCCCGGAGTGCAGCCAGGTACAAGGTTCCGATAAATGGATTGATTCCATAAACTGCATCGTCATAGGTGTTGAACTGGCGGTCCAGAATCACCCCATCGCCTTGAGGGTCATGATTACGGAAGACAAAATCCATGGCCTTGCAGGCTGGCTGCCAGTACTTTCGGAGGAAACTGTCATCACTGCACTGCCGGTACTCACGGTAGAGCTTCAAAATGGTGCCCAGCTGGCCATCGAGGGCTTCACCGCTGCTTCGAGGTTCACTCAATGGCAAAGTCAGGCGGTGGTGGATCAGCCCATCTTCCATCAACTGGATGCCCAGATCTTTGCTTCGAACCTCACGTTCCAGGCTGGGATAAAGGCAGGCCATAGTCTGGGCATAGTTATACACATGGGTGCAGTTCATCGGGCAGCATCCCCCGCTTACCACGACACCTTCCCAGCCGGCAAAGGTTCCATCCTCCAGCCACATGCTGGTCTGGCTTTTCAGAATCGATGCCTGCGATGAGACACAATCCAGCAGGCTCACCGGAAGGGTGGAACGATAGAACATGTCATGGAAGAGCAGGGTTCCCCCTTCCAGCTTCTCACGATTTCGTGCGAATTGTTCGAAGCTGTCGGCGGAGTTTTTGAACAGGGTGTTGTAGTAATTCCCGACACGAAAACTCGGGGTGAAAATATCCTGGATGTAATGATTCGGAAATGACCAGGAGATTGTGAAAGAAATTACTTTTTCTTCACCTGGCTCCAGCTGATAAGGCACACGAATCGCACCGGCGAAACTCTCACCGATCCGAGTGAGTGTGCTGCTGAAAACCTTCCGGGGAGAGCGCCCTCCAAGAAATTCAATAATATCTTCCTTCTGTGTCCAGACCGGCAAGGCTTCTCCATCCGTATTCAGACATCCCAGAGTCATATCCCCAAAAAAAGGTGATTCACTGGGCCAGCCACTGCGTGGTTCATAAGTGTTTCCGCTGAGGGCTGCTGCAATACCTCCCACGAAAGGCTCGATATCTCCAGGATGCACATTTTCCAGATCGGGATTCAGGAACAGCACTTTTCCTTTGCCGTAAGCCCCGATGACTCCCAGAGGTCTCGAATCCTCATTTCCTGGAATCAGGTCCGCTCCATCTTTGAGTGCAAATTCATCAAAACTGCCTGTGGAGACATTGCGCAGTCTGCCGATGTGACAGGAACGGAACAGTGGGTGGGTGCAGGAAATATTTTCCGGCTTGCTCGGATCACACTGATAAGATTTGGCTTTGAATGGCAGAAGATCGAACAGGATCTGGGCTTCCTGCTGAGTAAATGACATCACTTCACTGTCCGACAGCCGAATGTCATCGACATTGATATGACCCCATCCTCCGACTCCTTCATCCACAATTTCCAGGTGGCCTTTCTTCCCAACGAACTCGGAGATATTCCATATCCTTCGCCGCAGATATTCGTTGTTAAGTCCTGCCTCACGTCGGACAATCTGGCCATCCACAATCAGTCGAATTTCGGTTTTGGAGCTGCTTCCTCCAGCCACAAGAAACTGGAGAAAAGGCTTCGAAAGGTCAAATTCCGGAGAAATCAATTTTCCTGTCAGATCATCGTTTCCTTTGTAGGAATTCACCAGGCCAAGCCCGATATATCCCGTTACAGGATTCTGATGTGGCAGGAATGTTCCCTTGGCAGGACCTGTTCCAAAGGCTTCCCCTTCGACCCGCCAGCCCGGTGCATACTCTTCTCCTTCGAAGTCCGCCAGCAGTACTGTTCCTTCTTCAGCGACCGGAGGGGCCAGGAGCATTGGCAGGGCACTTTTTTCTCCACCAGTCAGGACCAGGTTTGCGCCTTCTTTAACCGCCTCTGCCAGCGCCATCAGTGAAGATGGTTCACCCCAGTTCAATCGATCCACATTCCCCAGCCAGATTGTATTGACTCCTGCTTTGAGGGTGGAAGCAGGCAATGGAATCCAGCGTCTCCTCCAATCGTGATTGTAGTGAATATTGACGTTTCTGGCGGTCTGGAAAATCTGGTTAATCTGAGGATCATTCGTGGCCAGTACAGTGGATTTCCCGAATGTTCCAACCTCTCCCGGTTGTGCATCGAAATACAGCCCAACCCCTTTTTTGGACCGGATGGTTTTGACCTTATTCCGTCCATATCCGTAAAACTGATTCCCACGGACCTGTGAAAATCCATCCTGGCCTACCGCATTCTGTAAACTGGCCAGAAGGTATCCGGCCACTTTCCGGTCGCTTGTGTTTTTCAATTTCCAGTTGAAAGCGGCCAGAGGAAAGGCGCTCATTTCAGGCTCGAGGGGGATCATGGGAGAATAGGATTCCAGGCTCACATCAAGTGGAAGGTCATCCTCAAAATCAAGCCAGGCAACGGGATACTCGCCACGAAAACTCAGAGCCTTCATCGGCTCGACTTCAAGCAGGTCCTCGCATGTGCGAGTTTGAAGAACCCGTTGGAATGATTTATCCCCTGCATTTCCTGACAGTGCGAAAAATGTCTGCCCGATTCGTGCCGGTTTATGCACCCGATTCCAGATTTGCCACTCACTGACTTCACCGGTCCCGACCAGGGCGACCGATCCGGTTCCGATTCCACCGAGTGGAAATCCGATGTGTTCCAGAAATTCACCGCGATAGACCGGCCCTTTCTGGATTTCGATTTCAATGATCGGCTGAAGAATCGCTCGTACCTGTTCGGGTGTGCTCCAGGCCCGTGAATCGTACAATTGTGTCCCCAGTGATGCAGCCAAACCCATCTGGGATGTAATCGCCAGAAATTCACGGCGTGAAAGTTGTTCGCGGCCCATATCGGTTTATTCCTCCCGGGATTTTTCCTGTATCAGTGAGTCACAGAGATGTTAGCCTTCATTTTCATCTGGACTCAAGCGGTGTGAACTTAAAATCAGGATCCTGAGGGCTCTGATCAGCATTCAAAATCCGAATCCCTGCATCAGGCGGGTTACGATCTCTGAATGGACCAGCCATCCTTCCGGAGTCAGTGCGATTATGCGTGAATCCGCCTTCAGATATCCATGATGGATCAGATCCTGGCGCAGTGCGTGTGTTCCATGGAATGCCTCTTCACCGACCCAATCGACCAGGTCCGCTATCCCAACTCCTTCCGCCAACCTCAGGCGAAGCATGATCCTGTCGAGCAATAAAGATTCAAATGCGGGTTGATGCACTGGAACTGGTATCGAATCGGGAATGTCCCGCCAGGTCTCCATGTAGGATTGCCAGGAAGCGGGATTGGAAAAAAGTCGGCCTTCCAGGCAGCTCCAGGCGGAAAGCCCCAGGCCCAGCCACTCGCCTCCACACCAATACAGGAGATTGTGTCTGCAGGCGTGGCCTTTCTGTGCGGCATTGCTCAGCTCATAGACCTCAAGTCCATGCCGGGTGAGGAAGTGGACAGTATCGAGGAAAAGATCGGCATCGATCTCCTGGCGCTTCTGCGAATCTTCTCCAGCCATTCCTTGTGTGACCGGCAGCCCGGGATGCTGGATCAGATTGTAAAATGACACATGCGGCGCCCCGGTCTGCAGGAAGGCATTCAGGTTTTCCATCCAACCTTTTCTTTCCTGGTGAGGCAGGCCATAGATCAAATCCACCGACCAGGATTTAATGGTGCTCTGCTGGAGCAATGCAATCGCTTCGAAAGCCTTCTTCCTGTCATGAGCGCGATCGAGGATCTTCAGATCGTGGTCATTGAAAGACTGCACTCCCAGGCTGATCCGGGTCACTCCGCCAGCAGTCCATAAATCAAGTAATTCTTGTGACAAACTTTCGGGGTTGGCTTCAACTGTGACTTCACTGACGGCAGAAAGATCAAAGCCCTTTCTCAGGCTTTCCAGGAGCCGTTGCCAGAGGGAAAATTCCAGGCGGCTGGGTGTTCCGCCGCCGAAGTAGAGAGATTGAAAGGCTCTGGATTCGTGGGTGCTCCAGAATGCCATCTCCCGCTCCAATGCCTCCACATATTCGGCCTGTCTGTCATCACGGTCTGTATAAACCGAGAAATCACAATAACCGCAGCGGGACTGGCAGAAGGGTATGTGAATATACAGGCCTGGAGCTGTCTGAGAAGGATGTGTCACTGAGAGCCTGATGGGGCCAGTGGTGAATACCTGGCCATCACTTCGCTGATCGGAAGGCCGGTGGCCAGGTCGAGTGCTGCCAGTGCGATTACATAATCGATTTCCGCACGCACCCTGGATGCCTGGGCTGAGGTCAGATCATTCTGTGCCTGGACGATATCGAAAGGATCGATTTGTCCGTATTCTGCCAGTCCGGTCATCGTCTCGAATGTTTTACGGGCCAGCTCTTCGTTTCTGCGGAGCACATCGATTCGTTCAAGCAGGGTCGATTGTGTACGGTAAGCTTCATCAACCTCATTGACTACCTGGCGTTCTTTCTGCTGCAGATCCGTGATTGCCTGACGGATCCGGATTTGAGCGCGCTGGTAATTGGCCTTGTCGGATGGAAGATTGAGAGGCAGGTTCAACCGAAGATTTGCACCGACATCCTGGTAATCAAACAGGGACCAGGAATTCGAAAGATGTTCATCCTGATCCCGGAAACCCATCCGGGCGGAAAAATCGAGGTTCGGAAGCAGATCATTCTGGGCAACCTGGAAATAGAGTTCCTGCTGGCGGATGAGAATCTGCAATGAACGCAGATCCGGGCGCCGTTTGAGGGCTGCCTGAATCGCTTCATCCACCTTGAATGGAGGGGGGCTCATGACCGGAACATCGGTTCCTGACAAAACAATCGGCAAAGTCGGTTCGACACCGAGTGTCAGGCGCAGATCGATCAGGCTGGAGTCCACACTGTTCTTGGCATCGATGAACTGCTGCTGTGTTGAGGTGACCTGCTGTTCGGAACGAAACAGCTGGAGAGGAGCCACATCCGCCGGGGTGAAAGGTGCTTTTTCCTGAGTCAGCCGAAACAGCTCAAGAGCGCGCTGATAGGAATCCTGTGCCACAAGCGCCAGGGAAACGGCACGCTGGACCGCAAGATATCTGCGAATCACATCAGCCAGCACAGATTGAATGAAGCGTTCCAGTTCGAGATTAACCGCGGCTCTTTCCAGCTCCTGAACTCTCAGAGCAGTCGTCGCCACCCGCCCGGCTCCTTCAAGCAGCGGCTGAGTGATCACCAGGTTCGCTTCAGAAAACCAGCGGACATCCGCCATCCAGCTTGAAATTACCGGGTTTCCATTCGCATCCAGGATTGGATTCCCCATGTTATCGACAAGAGGAGCATAACGGGGATATTCGGCTGATTGGTAAGTGGAACGCGCCCCAACTGAAAGGGTTCCACCGCCATAGAATCGGCGGCTCAGGACCGCCCCATCTGGAAATCCACTCACACCGCCTTCGGTTCCTCCGAAGGAAAACGCGTAACGGTCATAATCGGTATGGGCGAGGTTTTCATCGTAATGAGCACCCGCTCCCAGCTGGTAGATATTCCCGAACTCCTCCTGGCGCTCACGCAAAGTGATCTGAGCCACTTTCAGGTCATCACGCGCATTGCGCAGCGGGCGGTTGTTTTCCATTGAAATGTGGAGGCAGTCCCACAACCGATAGCCTGTATCACGTGAGAATCTGGGAATCCAACGAGCCATTTCCTCGATTGGGTCCAGGTTGATTTCATGTGATTTTGTGATTCCGGGAATCCGGCTGCGGTTGAGAGGTGTATTTGAGGTTGATGAGACATTCCTTATGATTGGCTCGGATTCCTGAAGATCCTGGCCGGTGGCTGAGAAAGAAAATGCCATCGCTGTCAGCAATCCGAATCGGAACAGTCTCCTGAAGTTAGAAAAAGGCATTGATGAAGAATTTTCCCTGGCGCATGGTGCGACACTTCAAGGATAAATTGGTTCCTTGCGGACTCCAACCCTATCCATGATTTATCGGCCCGGGAGGTTCTTTCTTGAAATCTTCCCCCGGATCAGTATATGATCCTGCCTTTCTCTGTGAGCGGGATCTGCCAACTTGGCCTGGATGTAACGGATTTGTGCTTGACTAGGATTTGTTGACTCAAAATTGAAAGGTTGACACCTCTTTGACTGTAAGGCAAAAATGAACGAAGGCATGGAATTCTCTGAATTCATTGTCTGAATACGGAAAATACAGATCGAAGGGGAGATTGGTTCATGACTTCACAAGACGATGTTTCTGCTATCGGAACCACCGCCGGAGTTGTCTGGAAAGAACTGCACCAGAATGGACCAATGACAGTCGCAGCGCTTAAAAAAGTTCAGAATTTAAGCGAATCCGAGGTCCAGAGGGCCATTGGTTGGTTGGCTCGTGAAGAAAAGATTCGCTTCGAGAAACAGGGAAAAGGCGTCCTGATCGCTCTAAAATAACCTGAAAGGTAAAATGAGTGTCTTCTGTTGAGCAATCGAGCTATGTGGCTCCGGATGAGCGTGGCTATTTTGGTGATTTTGGCGGACGTTTTATTCCGGAAACTCTCATGGGCGCCCTCAAAGAGCTTGAGGCAGCCTACACCGAGGCCAGAAGGGATACTGAATTCCAGAAAGAGGTTTCAGACCTCCTGAAGCATTATGCCGGGAGAGAAACCCCCCTTTTTGAAGCCAAACGGCTTTCCCGTCATTATGGAACCGGCCGGATCGTCCTCAAACGCGAAGATCTGCTCCATACCGGTGCGCACAAAATCAACAATACGATCGGGCAGGGCCTGCTTGCACGGCGAATGGGAAAATCCCGCATCATCGCTGAAACTGGCGCGGGCCAGCATGGTGTTGCAACCGCCACAGTCGCTGCACTGATGGGTCTGGAATGTGTTGTCTATATGGGCCGGGAGGACATCGAACGGCAGAGATTGAATGTCTTTCGGATGAACATGCTCGGCGCAAAAATCCAGCCTGTCTACAGCGGTGCCCAGACACTCAAAGATGCAACCAATGAAGCCATTCGCGACTGGGTGACCCATGTCAGAAATACCCACTATATCATCGGTTCGGCAATCGGCCCGCATCCTTATCCGATGATGGTTCGGGACTTTCAATCAGTTATTGGAAGCGAAACACGGCGGGAATGCCTGGAACGGTATGGACGGCTGCCTTCTCATGTCCTGGCCTGCATCGGTGGAGGAAGCAATGGAATGGGAATGTTCCACCCCTTTCTCGATGATGCTGAGGTTCAACTGATCGGGATTGAAGCCGCTGGCCTGGGACTCGAAACCGGAAAGCACTCGGCTTCGCTCACTCTTGGAACCGCAGGTGTATTCCATGGAAGCATGATCAAGCTGCTGCAGGAGCATGAAGGCCAGATCAAACTGGCGCACAGTGTGTCCGCGGGACTGGATTATCCAGGCGTAGGTCCCGAACATTGCCATCTTCACCAGACTGGCAGGGCGAAATATGTTTCGGTGACTGACCAGGAGGCACTGGATGCATTTCAACGCCTGTCTCAGCTTGAAGGAATTCTTCCGGCACTTGAGTCATCTCATGCCATCGCCTACCTCGAAACACTGATGCCGTCGTTATCCGGGGATTCACTGGTGGTTTTGTGCCTGTCTGGGAGAGGCGACAAGGATGTCTACACAGTCGCCCATGAAATCGGGTATGAACTGAAGGTTTGACCATGAGCCGTATTCTTGAGCATTTTAACGCTTTGAAAAGTAAAAATCGTGTGGCCCTGGCACCTTACATCATGGCCGGTTATCCCGACCTTGCAACCAGTTTTTCCTTGATGAAGGCGGCAGTCGATGCGGGAGCGGATTTGATAGAGCTTGGGATGCCTTTTTCCGATCCCCTCGCCGATGGCGCCACTGTTCAGAAAGCCGGACAGATTGCACTGAAAAATCCATTCTCACTTCGCCAGCTCCTCATGGAGTTCAAAACCAGGGGGCAGTCTCTTGGGATTCCTGTTGTAATCATGAGCTATTACAACCCGGTATATCAGCTGGGGCTGGAACGAACCTCACAGCTCGCAGCAGAAGCTGGCATCGCTGGATTCATTGTGCCGGATCTGCCATTGGAAGAATCCGGTCCCTTTCAGAATCAGTTGATTACCCATGGCATCGACCTGGTTCCACTGGTGGCGCCCACCAGCAGCCCTGAACGCATCCGTGAAATCGATTCAAAAACGACTGGAATGCTTTACTATGTCAGCCGGATCGGTACCACAGGTGCGCAAGCCAATCTTGATCCCCAGCTGTTCCAGTCACTCCGCGAATTTCGGCAGCTGGTTCGCCATCCTTATGTGGTTGGATTTGGGATCAGTACTCCGGAACATGCTCAAGCCCTCAAGGATTATTCCGATGGGATTGTTCTTGCCAGCGCCTTGATTGACCGCCTCGAGAAAGCCAGCCCTGATCGGTATGAATCTGTGGTTCAGGATTTCCTTGCGCCGATTTCACAGATTCTGGGGTAGCATCTCCTCCATTCCAGCCCCATAATTGGATTCAGTGAGACCGAAAAAGGAGTCTTGAAGCCTGTGAGCTGGTTCCGCAAACCACCCCGTTACACCGCAATCAATAAACCGGTCAAAAAGACCGATATCCCCGATGGCCTGTGGATGCGTTGCGAGAAGTGTGACGAAATGATTTTTAAAAAAGAGTGGGAAGACAATCTCAAGGTCTGCCCCAAATGCGGCTGCTATTCCCTGATGGGTGCCAGAGAGCGCTTGAGCTCGCTGATCGACGAGGGAACTTTTATCGAAACCGATGCATCTATCAGTTCCATCGATCCTCTCCAGTTCCAGGGATATGCCGAGAGCCTGGCAAAAAGCCGCAAGAGAACCGGTGAAAAAGAGGCGATCATCGCCGGGAATGCTCAGATATCCGGGCATCCCTGTGAAATCGGGGTGTTTGATTTCAACTTCATGGCTGGAAGCATGGGGTCTGCTGTGGGAGAGAAAGTAACCCGGACTCTTGAAAGAGGGCGTGATAAGAGCCAGCCGGTTGTCATTATTTCTGCTGGAGGTGGGGGAGCGCGGATGCACGAAGGCATCCTCTCTCTCATGCAGATGGCCAAAACCAGTGCCGCTGTGGCACGGCTGAGAGACAACGGAATCCCTTTCATCTCAGTGATCACACATCCCACAATGGGAGGGGTGGCGGCATCTTTCGCCTCCCTGGGGGATATCATCATTGCTGAGCCGGGCGCATTGATCGGCTTTGCTGGACCGCGGGTCATCGAGCAGACAATCGGCCAGCGACTCCCGGATGACTTCCAGACCTCCGAGTTTCTGCTCAAGCATGGAATGATCGATATGATTGTCCCACGCCATGATCTGCGTTCAACCCTGGGGAACCTGCTCGGGCACCTGCGGAACTGACCTGTTGATCCCATGGATCGATTTCATTTAGAAAACAATCTGGAAAATCGCATGGTCTTTGGATATGATTTACTTTAAAAGAGTTGGTGCGGGACGGTTTTCGGAAGGAAAGGCGGCAAAATGAAGAAATCCGGCTTCACATTGATTGAATTACTCATTGTTATTGCGATCATCCTGATCCTGATAGCCATTGCGCTGCCGAATTTCCTCGAAGCCCAGATCCGTGCCAAAGTCACCAATGCCATGGCCGAGATGAGAAGCATCGAACCTGCCATCGCCTCTTACCTGCAGGATTGGAAACGTTATCCGCGTGATGGTTTCGAACTTCCCGCTTTTCCCGGGACATACCCGGAGGAGAATCCCCGCATCTGGGTCCAGCTCACCACTCCCATCAAGTACTTCGGACGCATCCCCTACGATGAATTCCATGTGGCCAACAAAGATACACAGGGAAATCAACGCAGTGAGAAAAACCAGACTTACCGGTACTATGGCGCCTGGTGGCGATGCCTTGCAATTGGAGGCAACCCAAAGAAAAATTCAGAAACATGCAGCAAACCCGAAGCCGAAAGGGATTTTGTCGGAAAATGGGTGATCTTTTCTCCCGGCCCTGATCAGATTCACAACTATGGCGAATGGAGCATGTACCGCCCCTATTTAAGGACCGCCCCGTATCTTTACTCCCCAACCAACGGAACCACCAGCATCGGCGACCTGGTCAAGTGGGGGAGCTGAGATACTGCAAATTCCAATCATCGGTGTGCTGATCGCAGATTAATGATTGAATCTCCCCTGCTGCCGCATCATCAAAACTATATTGATGGCCGCTGGGTGGATGGCACTTCCGGCCGCCTGTTGCAGGTGATAAACCCGGCAACCGGAGAACTCCTGACTGAAATATCCGAAGCCGGTCCGGGTGATGCAGCGCAGGCTATCGAATCCGCCGATAAAGCATCCCGGGTTGAGCATTCTCTCGAAGAGAGAAGAAATTGGCTGAAAAACATTCACGAAGGGCTGACTGAATACCGTGAAGAACTTGCACGGATCATCACGCTCGAACAGGGAAAGCCTCTCGCCGAATCCCGGGCTGAGGTGGATTATGGTGCCGGGTTTTTCCGCTACTTTTCCGAACACATCGAGCATTTGAAACCGAGAGATATCTCTGTTCCTGGCCAACCCAATCAGTGGAGGGTCTATTATCGCCCGGCTGGCGTTGCCGCCCTGATCACACCCTGGAATTTCCCCCTGGCGATGTTTGGAAAAAAATTTGCACCATCCATCGCCACCGGCTGTGGTTCTGTCACAAAGCCGGCTTCACAGACCCCCCTCACGGCAATCGCTGTCCACACCCTGGCTGAACGCGCTGGCCTCCCGCCAGGTCAAGCTAATCTGGTGATGGGGCCTGGTTCCAGTCTTGGGCCGATGCTGTGCTCTCATCCATCGGTCCGGATAATCAGTTGTACAGGTTCGACTGAAACCGGAAAAACTCTGTTGCGGTTGTCAGCGGATCATGTCAAAAAGACTGCGCTTGAACTGGGTGGGAATGCGGCCTTCATTGTCCTCGAGGATGCGAACCTCGATGTAGCAGCCGATTCATTGATGATCAACAAGTTCCGTTGTGCTGGACAAACCTGTGTATGCGCGAACCGTGTCTTTGTTCATGAAACAGTGATTGCCGGTTTCCGCAAAAAGCTTGTCGATCGACTCTCAAAACTGGCTGTCGGTAATGGCATGGATCCCTCTGTGCAGATCGGTCCACTTATCGATTCGTTTGCATTGCGGAAAGTCAAGGAGCTGGTTGATGATGCCGTTTCTCAGGGAGCACGGATTACATTCGGATCTCTTCCTGAAGTCCCCGGGGAATCCTGGGGGGCATTCTGTCCTCCCATCCTGCTCGAGGATGTCACAGATTCCATGGCCATCTGCCAGGAAGAAATTTTTGGGCCGGTGGTGTCCATCCTTGCCTTCAGAACCGAAGAGGAGGTAATCCGGCGCGCTGATTCGACCCCGTATGGGCTGGCAGGTTATCTTTTTACGGGCAATCCCGGCCGGGCAGAACGCCTGGCTGCTCAAATCCGATGTGGCCATATTGGAGTGAATACCGGTTCCGGCCCGGTCCCTGATGCCCCATTTGGCGGAATGAAGCAGTCGGGATTAGGCCGTGAAGGCGGCTTGGAAGGATTGTTTGAATATACCGAGCCACAGACTGTCGTTTCCAGATCCTGAACCCACCCCAATCACGCTGCCTGACCGGATTTATTCTCGTTAATTTTTGAATGTTTGTGAATTTCCAGTGCTGCTCAAATCATCGAAACAAGTGATCATTGATCCTGTTTATGGGAGAAAATTTCCAATTGACGGTGTTCGGGAAAGCTGGTAGGAAAAGTTCCGGGAAACATTACATGGACTCACCGAATCAACCATCAGACACTAAAGATATCGCTCGATTCTCCATCTGGAAGATGCTCCTCTTTTCCTTGACCACCGTCTTCCTTCTTCTGGTGGTCGTCGAAGGGAGCTGGCAAGCGGCCTGTTATCTGGAGTGGGTGGACCCTCCCGCTCGAAGCCGTGACCTTCGAGAAGAATGGCAATGGATCGAAATGCATCGCGATCTGGGACCAGGCGGTTTTTCGATCACTGCGGCACAATATGATCCTGAGTTAGGCTGGAAACCAACCCCAAACTACAAGGCAGATGGGATATTTATCAACTCCATGGGGCAGCGTGGAACCCGGGTTGTTCCCTATGAACGAACCCCGGATCACTTGCGTATTCTTTTCATTGGCGACTCCTATACCTTTGGCGCACAAGTCAAAGACAATGAATGTTTTTCAGAAGTTCTGAAGACTCGTTACCTTCCCGATGCGGAGACAATCAACTTGGGAGTGAGTGGGTATGGCACAGACCAGCAGATTCTTTTTTATGAACTTGAGGGAACTAAATACAAAGCGGATGTGGTTGTTTTAGGTTTCTTTGTTCACGACATATCACGTAATGATGGAGCATTCCGTTATTACGCTAAGCCGGAGTTTGAACTGGCTGATGGGAAGCTGGTCCTTTCCAGTTCATGCATCATCAGCCCGACAGAGCTTCTTCGCCTTTACAACTCAGGAGAGCGTGCAATCCGTCCGCAGGGGTTCTGTATCAGCGAAGCCTTATTGAAATCCATCGATCAATCCGGACGGCGCCATATCGATGAATCCTCTTATGCCTGGAAAATTTCCGCAAAGCTGCTCGAGCGCTTCCAGGAGAAAGTTCTTCAGGATGGGGCGCATCCATTGCTCCTGATCATCCCTAATGAAGAAATCCTCTCTGAAAAAGAAAATCGTTCGGACCAGATTTCCAAGCTCCTGAGAAATAAAGCTGAAGAGATCGGACTGGATTATCTGGACATGGGGCCGATCCTGCGTGACCAGCATCAGAAGGATCCGGCTATTCCTCTTTATGATGGCCACTGGACAGTACGAGGCCATGAGGTGGCTGCAGAATCTTTATTCCGCACATTTGAAAAGCTGGGCTGGTTGCAGAGCCGCCTTGAGGATCAACATCCTCAGGGTTGATCCGGGATAGAGCCGGGAGTGATTCTGGAAACATGACAGTGATGAATGAGCCTGAACGAAAGCAGGGCGACCCCGAAAGATCGCCCTGGCAGAATCAAGTGTATTTTATTCAGTAAGGAAAATCCCCGGCTGGGGGATTTATCGCATTAGATTTCAGGTGCCTGAAGTAAAATCAGGTCAGGTGATTTACCAACGGCTTCCGCCGCCACCGCCACCACCACCGCCACGCCGTGGCCCACCTTTGCCACCCCCTCCTCGGTGTCCACCACCGCCGCCTCCACCTTGATAGCCACCACCGCCACCAGAGCGAAAACCGCCGCGACCACCACCGCCACCGCCACCACCGAAGCTTCTGGGCTCTTTTGGACGAGCCTCATTGACCATAATCCGCCGTTCATTCATTTCCGATTCGTTCAAACCCTGGATTGCCGCTTCCGCTTCTGCACGATTGGGCATCTCGATAAATCCAAATCCTTTGGACCGCCCGGTCATCCGATCTTGAATGATTTCCGCCGAGGAAACCTCTCCATACCTTCCAAATACTTCCCTGAGTTCGTCCTCCGTAGTCTGGTAGGACAAGTTGCCAACATACAGTTTCATAAATTCTCCAATCGAGGGTGGTGTGGTTGTTCAACCCCGGGCAGGAAATCAACCCTCTGGGTAAGGAACCGACTTTATTTGGCATCACTTCCAAGGCTATGTCAATGAGCTATAGGATTTGGTCACCTCTGTGAGGCTCGCAGAGGTTGTATTGCCCACTCGTCTGGCTGGCAGGTGGGGAAATATCAGGCCTTGCCGGCATCCTGAGCCATCGAGATCTGCCTGAGCAGACTCTTCAGATCCTTCTTCATCCATCCACGAACAACGGGGTGAATAAAAATGCCGAGGAAATAAACCGGGATGAATATAATTATCTGGAAAGCTCCATCCACCCAGGAGTTCGAGAGGGAATAGAATGGTTGTTTCAACAGGCAGCAAACCAATACCAGGGCCACCAGAATCCCCCAGCCAAGTGGAAGCATAAATGCCGTTGTTCCTTCCGTGTGGATCAGCCTGGCAACCTGCCACCACAGAAAAATGGCAACCGCTCCATTGGTGCAAAATGACACCAGCGCGATCCCCTCAATGCCGAATCCCAGCCTCACCAGCAGAATGTTGAACCCGATATTGACCGCCAGTGTGATTGGAACAAGAAAAGCCAGCTGGCGTTGACGATGGATCGACACTAGAAAATCAGTGCCAAGCGGAATAAATGCCGCTAGAATGGCGCCCAGGATGAGTATCTGGCTGCTCGAAATGGCGGGGATATATTTTGGGAACCCTGTCTCATACAGGGGAGGGATCAAAAAAATGACACACCCAAAACACACTGGCAAAATCCAGGAAAGAAAGCTGGCGGGTGCCCATACAATCCTCGCCACCTCTGAGGGATCAGAGCTCTCCCCCATTTTTTCATTGAGACGTGGATTGAACACCCGGCTGAGCGATTCCGGAACCATTTGAAGGACCGATGCCAAGGTGATCCCCATAAAGTACATGCCAGTCTGTTCGCTCCCCAGCAGTGTGATGCTCACCACCCGGTCAAATGTGGTTTCCATCAGATAAGCCCACCAGACCAGAGTGATCGGGAAACCGATCCGTATCAGCTCCCGGATTTTGTTCCAGTCGAAAGCCATAGCAAGAGGCGGGCATTTCCCTTTTGCCAGAAACCATGCTGCCAGGGTGATCGACCATTCCGCGAATGCAAATCCAATGGCGACGCCGATGATATCCCCCAGCCAGGCACCCGATGGCAGGAACAGCATATAGGCAAAACCACGCAGGCCCCGGAGAATCGATGCCTGTTCAAAGAGGTGGCGGACAGTGAACCGGTCAAACAAAAGCGTCCCTACTGTTGCTCCCATGACTGCAAACAGCATGGCGATGGAGGGGATGAGGTTGAGGCTCACAGAACTCGAGGGTGAATAAAATCGGGCCAGAAGCAGAAAAATGCTTCCGGCGAAAACCAGGACGATCGAGGATAACCAGGCGAATCCCAGCGAGATGCCTTCGATGCGGTTGGCCTCAGTGTGATTACCGGCCCCTTCGAGCCTGGGAACCTCTTTCCTGTAGGCCTCCAGAACCCCGAGATGGTTGATTGTGCCATAAACAAAGATCAGCCGGATTGTAGACCAGATTCCGAGCAGGGAGGGGCCCAGGAGGTGTGCAACAAGAAAAGTCGATACCATCCCGAAAACACGTGCGAATCCCATCCCCACAACCATGAAAGCGATGTGGATGAGTGCTTTGCTGCCTGCCTGCCGGCCAGAGACAGGAGTCACTTGCAACGGCGCAGCTGCCTGGCGGTCATCAGCCAACGCAGTTCTCCCCGGGCTGGCGGCCCCTGAGTCAGGATATCGACACGTGCGACACCGCTTTTTGAAAGGGCGATATCTCCATGGTTGATTCCGGTGGCAAGGCGGCAAATCCAATTGCCAAGATCGGGCTGGTGGCCGACAATGAACAGGTTGATATTCGGCTTGAGCCGGCTCAGCTCGAGAAAAAGGTCTTCTTCCTGATCCGGCCAGGCCAACCCCGATTTCTCGAAAAGAATGGAACAATCCGTGTGCCGGCTGATAATGTCCGCGGTTTCGACCGCACGCACCAGAGGGCTATGCCAGATCATGTCCGGTTTGATGTCCATTTTTGCCAGGGCGAGGCACACTTCTTCAGTCACCGATCGGCCCTTTGGAGTCAATGGGCGCTCATCATCGGTCCGAATGTTATTCTCGCCAATCTGAAAGGCTTCACCATGGCGGAAAAAAAAGATGGATCGAGTCATAAAGGGGTTGCCTCCTTCGCCTCAGATGGATTCACACCAAATGGAACAGGGCTTCTTCAGGAGCCTGGCTGCCCTATCTTTCGCTTCATCCACAGATTGTTCAGGTTTCAGCTGGAGATGAATATATTCGATCTGCAAAATTATCAACAGGACTGCGCCGGGATGAAAGAGGATATTCACAGACAGGCCAGATATGTGAGAATTCACCGGCCCCGGAAGCCTGTGAAAAATCTGTGAGAAAAACGTTCTTTCCCTCTTGACAAACCCCTGATAACTGTCGATACTTTCCCCTGAATACAGCAGTTCTGGATGGATCAGTGCTGCATTGCTTTGTGAATTGTAATATCAGACAGGTGGGTGAGGCGGATCTGAATTTTCGAATTTGGATGGGTAACCGCCGGGTGAGAGAATGGCCGAAATGTGTTCGAATGGACGCCCGAAGTCTATTCTCGCCGACATAACTGACAAAAATCCCCACCGTTGGTATAATAATTTTCAGAGCAAAACATTCACAGGGACATTTTATTAGGGTAGAGTATTTATAGATTCTCCCCCAGAGATCCCTTTCCAGCTCAGAAGGGATCTCATCCCCTAGGGGTCCGAAGCACCCTACTTCGGACCCCGATTTATTTACATGGCCTCCATGCTTGACATCCATTCAGTTTTTCAATCACGCTTCTGAACCATGTCTGACCTCCAGCAACCGGGAATGCTTGTCGTGGCTGCCCTGATCCAGCATGAGCAGCGTTACCTCGTTGCCGAGCGTCCAGCCGGTAAAACGATGGCGGGGTACTGGGAGTTCCCGGGTGGGAAACTCCACCCAAATGAGGAACCGCGTGAGGGATTGAAACGGGAAATCCTTGAAGAATTAGGCATTTCAGTCGAGGTTGGAGATATCATCGAAGTGATCCAGCATATTGACCCGGATAAAACAGTCCTGCTCCTGTTTTTTGACTGCCGGCTGAAGGATGGCCAGCCCAGTGGCAGGGAAGGGCAACGCATCCGCTGGGTTTCGCCGCAGGACATGCTGGACATGAAATTTCTTCCAGCGGACATTGCACTTATCACCAGGCTGATGGGCAACCTTTCGCCCGGCTCTTCAATCGATGCCGGATTCGATTCCATGCAGCCTGAAATCTTCGTCAAGAATCGAGAGTAGGGAAGGAGAAAAAGATCTGTGCGTGTGGCGGTTATTGGTACTGGATATGTCGGCCTGGTGGCAGGAACATGCTTTGCCGACTGTGGCAATGATGTCATTTGTATCGATCAGGATGAGAGAAAAATTGAGGGACTCCGAGCCGGCAAGGTCCCTATATACGAGCCGGGGCTGGATGAACTGATCACCCGCAACCAGCTGGAGGGTCGGCTGTCTTTCTCGACCGATCTCAATCAGGGAGTTTCTCATGCCGAAATCCTGTTTATTGCGGTCGGGACTCCTCCCCGTGAAGATGGATCGGCCGATCTCTCCCATGTGCTCGGTGTCGCCCGCGAGATCGGCAAGCGGATGATCGAGAAAAAGATCATCGTGATCAAAAGCACTGTCCCGCCTGGAAGCGCCGCCCGGGTGGCTCAAGCGATCCGGAGTGTCACGGCTGTTCCATGTGCGGTCTTGTCGAATCCGGAATTTCTCAAAGAAGGTGCTGCAATCGATGATTTTACCCGGCCGGACCGAATCATTCTCGGAGGCCAGGATGTTGCTGCCCTCGAGGTTCTCAAGGATCTCTATGACCCATTCGTCCGCACCGGAAATCCCATCATGATCATGGATAATGTCACAGCGGAAATGTGCAAGTATGCTTCAAATGCGATGCTGGCGACACGAATTTCCTTCATGAATGAAATCGCCGGTTTATGCGAAAACACCGGCGCAAATGTTGCCCTGGTCAGGGAGGCCATGGGGTTCGACCATCGTATCGGGCTGCACTTTCTCTTCCCGGGTGTGGGGTATGGCGGCTCCTGTTTTCCGAAGGATGTCCAGGCACTGATTGCGACAGGCAAGCAGTTCGGATATCCCATGTCGATCCTCGAATCAGTGGAAAAGGTGAACCAGCGCCAGAAGGTGGTTCTGTTTGATAAGCTGCTGAGCCATTTTCAGGGGGATTTGAAAAAAAGGCGGATCGCAGTGTGGGGACTGGCTTTCAAACCGAAAACCGATGACATCCGTGAGGCTCCAGCTCTGACTCTGATTGAGTGCCTGCTGCAGGCGGGTTGCCAGGTTTGTGCCTATGATCCCGAGGCCATGCCGACCTCACAGGGGCTTCTTGGAAACCGGGTTGAATTTGCCTCAGGGAATTATCAGGCATGTGAAGGGGCGGATGCATTGCTGGTAGTCACAGAATGGAATGAATTTCGCCGGCCCGATTTCGACCGCCTGCGATCCCTCCTGAAACACCCGCTGATTCTGGATGGGCGAAACCTCTATAATCCGAACCGTATGAAATCTCTTGGATTTACTTATTATTCCATTGGCAGACCTCCGGTCTTCCAGGAAGGAGCCTCGAAATCATGATCCAGGGCGCAATCATAACCCCCCTTCGAGTCATTGCCGATGAGCGCGGAAGATTAATGGAGATGCTGCGCAGCGATGATCCGAATTTTGTCCGTTTCGGACAGATCTACATGACCACTGCTTACCCGGGTGTGGTCAAGGCCTGGCATTACCACAAAAACCAGATCGATAATTTTGTTGTCGTTCAGGGGATGATGAAGGTGGTGCTGTATGATTCGAGGAAGGATTCACCGACCCATGGAGAGGTTAACGAATTCTTCCTGGGTGTTCACAATCCGATCAGGCTGACGATTCCCAACCTGGTCTACCATGGCTTCAAATGCATCAGCGACCATGAGGCTATCTGCATCAACACCCCGACTCAACTGTACAACTACAAGGATCCGGATGAGTTTCGCCTCCCGGCCCATGGGAGTGAAATCCCTTATGACTGGGCCAGGCAGGACCGTTGACACTGGAGGCTGCTGTTACTTCGCTTGATCGCTGCCCTCAGGGCTTGCTTTGAGTGGTTGATAGACCCTCACATAGTCGATCAGGTACTTCTGAGGAAAGATGGAATCATCGATCTCGCCCCCCCAGGAACCACCTAGAGCGAGGTTGATCAAAAGGTAAAAGGGCCGTCGAAAAGGATTGGATTCGCCTGCACCCGCTTCATCGATGTTGAAGGTGTGATAACAGATCTGATCGAAGAAGAAGGCAATTTTGTCTGCATCCCATTCGATCGAATAGAGGTGAAAATCAGCACAGGGTGAGGCAGTTTCGATTTTCCCTCCATTGTAGGCATGAGCGCCGTCTTTCGGGAAATGAACAGTTCCATGAATGTGGCTGGGATCATGGCCGACAAACTCCATAATGTCGATTTCCCCGCAACCCGGCCAGGGATTCTCAGGGAACTTTTCGCCAAGCATCCAGATCGCAGGCCAGACACCCCGTCCCTGAGGGAGCCTGGCACGCACCTCAATCCGCCCATACTGAACATTCATCCGTTGTCTTGTATTGATCGATGCTGAGGTATAATGGGCCTTCTCCCGCTCTTCGTTCCACAGCTTGGAACCTTCTTTGAACTGGGGATTGGGATGGTCTTCCTTTCGTCCTTCAATGACCAGCATTCCATCCTCGATCCGCGCATTCTCTTTTCGAGCGCGGGTGTAGTACTGCATCTCGAAGTTCCGGACAAACCCTTCCTCATAATCCCATTTTGTTGGATCCGGCATCTGGCCTGAATCGAATTCATCGCTCCAGATGAGTTTCCATTCAGTTGACTGGGCAGGATGGAATGCCATTAGAAACAGTCCAATGAACAGGCAGAATCTGAGATGCATGATTTTTTCCTCAACCGGTGAATTTTTTCGAGAGAACAAAGGCTCATCCATCTGCCTTTCCCCGAATCATGTTTTGAGCGGATTCTTAATGGCGGAAATGCCGGAAGCCGGTGAACACCATGGCGACATCAGCCTGGTTTGCAGCCTCGATGACTTCCTCATCACGCTTCGAGCCACCGGGTTGAATAATGGCTGTCACCCCAGCCTCGATGGCCTGATCCACGCCATCCCGGAAGGGGAAAAAAGCATCCGATCCAAGAACTGCCCCCCGGGACCGTTCACCGGCATTCCGTGAGGCAATCCGGACCGATTCCAGGCGATTCATCTGCCCGGCTCCAATTCCCACTGTTCGAGTTCCCTGAACGAGCACAATCGCATTGGATTTGACCTGCTTGGCAGCACGGAAGGCAAACAGCAGGGATCTTTTTTCTTCCTCTGTCGGCTGCCGCCGGGTGGCTACATTCCATTGATATTCAGAATCATCCACGACATCACGATCCTGGATCAATGCACCTCCCTCGATCATTCGAACCTCAATTGAATTTTTCCCTGCGGCCTGATCCAACCCGGGCAGTTCCAGGAAACGGCGTGTGGATTTGGTGGACAGCAATTCGATGACACCTGGCGCATATCCGGGAGCCACGACTGCTTCGACAAATGGGCTGTCATGGATTTTCTGAGCGGTCTCCGGATCGATTGTCCGGTTCAATCCGATGACTGACCCATAAGCCGATACCGGGTCACAGTCATAAGCATCGGAATAGGCCTGCGAAAGGCTGTCTGCTGAAGCCAGGCCACAAGGGTTGTTGTGTTTGAGGATTGCGACTGTCGGACTGCTGAAATCTCGGACTGCACGCGCTGCCGATTCCAGGTCCAGCAGGTTGTTATAAGAAAGTTCCTTCCCGCTCAAAATCCTGGCATTGGCCAGTGAGCAGGTCTTTCCAATAGTCCGCTGGGAGTACCAGGCAGCCTTCTGATGAGGGTTTTCACCATAACGCAGATCGCTGATTTTTCGGAATGACAATGAAAAACTATCGGGGAATTTCTGGCCAGGCTGGGTGGCACCGGCCAGATAGGAACTGATTCCAGCATCATACTCTGCGGTTCGGGCGAAGGCTTTGGCAGCCAGCTTTCTCCGGGTTTCCAGAGAAACAGATCCCCCATGAAGAGTCATTTCTTCCTGG
>JAANMU010001198.1_pt1 | contig 25176 bp, 23 predicted proteins | sample 7279701 | NCBI WGS metagenome assembly JAANMU01 (sample SAMN14094539, study PRJNA606508) | bioreactor metagenome | isolation source: A lab-scale SPAN reactor treating ammonium-rich wastewater day 57 | place: Ireland: Galway | collected 2017-03-13 | reverse complement strand
CAACCGGCATCACCATTCGATGGAGAGTTTGATCCTGGCTCAGGACTAACGCTGGCGGCGTGCCTAACACATGCAAGTCGAACGCACCGCAAGGTGAGTGGCAGACGGGTGAGTAACGCGTAGGTAATGTGCCTTCTTGCTGGGGATACCGTTCCGAAAGGAGCGTTAATACCGAATGTGTCGGTTTCGGGGCATCCCGAGGTCGATAAACTGCTAGGGCGAGAAGAGCAGCCTGCGTTCTATCAGCTTGTTGGTGGGGTAACGGCCTACCAAGGCTACGACGGATAGCCGGTCTGAGAGGATGATCGGCCACACTGGGACTGAGACACGGCCCAGACTCCTACGGGAGGCAGCAGTGAGGAATATTGCGCAATGGGCGAAAGCCTGACGCAGCGACGCCGCGTGAGGGATGAAGGCCTTCGGGTTGTAAACCTCTGTCAGTGGGGAAGAGAACGGACGGTACCCACTGAGGAAGCTTCGGCTAACTACGTGCCAGCAGCCGCGGTAAGACGTAGGGAGCGAGCGTTGTCCGGAATTACTGGGCGTAAAGAGCTCGTAGGCGGGAGCGCGCGTCTGGGAGGAAATCTCACGGCTCAACCGTGTGGCTTTCCCAGATACGGCGCTTCTTGAGGGCAGGAGAGGAAACTGGAATTCCCGGTGTAGCGGTGAAATGCGTAGATATCGGGAGGAACACCAGTGGCGAAGGCGAGTTTCTGGCCTGCATCTGACGCTGAGGAGCGAAAGCGTGGGGAGCAAACGGGATTAGATACCCCGGTAGTCCACGCGGTAAACGATGGATACTAGGTGTAGGAGGTATCGACTCCTTCTGTGCCGCCGTTAACACATTAAGTATCCCGCCTGGGGAGTACGGCCGCAAGGTTGAAACTCAAAGGAATTGACGGGGGCCCGCACAAGTGGTGGAGCATGTGGTTTAATTCGACGCTACGCGAAGAACCTTACCTGGGTTTGACATCTATGGGAAGGCGCTAGAGATAGTGTCCGTCCTTCGGGACTCATAGACAGGTGCTGCATGGCTGTCGTCAGCTCGTGCCGTGAGGTGTTGGGTTAAGTCCCGCAACGAGCGCAACCCTTATTTTTAGTTGCCATCGGGTAATGCCGGGCACTCTGAAGAGACTGCCAGCACAAGCTGGAGGAAGGTGGGGATGACGTCAAGTCAGCATGGCCCTTACGTCCAGGGCTACACACGTGCTACAATGGCCGGTACAGAGGGCTGCCAACCCGCGAGGGGGAGCGAATCCCACAAAGCCGGCCTCAGTTCGGATTGCAGGCTGCAATTCGCCTGCATGAAGTCGGAATCACTAGTAACCGCAGGTCAGCTACACTGCGGTGAATGCGTTCCCGGGCCTTGTACACACCGCCCGTCACGTCACGAAAGCTAGATGTACCCGAAGTCGCTGGGCTAACCGCAAGGAGGCAGGCGCCGAAGGTATGTCTGGTGATTGGGACGAAGTCGTAACAAGGTAGCCGTATCGGAAGGTGCGGCTGGATCACCTCCTTTCTAAGGACGATAGAGTTCTCGAGCGCTCTTAGCCTCGCAGCAACTCCAGACTCCCAAGTCGATCGGGTGTGCAACACAGAATACCGTTATCCAGTTGTCAGTGACCCTTGAAGTCTCTGGCTTTTTTCTTTGCCAGGATCCCCTCGCAGCAACGGCGAACGCCGGTTACCTGCAAGTTGGCCCCCCGTGGCCCGCAGTGCTCTAAGAAAGGCGGATCCTCACTTGATCACAACCTATGAAGCCCTGGGAATGATCGAAACCCGGGGGCTGGTCGCGATGGTCGAAGCGGCCGACGCAATGGTTAAAGCGGCCAACGTAAAGCTCATCGGCTATGAGAAAATCGGAGCAGGCTATGTCACCGCTCTCGTCCGAGGCGATGTGGCCGCGGTGCGCGCTGCCACCGACGCCGGTGCCGCCGCGGCCCGCAAGGTCGGCGAGCTTATTTCGGTGCATGTCATCCCGCGCCCTCACAAGGACCTGGACGACGTTCTGCCCATCGCTCCTCCGCGTGACCAAAAGACCCCGTCCGGCAAGTAGGGGGCTGAGCTCCCACATCGCCTGTGGACGCGCTGATCGAATCCATCACCGAGTTGGTGCTGGCCGAGCTCTCTCGCGAGCATCCGCTTCCAGTCGCTTCGCCGCCTGCCGAGCGCAAGCGCAAGCTACTGCTTTGTCCTGTCCCGGGTGGCGAGCTGTCAGCTCCCGTCTGGGAAGCTCTTCGTGGCCTGGATGTCGCCTGGTCCGTGGTTGTTTGGCCTGGCTTTCCAGCCAGCGCAGTGGATGCCAGTCTGGGCCACAAACCCTGGAGGCCCGCGACCGGTGCTCCCGATGACTTGGTGCGCCAGTTCGAGGCCGTGGTGCTGCCCGTGCTAAACCTCGACATCCTGCCAAGGCTGGCTTTGCTGCTGGGGGATACTCCGCCGGTGCAACTGGCTGTGGCCGCCCTGGTCCAGGGAGTGCCGCTCCTGGCCGCTCCCGAGGAGGTCGACCGCTTTCGGCGCCATGCCGCCCGACTGCCAGCTGGTCTCCTGGCCGTCGTGCAGCAGCACCTGCGCGCCATCGAGGCTCTGGGTGTGCGTCTTCTGCCCGCCCGAGCCCTGGCTCAAGAGCTGTCCGGTTCTCTCTCTGGGGGCTCGGCCTCCCGCGGCCGCGATGTCATCACCCAGGAAGACCTGTTGTTAGCCGTTCAGGCCGGCCAGCAGCTCTTGGAGGTGGCCCCGGGTGCCATTGTGACCCCTCTGGCTCTTGAGACCGCCAGGCAACGAGGGATCGAGGTGCGCTACCGATGATGTTGGGCCGTGTAGTCGGAACCGTCGTCTGCACCCAGAAAGACGAGCGACTCGAGGGCGTCACCCTCCAACTGGTGTTGCCGCTCAGCCTGCAAGACCTTAAGCCCGATGGCAAGCCGGTGGTGGCTGTCGACACCGTTGGCGCCGGCGAGGGGGAGGTGGTGCTGGTTGTGGCGGGAAGCTCCGCCCGCCAGACCGACCAGACCCAGAATACCCCTACCGACGCCGTTATCATGGCCATCGTCGACAGCCTTGACCTTGAGGGCAAGCGCATCTACAGCAAGAAGGACTGAACGCATGGATCGCGAGCACATCCGGAAAATCGTCGAGGAAGTCGTGCGGCGCGTGCAGACCGTCGAGCCGCCAGAGCCTCTACCCACGGCTGCCGGCGGTATCTTCGAGCAAGTCGACGATGCCGTCGAGGCTGCTCATCGCGCCCAGAAGGCCTGGCTGGCCCTCACCCTCGAGAAGCGCGCCGAGTGCGTGCAGGCCATGCGGCGCGTCTCCCTCGACCATGCTCGCGAAATGGCTCAGCTCGCCCATGTCGAGACCGGCCTGGGTCGTCCCGAGAACAAGCTGGCCAAGAACATCCTTCAGGCCAACAAGACCCCCGGCCCTGAGGACATCGAGCCCCGCATCGCCACCGGCGATCATGGCATGACCCTTACCGAGCTGGCTCCCTTTGGGGTCATCTGCTCCGTCACCCCGACCACCAATCCCGTCGCCACCATCATCAACAATTCCATCTCTATGGTTTCGGCCGGCAATGCCGTCGTCTTCAGCCCTCACCCGCGCGCCAAAGGCTGCTGCGCCAAGATGATCCAACTCCTCAACGGAGCCATCGCCTCCGCCGGCGGCCCCTCCACGCTGCTCACCGCCCCTTCCAATCCCAGTCAGGAAGTCAGCCAACAGCTCATGAAACACGCTGGCATTCGCTGCCTGGTCGTCACCGGCGGCCCCTACATCGTCAAGCTTGCCATGACCAGCGGTAAGAAATGCATCGCTGCCGGTCCTGGCAACCCTCCCGTCGTGGTCGATGCTACCGCCGACCTGCCTCGGGCTGCCCGGGCGATCGTGGATGGTTCTTCGTTCGACAACAACATCATGTGCACGTGCGAGAAGGAGGTCTTTGTCGTCGATTCCGTCTTCAAAGAGCTCAAAGAGCGCATGCTGGGCTACGGCTGCTACCAACTCACCTCGCGCCAGCTCGGTCAGTTGACCGGAGTCATCTTCAGCCCTCCTCCCGTGGGCAAATCCCGCCCCGTGCTCAACACCGACCTGGTGGGCCTGTATGCCAGCGACATCGCCAAGACCATCGGTCTAGACCTGCCCCGGGAGACCCGCCTGTTAATCGCCGAGACGCCCCCTGATCATCCCCTGGTCGTGAACGAGCAGATGATGCCCGTTCTGCCGCTGGTCGCTTGCAGGAACGTCCAGGAGGCTATCGACCTCGCCGTCCAGGCCGAGGGCGGCCGTTCCCACACCGCCGTCATGCACTCGCGCGACATCGAGCACTTATCCTGGATGGCCAGAGTCTCCAACGCCAACATTTTCGTAAAAAACGGTCCCAACTACGCCGGCCTTGGCTTTGGCGGAGAAGGCACCACCACCATGACCATTGCCGGATCCACCGGTGAGGGCGTAACCACCGCGCGCACCTTCACGCGCCAGCGGCGTTGCGCCCTCATCGACTCCTTCCGGATCATCTAGGAGGCCTATGCGTGTAGTCATCGCCAGCGATCACGGCGGGTTCGAGCTCAAGCAGGCATTGCTGGGTCTCATCCGGGAGCTCGGCCACGAGCTCATCGACTATGGCACCCATTCTCCCGATCCGGTCGACTATCCCGACTTTGCTCTGCTGGTGGCCTGTGCCGTCCAGAAGAGCCCTCATGACACCGTAGGCATAATGATCGACGGCGCCGGAACCGGCTCCGCCATCACCGCCAACAAGGTGCCCGGCGTGCGCGCCGCCGCCTGTTATGACCCTTTCACCGCCCGTAACTCCCGCGAGCACAATAACGCAAACCTGCTGACCCTCGGCTCGCGCGTCACCGGCTCCGAGCTGGCCAAAGAAATCGTGCGGGCCTGGCTCTCTTCCAGCTTCGGCGGCGGGCGACATCAGGGTCGCTTCGAGAAAGTCTTGCAGGTCGAGCGCTGCTTCCTGAAGGATCCGTGTTCTTAGGCGTAGTGAAAGGCACCGTGGTGGCCACCCGCAAGACCCCTTCGCTTCGGTGCGCCACTTTGCGAGTCGTCCAGCCCGTCCATCATGACGGCACGCAGGCCGGCAGCTGGCTTGTGGCCGTCGACACCGTTTCCAGCCGGGAAGGCGACCTCGTCTATCTCGTCAAGGGCCGCGAGGCCACTATTCCCTGGAAAGCCGACCTGGCCCCCATCGATGCGACCATCGTGGGCCTGGTGGACGGATTGAGCCTCTCATGATCCTTGCTCGCGTAGAAGGCTCCCTCTGGTCCTCGACCCAGGACCCTGGCTTCGACGGCCTGTCCCTCAAGCTCGTGCAGCCCGTCGATGCTCGCAATGGCAAGCCTGAGGGAGCCAGCATCCTGGCCGCTGACAGCGTGGCCAGCCGGATCGACGACCTGGTCATCGTCGTCTATGAGGGCTCCTCCAGCCGCATGGTACTGGGGAATCCCGCCACTCCTTGCGAAGCTGTCATCGTAGGCATTGTAGATCGCATCGACATGATGGAGGAAACCTGATGGACATCGAAGCTCTGGTCGCGCGCATCACCCAGGAGGTCATGCAGCAGCTCGACAGCCGCTCGGACGATCCCCGCGTCCCTCCTCCCGCCCGTCATCCCCGGCCTGCTCGCTCCGACAAGACCTGCTACAAGCGGGCCAGCGGCGAGTGTGCTGGAGTCGGCTGCTGCGCCGAGCTCATTCCCCAGGATGTCCGTGCCATCGTCCATTCCGGTGCCGAGCGCGTCGGCAATCTGCTCGGGGGGCGGGTGGTCCATTCCGATCTCGCCCGCCTTATCGACCACACCCTCCTCAAACCCGATGCCACCCGTGATCAGGTCATGCTCTTGTGCCAGGAAGCCCGCGAGAACCTTTTCGCCTCGGTGTGCATCAACCCGTCCTGGGTAGCGTTGTGCGCCGAGCAACTGCGCGGATCCGGCGTCAAGGTGTGCACCGTCGTCGGTTTCCCCCTGGGTGCCACCACTACCATCACCAAGGTCATGGAAACCCGTGATGCCGTCGCCAATGGTGCCGACGAAATCGACATGGTCGTCAACGTCGCCGCCCTCAAGGACGGCCAGGACGACTTCGTCGAGCAGGACATTCGCGAAGTCGTGGGCGCTGCCTCCGGGCGCATCGTCAAGGTCATCCTCGAGACCGCGCTTTTGTCCGATGAGGAAGTCGTGCGCGGCTGCCATCTCTCCAAGCGCGCCGGGGCCGACTTCGTGAAGACCTCCACCGGCTTTGGTCCGGGCGGTGCTACCTCCCATCATGTCTCTCTCATGCGCAAAACCGTCGGCCCTACCATGGGCGTTAAGGCCTCCGGCGGCATTCGCGATCTCGAGACCGCCCAGGAGATGGTCAAGGCCGGTGCCACTCGCATCGGCGCTTCCGCCTCCGTCAAAATCGTTCGCGGTGAGAAGGGCACGGGCACCTACTGAGTCGCCTCTACCGGGCCGACTTGCTTATTTTGCGTCGCCGTCCCCTGGGCGAAGCCGACGAGATCGTGACCTGTCTTTCCCCTGATGAGGGCAAGCTGGACGCTGTCGCCAAAGGCTCCCGGCGTTCCCAGAGCCGTCTTGTCGGGCTGCTCGAGCCCTTCACCTACCTTCACGCCCAGCTCGCTCGCGGCAAGACCCTTGACCCCATCACCCAGGCTCGACCCGTCAAGACCTTTCCCGCCCTGCGCACTGATCTTGTGCGGCTCGCTTACGGCAGCTACCTGCTCGAGTTGTGGTCGAGCTGCTTGCCCTTCCGGGAGCCTGCTGCTCGCGCCTTTTCCCTCCTCGTCCAGGGCCTGGACGCGCTCGATCGCGGTTGGAGTCCCGCCCTCCTGTGTCGCTGGCTCGAGCTCCACCTGCTCGACGATCTCGGCTACGGCCCCGACTTTTCCGAGTGCCTCAGCTGCAGGTGCCCCGTAAAGCAAGGCTGGTTCTCTCCTGCCGCTGGCCAGATCGCTTGCCGCGGCTGCGGACCCTCCGCTCCGGGAGCCCTGCTGGTAAGCCCCAGAGCCGTCTCCGCCTTCCATCACCTGCGCCGCATGGCCCTGAGCGAGCTACAGGGTCGCATCCCGACCCCGGATCTGGCTGCCGAGTTGCAGGCTTTGTTGCGCGCTCATCTGGCACACCACTGGCCTCACTCCTTGCGCTCCCTGAAAGTGCTCGAGAGCCTGGCCGGATGAGGCTGCTCGGTATCGACCATGGCAGGGCCCGGCTGGGTCTGGCTCTGTCCGACCCGTCTGGCCTGCTGGCCACCCCCCTGCAGACCCTGGATGCTCGTCGTCTCAAGCCATTGCTGTGTGACCTGAGGCAGATTGTCGAGCAGCACCAGGTCGAAGCCCTGGTGCTGGGCCTTCCCGTCCAGCTTCAGGATGGCGTCGAGGGCACTCAGGCTCAGGTCGTGCGCAAGTTCGCCCGCATTCTACAGGAGCAGCTCGAACTGCCCGTTCACTTTCAGGACGAGCGCTTGACCAGTCAGGAAGCCAGCAGGTTGGCTCGCCAGAACCTGGACAGCGTGGCCGCCGCACTCATCCTTCAGGCCTACCTCGACGAGAGGAAGCGCACGCCGCGCCGAGAACCCCCGCCCTCGTGAAGGGCCTCCTCAAAGTCGTCCGGTTCGGCTGCTTGGCATTCCTGATTTTGGCCTCGGCCTTCATGTACTGGCTGAGCCAGGTCTTCTCGCCGGCCAGGACCACCTCCGAGCAGGTGGTGATCGAAGTTCCCCCGGGTGCCACCGGGGGCGAGGTGGCCGAACTGCTTGAGAAAGAGGGCGTGATCCGCTCGGCCTTCGCTCTGCGGCTCTTGATGCGCGTCACCGCCGACATGCAGGTGCAGGCCGGTCACTATGAGGTGGATCCCAGCAAGTCCCCTCTCTTAATCCTGAAGGCTCTTTCCCACGCCCAGCCGCTGTCGCGCAAGGCTACCCTCCCCGAGGGCCTCACTCTGCCCGAGGTGTGCGACTTGCTGGCCAGGGAGAAGGTCGTGAGCGACGCCAAGAAGCTGCTGGCCTTCGTGCGCCAGAAAGGCCAGACCATCGACAAGAGCCTGCCCGCCAACCTTGAGGGCTACCTCTTCCCCGACACCTATGAATTTGGCTGGGACGCCACCGAAGAGGAGGTCGTCCGCCAGATGACCGGCCGTTTCCGCGAGGTGGTCGACCCGATGTGGGCCAGGCACAAGAAGAAGGCTCCTCTGTCCTTGCGCGAGACGGTCATTCTGGCCTCCCTGGTCGAGCGTGAGGCCCAGGTTTCTTCCGAGCGCCCGCTTATCGCCGGGGTCTACATAAACCGCCTCAATAAGGGGATGCTCCTGCAGTGCGACGCCACCGTGCAGTTCGCCCTGGGGACCCCTAAGAAGATCCTCACCTATGACGACCTTAAGCTTGAGTCTCCCTACAACACCTACCTTCACGCTGGCTTGCCCCCCGGTCCCATCGCGAACCCCGGCCAGGCTTCGCTGGAAGCGGCCATGAGCCCGGAGCGCTCGCCCTATCTCTTCTACGTGCGCAACGATGTCAAGGGTGACGGCAGCCACGTGTTCTCGCGATCTTATGAGGAGCATAACGATGCCATCCGGAAATACCAACGGTAAACCCCTGGTGATCGGCCTGGCGGGAGGCACCGGCTCGGGTAAGACCACCGTGGCCCGCAAGCTGCAAGACACCTTTCCCGACCAGCTTCAGCTCATTCCACAAGATGCCTACTATCGCGATCAGGCGCACCTGGAACTGGAAAAGAGGCGTTCCACTAACTACGATCACCCGCTTGCCTTTGACAACGACCTGCTCATCGAGCATCTCGACGCTCTGATCGCTGGCAGGCCCGTCGATCAGCCCGTCTACTCTTTCATCACCCACACCCGGATGAGCGAGGTGATCCCCGTGCAACCTGCTGCCATCCTCCTGGTCGAGGGGATCCTGGTCCTGGAGGAGCCCCGCTTGCGCGAGCGGATGGACATCAAGGTGTTCGTTCAGACCGATGCCGATGTGCGCTTCATCCGTCGGTTGCGTCGCGATATCGTGGAGCGGGGGCGCTCGGTGGACTCGGTCATTGAGCAGTATCTCGGTCAGGTGCGTCCGATGCACCTTCAGTTCGTGGAGAGCACCAAGCGTTACGCCGACATCATCGTGCCCGAAGGTGGATCCAACGAGGTCGCAATAGACCTTCTGATGGTCAAGATTCGCTCGGCTATCGATTGATGAGAGGATCAGCCCAGAAAACAAGTCATGAAGCCCGTGGAGGAGATTCTCTAAAAGGTGTGGAACGCATAGTGCGAGCCCCGGGGGAGGAGAGGCTCGTTTTTTTGGCCTGGAAGCAAGCCCTTTCAGGTCTCGAACGAGCCGGCCAGATGTCGTGTCCCAGGCCACGGCACTGTGCAGATCAGTGGTTTACGGAGTGATGGCCGCATGATCGCCAGGTCCAAGGAAGACATTGGGAAGATCCTGATCGATGAGGGAATTATCACCGCTCGGCAGCTAGACCGAGCCTACCAGCAGGCCGAGAAATCGGGCGAGCCCGTCCAGAAGATTCTGGTCGCCATGGGCTACGTCAATGAGAAAGAGTTGACGGAAACCATGGGGCGCCAGATGGGCGTTCCCTTCGTCGATCTCGACCAACTCGACCTCGACCAGCAGTTGGCCCGGTCGATTCCCGAGCATTTGGCCCAACGTTACAAGGTCATTCCTGTGGCTCAGAACGACAATCGTCTAACTCTTGCCATGGTGGACCCCCTGAACGTGATCGCCATCGACGACATTCGCCTGATCACAGGCTTTGACATCGATCCCGTCATCTCGACCGAAGACTCTATCATCAAGGCCATCGGGCGCCAGTTTGGCGTGACCGACCTGGTCGAGGTGGAGGAAACGGTGAAGGACCTGTCCGCTCAGGACTTTGGTCCTCTTGAGGTTGAGGATGCGATGGACGAAGAGATCGCGCTCGACAAGCTCAAGGAGTTGGTGGACGAGGCGCCTATCGTGCGCGTTGTGAACCTGATCATTTCGCAGGCCATCAATGACAAAGCCTCCGACATTCACATCGAGCCTGAGGCCAAGTCGGTGCGCGTCCGCTATCGCGTCGACGGCGTGCTGCATGACGTGATGAGTCCGCCCAAGCACATCCAGGCTCCCATGGTCAGCCGTATCAAAATTATGGCCAACATGGACATCGCTGAGCGCCGGGTGCCTCAAGACGGGAAGATCCACCTTCACCACGATAGTCGCGAGTTCGACTTGCGCGTCTCCACTGTGCCTACTGTGCACGGTGAGAAGGTGGTTATGCGTATCCTCGACAAAGGCTCGGTCATGCTGGGCTTGAACAAGCTCGGTTTTTACGAGGACAACCTCAAGCTGTGGGAAGAGATCGTTGAGAAACCTTACGGAATGTTGCTCGTCACGGGTCCGACTGGCTCAGGTAAGTCCACCACGCTGTACTCGTGCTTGAACAAGCTCAACAGCGGTGAGAAGAACCTGATGACCATCGAAGACCCGGTGGAGTATCAGATTCCCGGCATCAACCAGGTGCAGGCAAACGAAAAGGCAGGCTTGACCTTCGCCTTCGCCCTGCGAGCCTTCTTGCGTCAAGATCCGGACATTATCATGGTGGGTGAGATTCGTGACGGTGAGACCGCCAAGATCGCCGTCGAAGCCGCTCTGACCGGCCACTTGGTGCTCTCCACACTGCACACCAACGACGCCCCTGGCGCCATCTCTCGTCTCGTGGAGATGGGGGTGGAGCCCTTCCTGGTGGCCTCGGCGCTCATCGGGGTGCTGGCTCAGCGACTGGCCCGTATGATCTGTCCCAACTGTAAGGAGACTTTCACTCCCCCGGCCGAGGCGACCCGAAAGTTTGGTCTGGGAATGTTCTCCGATAACGACATTTCGTTTTATAGGGGTCGTGGTTGCGACCACTGCAAGATGACCGGCTATCGCGGCCGAACGGGCATTCACGAGGTACTGATGATTTCCGACCGCGTCCGTGGCCTGATCTTGCAGCGAGCCTCCACGGCTGAGATTCGCCAGGCTGCCATCGAAGGCGGCATGAAGACGATGCAAGACGATGGCCTGCGCAAGGTGCTCGATGGTGTGACCACCGTGGAGGAATGCCTGCGAGTGGTCTACGTTGAAGCGGTCGAGTTCTAGAAGGAAAGGATAGTGTCAAGGATCTTCGGATCATCGACCCGGGAAGAATAGAGCATGGCTGTTGAGGCACTTCGTTTTACGATGGATGACCTGCTCCGCACGACAGTGGAGCGGGGAGCGTCGGACCTGCATTTAACCGTGGGCTTGCCCCCGGTGTTGCGAATCAATGGGAAACTGGTTCCCACTGAGTTTCCGCGCTTGTCGCCGGACGAAACGAAGCGACTGGTCTACAGCATTCTAAACGACAAGCAGAAGGAGAAGTTTGAGAAAACCTGGGAGCTTGACTGCTCTCACGGGGTTCGCGGCTTCGGACGCTTCCGAGTCAACGTCTATCGCCAGCGCGGCGTGGTTGGGGCTTGCCTGCGCGCGATTTCCTCGACCATCGCAACCCGCGAGGAGTTGCATCTTCCCCAGTGTGTGGAAGATGTGGTCAACCGACCCCACGGGTTGATTCTCGTGACCGGCGCCACGGGCGCTGGCAAGTCCACCACTCTGGCTTGCATGCTCGACATCATTAACACCCAGCAAACCTACCACATTCTCACGGTGGAAGACCCGATCGAGTACATTCACCCCCACAAGAAGTCGATGATCAACCAGCGCGAGCTCGGCCAGGATACATTGAGCTGGTCGCACGCCCTGCGCGGCGCTCTGCGGGAGGATCCCGACGTGATTCTGGTGGGTGAGATGCGCGATCAGGAGACGATTGGGGGCACGTTGACGGCGGCCGAGACCGGCCATCTGGTGTTTTCGACCTTGCACACGTCCGATGCGGCTCAGACTGTGGACCGCGTGGTCGACGTTTTCCCACCACATCACCAGCAGCAGATCCGCGTCCAGCTTGCCAGCGTCCTGGAAGCGGTCTTCTCCCAGCAACTCATTCCTCATGCTTCCGGTGTGGGCCGGGTACCCGCCGTCGAGGTGATGATCGCCAACTCGGCGATGCGCAACCTGATTCGCGAGGGCAAGACCCACCAGATCTACAACGCGATCCAGACCGGTGCGAAAGTCGGAATGGCGACGATGGAGCAATCGCTTTACGAGCTCTGCTGTGCCAAAATGATCACAACAGAGGAAGCGCTGAACCATACGATGCATCCCGAGGACCTGCGCAGGATGATCGAGGGTGCACGGAAAAAGTAACCGGGTGGAACTTCCCCCTCCGGGGGTTGCATGAGTATGAGGATATCAAGGCAGGAGGTGAGATAAAGTGAGTGTCTTGTGGTGGTTGGTGCCGCTGGCGGCCATGGTTGTTGGAGAATTGACCAAGATCTAGAACCGGCGGTGTCTTTCGAGGCACCAGCACGGAGTTAATTGGAGGTTGGGGTCGGATGCCTGTATTCGTCTACGAGGCCCGTGATGCAACCGGCCAACTGAAGAAGGATACTATCGAGGCGCAGAACGTTCGGTTGGCGACTCAGCGGCTGCAAGAGCAGCGCATGACCGTCATCCATATCAAAGAAAAAACCTCGAACGTTGCGCAGACAGACCTTCTGGGCTGGTATCAAAAGATCCGCAAGGTCAACGAGCAGGCGTTGACCGTGTTCAGTCGCCAGTTTGCCACCATGATCAACGCGGGCTTGGCAATGGTGCGGTGTCTGGACATCTTGTCCGAGCAGACCGAGGACAAGAAGCTGCAGCAAACCCTGGTTCAGGTGCGCCGTGATGTGGAGGGCGGCTCGACTTTGTCGAACGCCCTCGGCAAGCATCCGACGGTGTTCTCCACGCTGTACATCAGTATGGTGAAGGCCGGCGAGATGGGCGGTGTGCTCGACGAGGTGCTGGAGCGACTGGCCGGCTTTATGGAGAAAGACTTTGGCCTGAAAAAGAAGGTCAAGTCGGCGCTCACATACCCGGTGGTCATCCTGGTAATGGCCCTCGGCATCGTGTTCTTCCTGGTCACGTACATCCTCCCAACCTTCGTGCAGTTGTTTGAAGGGATGAGCCTTCAGTTGCCTCTTCCCACCCGAATCCTGATCGGTATCACCAAAGGGGCCAGAAACCCCATCGTGCTGACGGTTGTGGGTGTGTTGGTAGTGGTCGGAGGCATCTTGCTCAATCGCTACATTCAGACGCCCGTTGGGAAGAAACAGTACGACCTGTTGAAGCTCAACATTCCTGTGTTTGGGCTTCTGAACAAGAAGGTCGCCATCTCGCGGTTCTGCCGCACCCTGGGAACCTTGCTCTCCTCCGGTGTTCCGATTATGCAGGCGCTGGAAATCGTGGGTAAGGCCTCGGGTAACGAGATCATCGCCATGACGGTTTCGAAGGTTCGCGAGAGTATCCGCGAGGGTGAAAGTATCGCTTCGCCTCTGGGCGCAAGCGGAATGTTTCCGCCGATGGTGACCCAGATGGTCGCGGTTGGTGAGGAAACCGGTAACCTTGACGCCATGTTGTCCAAGATCTCAGACTTCTATGATACGGAAGTCGAGTATCTCCTGGCTTCTTTGACGTCGATGTTGGAGCCCATCATGATTGTTGGTATGGGTGGTATCGTAGGCTTCATCGTAATCTCGGTGTTCTTGCCGCTCTACCAGCTTATCGGCAACCTCGGCTAAGAAGTCGTAGGTTTGTTTCACCTGGAAGGTCGAGGATGGGGAGCAGAATGCTCCCCATTTTTCTTGCCGGACCTGGTCCTAGTTAGGTAGAATCCATGAGGAGGGAGTCCGTTGTTCAAGAACCGCACAGATGAGCTTGACCCGGCGGTTGAGCTCGAACAGTTTCGCGCTCTGCGCTCGGGTCCAACTCCAGAGCTCCGCGAGAGCCTGGTTATGCGGTACGTTCATCTTGTGCCTTCGGTGGTCCGCAAGTTCCGTCAGGCGGGCGATCGCGAAGACCTGATGCAAGTAGGCTATCTCGGCCTGCTCAAGGCGGTCAACAACTTCGACCCCGAGCGCGGCAACCGATTCTCAACCTACGCCATCCACTGCATCGGTGGCGAATTGAGACATCACCAGCGCGACCATTCCTCGCTCATCCGACGCCCGCGGTGGCTGGTGGGATGGTCGCGGCAGGTGGCGGCCTTTATCGAGAAGCATCTGCTCGACCTGCAGCGATTGCCCACCATCGCTGAGATCGCTCGGGCACTGAACATATCCGAAGCCGGTGTGCTCGACGTGCTGCGCTTCAAGATCCCGCTCTCTCTTGACGCCCCTTCCGAGGACGTAGAGTTGAGCAAGATCCAGAGCCTTTGCTGCGAGGAGTATCAGCTGCCTCTAGAGGATCGTATCTTCTTGCTCGAGGCGCTGGAGGCTTTGCTCGAGGTGGAGCGCAAAGTCGTTTACCTGTTCTTTTATGCCGACCTGAACCAGAGCGAGATTGCAGGACGTTTTGGGCTCGCCCCCCGCAAAGTCTCTCGGCTGATGGGCCGGGCCCTGGAAAAACTGCGTGGGATTTTGGTTGAGTTTCGCCCCGAGTTCCGACCTGAACAAAAATATTAACAAATGTGCCCTGGATCACTGTTCAAAGTCCCGACGGTCATGTATAATGACCTACGTGAGGTTAGCGAGAGAGCAAACTGCCCCGCTCACTAAACGCCAAACGAAAGGAGGCATCTGACGAAAATGCAGATCATTCGTCGCCGCAAGAGCCGCGGGTTCACCCTGATCGAGCTGATGATCGTTATCGCTATCATCGCGATTCTGGCCGCTATCCTCGTCCCGAACTTCATCAAAGCTCGTGCTCAGGGTCAGCTCACCTCTTGCAAGTCCAACCTGAAGAACATGGCTACCGCGCTGGAAATGTACTCCACCGACAACGTTGGTGTGTATCCTACCACGGGTAACCTTGCCAACCTGACCCCGAACTACCTGAAGATCATCCCGAACTGTCCGTCGGCTCAGGCTAACACGTACGTCTATTCGGCAAACACCAATCCGGATGCGTTCAGCTTGAACTGTGGTGGTCTGAACCACTCAGCCGCCAACACCCCGGCCGACTATCCCCAATACTCCTCCTACCAGGGCCTCCTCGAGCGCTAAATTGGAGCAGTTTTGCGGGAGAGCCTGAAAAGGCTCTTTTTTTTTTGCCCACGAGAGTTCCCGGGCCCGGGCCCGGGGAAGGGGAGTCAGTGCGGAGAACCAGCGAGTATGTATGACGAGCCAGTGCCCTTCGAGCTTCTGCTCACGCCAAATGCCTTCAGCCTGGTGGTCGTGTTCCTCTTCGGGAGCCTCGTCGGCAGTTTTCTGAACGTGGTCATCTATCGGACTCCCCTGGAGCGCTCCATCGTCCTGCCTGGCTCGGCCTGCACCACCTGTGGAACGCCTCTCAAGTGGTGGCATAACATTCCTATTCTGTCTTACATCTTGTTGGGTGGACGGTGCGCTTACTGCTCCTCGAGTTACTCGCCTCGCTACATGCTGCTCGAGGCCTTCGTGGGTATCAGCGCCAGTTGGCTCTTCTGGTTCTACGGCGGGCCTTCGCTCGCGTTCTTTGCCACCTTCACTCTCTTTGGATACTGTCTGGCCGTGTTCTTCACCGACCTCGACCACTGGATCATTCCCGATCAGGTCAACTTCAGCGGCATTCTGGTGGGTCTCGTCTTGGCCCCCTTCCTGGCGGCTCGCACGGACTTCGACCTCGATCCCTCCCTGATTCCGCCCTGGGCATCCACAGCCTTGTCCACGCCCTGGTCAGCCAATCTTCTCTCAGCGATTTTTGGAGTGGTGGTGGGAATGCTCTTCTTCACCGCCATCCAGGTCATCGGGACCATTCTGGCTCGTCAGGAAGCCATGGGCGGTGGGGATGTCAAGTTTGCAGGGCTCATAGGAGCATTTCTGGGTTGGCAACATGCGCTGCTGGCCTTTCTGTTGAGCTTCTTTCTGGGAGCTCTGGTGGCCGTTCCTCTCATGCTCTTGCGTCGCGGTCGGGGCAAGGACCCCATTCCCTTCGGGACCTTCATGGCGGTGGCTGCCGTCTTCGTTGCCTTAAAGGGTGAGCGTTTGCTCGATTTTTTGATTTACTGGCCAGAGTATTTCTATCCACTCGGATACTGAAGGGCACTCAAGACCTTGAGGAAGGTTACTCCCGTATCGGCCCCGAAGCATCGGGGCGAACACTAGAAACGGCGCCATTAGTCGAGCCTGGTGCATTGCAAAGAGGAGTTTCGAACGTAGCATCGAAGCACCGTCGATGTTGAGAACTTTTTAAGTTTTTAGCAGGGTGAGAAACTGGAATAACGTATTCATAACCAGGGTGATCGGAGCTATGAACCGGTCCCCTGACCTTTTGTCTGGAGATATGGGCAGGTGTGGCGAGTCGTCAAGAGTCGGTGGAGTTCGTTCCCCTTCCCGAGCGGGAAGGGTGAGGTAGTCCATGGACTTCTTTAAGAAGCTGTTTGGCGGAGGTCGAGCCCCAATCGTGGGCGGACTGGACGTGGGCAGCAGCATGATCAAGGTGGCGCAGGTCCGGAAGACGTCTTCCGGGACGCAGTTGGTTGCGTTCGGCGCCTGTCCAACTCCTCCGATGACTATTCGGGATGGCGCGGTGGTTGATGCTCGCATGCTCGGCGATGCCATTCGGCAGTTGCTTGTCGACAGTGCTGTCCCCACCAACACCAAGATTGTCAGTGCCGTTACCGGTCAGCAGGTGGTCATTCGTCCGATTAGCATGACCAAGATGACCGAGAAAGAGTTGATTCAGGCCATCCGCTTCGAAGCCGAGCGCTATCTCCCTTACTCGGTGACCGAAGCTCAGATTACCGGCATCAAGTTGCAGGATACCGACGAGAAGTCGATGGACGTCCTCCTCATTGCCGCGCCAAACGAGATGGTGAACAACGCCAAAGAAGTCGTCAAGATGGCCGAGGTGCAGCCCGAGGCGATCGATCTGGAGCCCTTTGCTTTGTTGCGGGCTTTGCAGTTGACGGCCTCGTCGGAAAAAATGCAGCAATGCATTGCTCTCGTTAATCTGGGGGCTTCGTCGAGTAGTATTAATATCTTTAAGGGAGGTGTCCTGCGCCACAACAGAACCATTACGATCGCCGGCAATAGTTTTACTAAGGCGATCGGTCAATCTCTGAACCTGTCGTTCGAGGAAGCGGAGAAGATCAAAAAGGAGAAAGGCGTGATTCGGGTGGAAAAAGATGCAACACCGGTGCCGCCTACGACCATGAGGATTTTCAACGTGATACTGCCGGTACTGACAGAGCTTGTGACCGAGGTCCAGCGGTCCTTCGACTACTACCGTTCGCGCTATCGGGGCGAATCGGTCGACCTGGTTGTCCTGTCCGGGGGTACGGCTCGCTTCAAAAACATCGAAGCTTATCTCAGTAATGAGTTGAGTATTCAGTGTGAAGTGGCCAACCCGTTCAGGAATCTCTCGGTTCAGAAGATTTCGGGGATGACTCCCGATGACCTGGAGGAGCTGGCGCCCTCCGCCATGGCCGTTATCGGTCTGGCTCTACGGGAGGTATAAGGGAGTTTGGCTAGTAATTATCTCGTCAATTTTGGGGTAGCCTCAGGAGGTACCGTATGACCATCAAGGTGGACCTGCTACCTACCGAAAAAAAGAGGTTTGGGCTGGATCCGCTGGTTATCGTGCTGTTCTTGTTCGTGGTCCTGGCCACTGTGGCCATGTTCATGTGGAGCAAGAATCTCGAGAACCAGATCAGTCAGAAGCGGAACGAAATCGCAGAGGTTGAGAAGCAGATCAAAGACCTCGAAGCGCAATTGCCCGTGCTCGAAGAGCGGCAAAACCGCATTCGGAAACTGAAAGAGCAGATCCAGATCATCAAGACTCTGGTCTATGACCCGGTTCGGTATGCCAACCTGCTCACGCAGATTACAATGGCCTTGCCCGACAACGTCTTCTTGGAGTCTTTGACTATCGATCCAAGCAAGACTCAGGTCAACATGACGGGCAAAGCGGCTGAAGTCGGTGGCACGCTGCCGCTGGCCACGATTTCGCTGCTGATGAAGAACTTGAACGACACCGAGTACTTCCGGGGTGCCTCGCTCAGTTCTGCGACGCGCGAGAAGTCCGGTGACATTCCGGCATTCGCGTTCACTATCGACGTTGCTTACGACCCTCAGGCGGCGGCTGATCCGTCCAAGAAGCCAATGCTGCCTGGAACCGCTTCTGCCCCGGCTCCGGAGCCTGGCACGAGCCCAACCCCGTCTGCCGACGAGACTACTGCCCCGCCGGCTCAGCCTTAAAGGAGGATCAGTATCATGGCGCTTACTGCACCAATGAAGATTTTCATCGCCCTGATCGTCATCGGACTGATCCTGGCGGGCTTCTGGTTCATGGACTATCAGCAGAAGTACAACGAGATCCAGCAACTGGATCAGAATCTCAAGCAGAGCCAGGAGAAGCTCGCCTCCAGCAAGCAGAAGCTTCAGGACCTGCCGCGGTTGACCGAGGAGATGCAACAACTCGAGCGAGAGCTCCAGTCGCTGATCGCCTCCAAGTTTACCAACGAAGATCCTGAGCTGTTCGTGGCCAACTACATCGCCGACATCGAGCGGCTTGTGCTGGCCCAGCAGCAGGCGACGGGTGACGCTACGTTCTCCATTGATTCGATTCAGCCGGGTCAGATGCAGACCACCTCGACTCCCGAGAGCGGCGACCAGGGCGGGACATCCCAGCCCGCCGGGAGCGCGCCCGCGCAGCCTACAGGCAGCGCAGGTGAGGCTCCCGAGGCCCTCCAGGGTTTCCCGACTCGTGTTTTTTCGATGACCATGACCGGACGCTATGGCACCCTGGTCGAGTTCCTCTACCAGCTTGGGGCGCTCAAGCTTGATCGTCTCGTTACGATCAACAAGATCACGCTGCAGCCTGGTAAGGACAAAGATAAGGGCGAGACTCTCAACATCCAGATTCCGATCACCGCGTATCTGCGGCAGGGAGGCTAGAATGAACAACAAGACGGTTGATTCCGTCCGCATTGGTCTGCGACGCCTGGCCCTGGGAACCGTGGTCGGAGCGATGGTGATTGGAGGAGTTGCCTGCGGTGGCTCTCCTGAGCCCACGCCCACTGCCAGCCCGACGGCCACGAGCACCGGTCCGGCAGATACCTCATCGCCTTCGAGCAGCACGGGAACGCAGGGTGCGTCCGAAACGGTCAGCATTACCGATACCGGCGCTGAGGCCCCGGCCACCGGTACGCCGGCCGAAAAACCCACCCCTACCGGGAGTCAGCCGCTTGCCCGACCGGTGCAGCAGCAGATCACCCGGGACCCGTTCGTTAATCCGTTGACGGGCGGGGGGACAGCCCTGACCTCACGGCCCACCGTCCGGGCGACTCCGCGAGTCACCGGGGCCGGGGGGGCGACCGCGAGCACGTCAAGCGCCGCGCCGACCACCCCGAGTGGCAAGGTGCCCGACGAACCGGAGGAGGAAGTTCAGCCTCCGGATGTAACCGTCACCGGAATTGTCATGGGCGCGGGTCGATCGTTCGCGATCGTCACCGGTCCCGAGCAGTCCTACATCGTTGGTGTGGGTGACAAACTGGTGGAGTATCGTATTCTGGCCATCAGTCCGCAGGCCGTGACTTTCGGGCTCAAGTCCAAGAAGTTCAAAGTCAAGCTCCAGGATGAATTTGGCGCTGACGCCGCTGGCACTAAGGCAACGGCGAAAGGGCGTTAACAAAAGAATGGATCGTTTCGCCGGGCTCCGGCGAATAGTTTGGAAGGTGGTGATCTCGACCCCGGACTAACAAGTCAAAGCCACAAGGCGGAATCTGGCGACGGAGGTTCCATCGAGTCCTGTGGCTGAGGTCGGTTTCACTCTTTGCGCCTTCCGTCGTGGTGTGCGCAACAAAGTCGTTGACTAGGAGGTGGGTTAACACCAATGGTTTCGCTGAAGCAGAAGGGCTGGAAGCTTCTTCTGGCGTGCCTGATCGTCGCGGGAATGCTGGCTCCGGCCTATGCAGCTCCTGCTACGGTGTCGGAGGTCAAGGTGACCGATGGCACGGGCACGTTGAAGGTCGAGGTCTTGTCGAACGGTGCGATTTCAAACCGTACCAAGACCCTGTCCCAGCCTCGCAAGATGATCGTTGTCGATCTCTATCCCGCAGTTCTCGGCAAGTCGGCCAAGACTTCCGTGGACGTCAACCGCGGTCTGGTGGAGAAGGTCCGTCTGGTCCAGTACTCTGACACCACTGTCCGCATGTATGTCGATTGTATCTCGTTGCCGGTCTACAAGGTCGTGTCCGAGGGCGGACGCGGTGTGACCGTGGCTATCTCGAGCGCCATGATGTCGGAAGCGAAAGATCCCAAAGCTCCGACGACCGTCGCTCAGACGCCCGAAGTTACACCTCGCCCCCAGCCTCGTCCGCAGCCTCACGTAACGAGCCCGCGTCCCCAACCTCGTCCGGTGGCGCGTCCGGCCTCCGCGATGGAGCCGGTGTCGGCCCCCGTGTCGGCCTTGCGTCCACGCCGGCCGGCTCAGCGCGCCTACGTGCCGAAGCCGAAGCTGGTGTCGGTAGACTTCGTCAATGCTGACCTCGTCTATGTCATCAAGGTTCTGGGCAAGGAAATGAACAAGAACGTCGTGGTTGATCCGACCGTCGAAGGTTCGGTCACTGTGACCCTCAAGAGCGTCCCGGTCGAGGGCGCCCTGGCCCTGATCCTGAAGATGCAGGAGAATCCCTACGACTACAAGGTGCTCAATGACCAGCGCACCATCGTGGTCGCTTCGCCCGAGAAACTCGGCGAGATCGCCGACAACATCATGGGCACCGCCAAGGCTCGCGACGCGGCTGTCGGCTCGGTTCGGCAGGAGTTCATCCTGGAAGCCGCGCCCTCTGCCAAAGTGGTCGAGTTCTTGCAGGGGCAGTACCTGAACGTCAAGTTCGTGCCCCACCCGACGATGAACGGCTTCTATGCCGTCGGTCCCAAGAAGGACATCCTGTCCATCAAGACCGAGCTTCCCAACCTTGACCGCGTGCCTGAGCCCCCGCCGCCCCCGCAGCGCGAGTTCATGTATGTCAAGTACGGCGACATCCAGAACGTCCAGAACCTGCTCAAAACGCTGGTTCCCGATCTCCAGTACAACGCCGATGAGCGTCTTGGAATGCTCATCGTCGAGGGCACGCCCTCGGCGATCGATCAGGCCAAGCAGTTGCTTGCCGAGCTCGACCGTCCCAAGGACCAGGTCATGATTGACGTCAAAGTGGTCGACCTGACCGAGGGCGGCACCAAGCGTCTCGGCATTAACTGGTCTGATACCGGTATCGGTCAGGGCATCTTCCAAACGACCTTCACCGAGGGCGCGACTTCGGCCGTGAACGTTCCTCTGGCGGCCGCTGGCATCACGCCGGGCGTCGTCCCTAGCGGCCCGCCCAATGCCGATACCGGCGTGGTCGAGTTCGTCGCAAACTCCGCAGCGAACGGGTTCCAGATTCCTGGGCTGGGTGCTCCCAACTTCGTGGGTCTGCCCATCCAGTCGTTTGCGCGTTCGCCGTTCGTCATCATCTCGACAATCAACATGCTGGTCCAGACCAACGAGGCGAAGATTCTCGCTTCGCCTCGTGTGGCCACTCAGTCTGGCACGGAGGCTCTGATCCACATCGGTGACAAGTTCCCGATCGTGTATTTCGACCCTCGAGCCGGCCAGTTCCAGGTGCAGTACGTTGACATCGGAATCAAGCTCGATGTCAAGCCCGAGGTCAAGGCCGATGGCTGGATCGTCACCGAACTGCGTCCTGAGGTCAGCAACCTGATCGAACTGGTGAACAACCAGTATCCCCGCACCGCGATCCGCACCGTCAACACGACGATGCGCGTCAAGGACGGCGACACCATCGTGATCGGTGGCTTGATTCGTGAAGACGAGCGAGTGACCATTGCCAAGTTGCCCTTCCTGGGCGACCTGCCGGTGCTCGGCGTGCTCTTCCGCACCACCAGTGTGGACAAGAGCCGCAGCGAAGTGGTCATGATGCTTACCCCGCACATCATGCGGTAGGCTCTGGCCTGCTGGCAGAGAAGAGAGGCGGCCGAAAGGCCGCCTTCTTTTTTGTGCGCCAGGCATGGCGCGAAGCGACAGGCGTGGCGCGGAGACCTCTGTTGAACGGCGTTCTGAATCGTTCAACGAGCGGCGCCTTAGACGCGCGACCGTCAAATGCACTGGAGCTCCCGGCGATGCGGGATAACCGGCGAGTGAAAGCGGACCGGTCCAGTGCAGCGCCTGCACCTCGCGATACCGACTCGCTGTACACGTTCGGTAACGCTTGGCGGGCGGATACCCTTCGGTGTTGACCGCCTTGTAAGGTAGCCTGTGCCGTGGGATGTCGGTAGGGCAACCCTAACCGGCCTACCCGATTGCGGCTCCGCTGCGGCAGGATGACTGGGAACGTGGACAGAACAGAGAGCGGGCCCCGAATGTCCGGGATGTGGCTGAATCCGTCCAGGCTGGACAGATTCAGTCGCAGATGGTAAAATAAATCGCTGCCGTGTGCGGGTTGGGACAATTTGAAGTCGCTCTCTCAAGTCCTCATTGTGAGCACCCATCGCTCCCTTTGCTTCCAGTCGGGGGTTTCGTGTGCCGTTAATTCTGTTGAGGCTCTGAACACCCGGACCTCCCGGAAGGAGGTTTCGCGTCATGCCCGCTGAACTCGACAATCTCCTCCGCGAAGCCGATCATTACTATGCCGAGCGCCAGTGGGAGCAGGCTCTCGAGCGTTACCAGAAGGCCCTTGAGCTTGAGCCTAACAATGGCGAGGCTTGCCACCGGATGGCCCAGGTCTATGCCGTTCGCGGCATGCTCAACAATGTTATTAATACCTACTTCCAGTTGATCGACATCCTGGAAGCCAGTGGCAACCTTGAAGGTGCGGTTCAGGTCGCTGAATGGATCATGATGCTGCGCCCCGAGTCCGACAAGGCGCGCATGAAGCTGATCCTCATTTATCAGAAGCGCGGCGATTTGGCCGAGGTGGTGCGCCAATCGCGCGAGTTGGCCCGGCTCTATATCGAACTCGGTCAGGGCGATCAGTCCATTGCTCTGCTGCAGAAGGCGCAGCAGGCTGATCCTGAGAACCTCGACATCGGTCTTGAGCTCGCCGAAATGTACGTCAGTCATGGCCACATCCAGGACGGAGCCAATCAGTATCGCAAGGTGGCCAACTCGTTCATGGACCGCCAGATGCTCGACAAGGCTGCCGAGGCATTCCGTCGCATGAAGGTCATCGTGCCCGATGACCCCGGGGTCCTTTTCACGCTCGGCAACCTCTACGTCGAGCTGACTCGGTACAACGAGGCCGAACAAGAGTTCCGCAGTATCCTTCGACATAATCTCAATCACGAAGAGGCGCTGTTGGCGCTTGGGAACGTCTGTCAGCTCAAAGGACAATTTCGAGACGCCATTCTCGCCTTCAACAAGATTCTTACCATCAATAATGACCAGGTGGCTGCCAAGGAGAAGCTGGGTGAGCTCTATCAAGCTCAAGGCCTCGTTTCCGAGTCCATCAAGAACTTCCAAGACGCCGCCAAGGGATATCTTGAGATCGATGAGCGCGACCGAGCGGTTCGTATTTATCAAATCATTCTCGGGATGGATCCCAGCAATCCCACTGCCTGTCGCGAGTTAACAAACCTGGGCGCCCCCCTGGTTCCGATCCAGCTCGAGGATGAGCGAGCCGCGGCCCGTCAGGCCGCCGAGCAGGCTGCCGCGGCCGTCGCCGCGGCCAGCGCACCCGAGGAGTCGCTTGAAGAAGCGGCCGTCGAATCGGTCCCGTCTCGCGTTCGCAAGGGGCGCGAGGAAGGCTCTCCACGCCCCGGTCTGCGTCCGGGTTTGACGGCTGCCGGGGGTGGCGCGCCCATCAGTGGTGGGCTCCAGGCGAAGGGTAAGGTGAAGAAAGAAGGCGCCGTTCCTGAGAAGCCGTTGCTTGGCTCAGCGAGTGGCCCTCGACCCGGCTTGATGCGTCCCGGCTTGGCCCCAGGTGCCTCTCAGCCCGGTGGCGACAAGCCGCTTCTGCCCCGGCGCAAGGAAGCTCAGGCGGAAGCCGTGGAGGAGCCGGTGGCCGAGTCGGCCGGTTGGTCCTCCCAACCGGTCCCTGAGGCCACTCCCGAGTGGCAGCCCGAGCCCCAGCCCTCCGCCGCCTGGACTGATCCCAACACGGGTACGTGGTCGGAGCCCGCTCCTGCTGGCTGGGATCAGTCCGGTTCCTGGGAGCAGTCTACTTCGGGGAACTGGGAGCAGCCGCCGGCTGCCGAAGCTTCTCCGAGTTGGGAGCAGCCCGCGCCGGCCGAGCCAGCCTCAGGAGGCTGGGAGCAGCAGCCCGCTGCCGAGACCTGGGAGAGCACTCCAGCGCCTGCCCCGGCGCCGGACTGGGGAGCGGCGCCGGCGGAGCTTCACCAGGATGCTTCGGCTCCTGCCGTCTCCCCATGGGAGAGTCCCGCACCGCCCTTAGAAGAATGGAGTGGCACTTCCGCTGAGGCCCAGCCAGCGGCCGAGGAGGAGCACAAGCCCTCCATTCGACGTGGATTGGTCCGACCAGAGGGAACAGCTGCCGGGGCTGGCGGGCTTCAGTCCAAAGGCATTCTGGGCGGAAAGGCCAAACTGGGCGGAGAGAAGCCAGGTTTCTCGGCCGAGAGGCCGAGTCTGCTCGGAGGTCGGCCCGGTTTGCGCGGAGGCGCCGCTGGCGAGAAGCCGACCTTGCCTCGCAAGGAGGCTGAAGAGGCTCAGGTGGCCGAGTCCTACCCGGGCGAGGTCCGGGCCCCGCTGCAGTCCGTTCAGGGCGAGCCTGTCGATTTCGGCGGCTTGACTCCTCCGGGTGGTTGGGATGCTGGAGGTTTTGCCCCCTCTCCAGAGCCTGTAAGCGAGGGCTTCTCCCCCTTTGGGAGCGGGTTTGAGGCCCAGCCTGTCACCGAGGGGTTCACCCCGGGTGGCTTTGGCTTCGAGAGCAGCTTTGCCCAGGGGCCCGAGGCTGCTTCCAGTTTCGGGACGGCACACACCGACTTCGGGGCCTCAGCATTCGACGCGGTCGCCCCCACGACCGACTTCGGTCAGTCCAGTTTCGCCCCCCCGGCGAGTGACTTCGGCGCTCCCGCGCCGGCGGCCGACTTCGGTCAGTCCAGTTTCGCCCCCCCGGCGA
>JAANMU010001193.1_pt1 | contig 25262 bp, 19 predicted proteins | sample 7279701 | NCBI WGS metagenome assembly JAANMU01 (sample SAMN14094539, study PRJNA606508) | bioreactor metagenome | isolation source: A lab-scale SPAN reactor treating ammonium-rich wastewater day 57 | place: Ireland: Galway | collected 2017-03-13 | reverse complement strand
CGTCTGCGGCTCGGATCCGGGAACGCACTTTCGTCGTGATCCGCCCGGAAGCGGATCATGATCCGTCTGCGGCACGGATCCGGGAACGCACTTTCGTCGTGATCCGCCCGGAAGCGGATCATGATCCGTCTGCGGCACGGATCCGGGAACGCACTTTCGTCGTGATTCCGCCCGACCCTTATCACGCCCGTGATCCACCCGACTGGCCGGATCATGCGCACGGCCCTTGCCTGGATCATGCGCGCGCCACTTGCCTGGATCACCCGCTGTGATCCACCCGAGTCCTGTCGGATGCCAGGAGCAATCCTGCACACAATCGCGGGGGAGGAGCGATTCGTCAGCCGGTTGAAGCAGGCGCGATGATCATCAAGGCCGGTTTCCTCTCCTCGATTCTGCTCTACGGCCTGGTGGGTTGGCTCATCTCCAGTCAGGCCGCCGAGGCTTCCGGGCTGCCCGAGCAGACCCGTCACAGCTTGAGTCTGGCGCTGGGGGCCGTCTTCGTTTTCCAGGCGATGTTCGCCGCCCTCTTCTTGCCCCGCCTGATGCGCAATCAGAGGAACCTGGCCCTGGTGCAGATGGCCGTTTATGAGGCCGGCGCCCTGATGGGACTGGTGCTCACCCTGCTCACGCACGATCCCATTTACACCGCCTACTTCGGCGTGCCCGCCTTCATCCTGATTCTGCTGACGCGCTAGAGACGCACGGGCGACGCGACGAAGCGCGTCGCCCGTGCTCCCGGATCAGGCCGCCGGTACCGCCTCCACCGCCTGCTCGAGCAGGGTGCGCGGTAGAGCGCCGGCCCGATTCTCCATCACCTGCAGGCGCGAGCGCACCGACAGGTCGGTCGCGATCCACCAGCTTCCGAAGAAGACGCGGCTCTGATCGGGAGAGAGCCTCGGGCCGAAGCGCATCTGCCCATCGGGAGGCAGCAGGGTCCTGTCCTGGTGCGTGTCCAGGTCGCGGAGAAAGATGCCCCCGTTGCGGCAGTACACAACCTGGCGGCCGTCGGCCGAGAGGCTGAAGTCCTCGAAGGCGCCCCGGGTCAACTCCACCCCCTGGCCTGTGTCCGGGTCAAAGCGCAGCAATCCCTGCTCGGTCAGCAGCACCAGCCCGGTGGTCGATCTCTCCAGGGGACCGGCCAGCGGGGCGGGGACCTCCACCCGCTGGGCCCGCCCACCCGGTTTCTTTTGACGGAACAGCTCTCCCTCGCTGGTGTAGAAGAGCTCGCCCGAGGGGCCAAGCACGAAGTCATCCATCTCGTCGCGGGTCCAGACCGTGCCCAGCTGGTCGGGTCGTTTCTCGATCAGCATTGAGTCCATGCGAAAGAGCGGGGTGGACGCTGCCGACCAGCCGGGCGAGCGCTCGTCGGCCGTCTGGTAGGTAGAGAGAGGTTGCAGGGAGTCGAAGCGGTCGCTGGCGGGGGAGTCGCCCTGGCGGTAGGTCCCCAGGAGGACATCCCCGATGGGATTGTAGGGGTGTTGCTGCCTGGTGACGAGGATCGGATAGACTGTGGACATAACGCGTTCCTCCGTTGTTTGGGATACGACCAGCCTAGTCCGAAGGGGCGGCGCTCGTCGGTCCTGCAGGTTGCCGCGAAGTAGCCATCTCCTGAATTCTGTGTTGCATTTTTATGAACACGAGGGGGCAGGTGCGACTCCAGCGAACCGAGTTGAGCTGTGGCCAGACGAGGACTTACGCTTCCCCAACTGGTGATGACCGTGGCCCTCTCCTCGGCCATCCTGCTGTTCGTCCTCACCCAGGCCCATCATCATCACCACCCCGAAAGGCACTCGGGCTCGCAGGTATTGCTCGCCCTGGTGGGCCTGGTGCTCGTGGTCCTCTTTCTGGGTGGGAAGGCCGCGCTGGCGGTGACCAGAACCCGGGACCTCGAGCGCCTGGCCGGGACTCTGGGAGCGAGCTTTGTGGTCGAGCCGCGCGAGTCTCCTCTCTCCCCCGACGCTCACGAGCTGCAGCTCTTTCAACTGGGCATTCTTCCCAGGCTGGAGAACCTCTTGAGCCTGAATGCCGCCTCGGATCCGGTTGTGAGCTGCTTTGATTACAGCTACGTCCTGCGCAACGAGCTCGGCCCCAACCCGCGGACGGGGGCACCCGTCGATAACCGCCTGGCCCAGACCGTGGTGGCGCTGCGCTCAGGGGGGGCTCGCTGGCCATCCCTGAAGGTGGCGGGGAGAGCCTGGCTGGGAGAACCAGCCGGGTCGCAGCAGGAAGTCTCCTTCGAGGACGCACCCGACTTCAGCCGGCACTATCGGGTCTTCGCCGAGGATCAGGAACGCGCGCTTGAGGCCCTTTCGGGCGAGGCGCGGACCTTGCTCGAGCAGAGCCCGGGTCTCACTGTCGAGGCGGGCGGAGACAGCCTGATCGTCTATCGGCCCTTCAAGCTCTGTCCCCCGGGCGAGGTCTCCGAGCTCATCCGCCTGGCAGAGCGCGTTGCGGCTGCTCTGAAGGCCTGAGCCTCAAAGTCTCCAATCAAGCCCCATAGGCCCGCGCCAACAACACCATGGGATGCTCGGCCCCCACGCGCGAACCGCGCAGCTTCAGCCCCTGGCGGATCTGCAACAGGCAGCCCGGGTTGGCCACCCCCACCACCTCGGCCCCGGTGGACTCGATGGCGTCGAGCTTGTCGCCCAGCAGCTCGTCGGCCGTGTCCGGGTGGGTCAGGTTGTAGACCCCGGCGCTGCCGCAGCAGCGGTCGGCTCGGGGCAGCTCCACGAACTCGGCCGCCAGGCCGCGCATGATCTCGCGGGGAGGGGCCACCACCCCCTGGCCGTGAGCCAGGTGGCAGGCGTCGTGGTAGGTGAAGCGGCCCGGCAGAGGACGCGCGGGCCGCTGCCAGCCCAGCTCGACGAGCAGCTCGTGCACGTCGCGCACCTTCAGACCCTCGCAGTGGTGCTTCATCGAGGCCCCGCACCCGGCCGAGTTGACCACCACCAGCTCGCAGCCCCGGAAGGCCTCGCTCAGGCCAGCGGCCAGCTTGCGGGCCGTGGGCAGCTGGCCCGCGTGGGCGTGCAGGGCTCCGCAGCAGCCCTGCGAGGGAGGGACCACCACCGTGCAGCCGTTGCGCCGCAAGACCTCGACCGTGGCCCGGTTCTCCTCGACGAAGAGCACATCCATCACGCAGCCAAGCAGCATGCCCACCTTCACTCGCTCCGCGCCGTGAGCAGGATGCTCGCCTGCCAGCGCGTCATACGAGCTATGAAAGGGCACCGCCGGCAGCATGCCCTCGGCTTTCTCCAATCGCAGGGCCCGCAACAAGCCGCTGGAGCGAACCGCCCAGGCCAGGCCGCTCTTCTGGTAGAGCCAGAGCAAGCGGGCCAGCACCCGCAGCCGTCCCGGTCCTTCGAACAGCATGAAGGGGAGCTTCTGCCACCAGGCCAGACGACGGCGGGCCAGCTGATCGCGGCCCGCCTCGAGCAGCGAGCCATAATCCACCCCGGCCGGGCAGGCCGTGGTGCAGGCCAGACAGCCCAGGCAGAAGTCGAGCTCTTCGGCCAGCACGCTCGAATCGATCCCCAGGTCCCCCTCCGAGACCGCTCGCATGAGGGCGATGCGTCCGCGCGGCGAGGAGCGCTCGCGGCCGGTGAGCTGGTAGGTGGGGCAGGCGGGCAGGCACATGCCGCAGCGCATACAGTTGAGCAGCTCGTCCGGCGGGGGAGCATCTTGCGGCTGCCAGTTGCCCTCGGGGCGCAGGTTCATCGCACCGCCTCGCAACGAGGGCGCGAGCTGAACATCTTGCCCGGGTTGAGCACCTGGCGCGGGTCCATCGACTCGCGAAAGCGGCGCATGGTCTCCAGGCCATGCGGGCCCACCAGGCCCTCCATGAAGTCTTTCTTGAGCAGGCCCACCCCGTGCTCACCCGTGATCGAGCCGCCCAGCTCGACGGCTTTCTCCACGATGCGTCGGAAGGCGCGGTGCATGCGCTCCACCTCGTCCTGGTTGCGCTCATCCATCAAGATGGTGGGGTGCAGATTGCCGTCGCCGGCGTGCCCGAAGGTGCCGATCATGAGGTCTTCCTCGCGGGCCACCCGCTGCACGAACTCCACCATCTCCACCAGCCGGCTGCGGGGCACGCTGACGTCCTCGAGCACCGTGGTGGGACGCAGGCGCGCCAGCGAGGGGAAGGCCAGCCGGCGGGCCGAGGCCAGCTGCAGGGCCTCGGCCGGGGTGGCCGCCACCTGCACCGACCGCGCTCCGTGCTTGCGTGCGAGCTCGGCCATCTGGGCGCCTTCCTCCTCCACCACCGCCGGATGGCCATCGGACTCCATCAACAGCACCGCTTCGGCGTCGGTGGGCAGCCCGATGTTGGCCGCCTGCTCGACGCAGCGAAGGGTGACCTGGTCGAGGAACTCCAGCGTGGCCGGGATGATGCGGGCGGCGATGATGGCAGCCACGGTCTCGGCCGCCCCGGCCATTCGGTCGTAGACTGCCAGCATGGTCTTCCTGGCTCTGGGCTTCGGCAACAGGCGCACCAGGATCTTGGTGAAAATGCCCAGCGTGCCCTCCGAGCCCACGAACAGCTGGCGCAGGTTGTAGCCGGCCACGTCCTTGGCGTTCTTGCCCCCGGTCCACATGACCTCACCGGTGGGTAACACGACCTCCAGGCCCATCACGTAGTCGCGGGTGACCCCGTACTTGAGCCCCCGCAGTCCGCCCGCATTCTCGGCCACGTTGCCGCCCAGCGTGCACACCTTCATGCTGCCCGGGTCGGGCGGGTAGAAGAGATCCACCGCCTCCACCGCGGCGTGCAGGTTGGCGGTGATCACGCCCGGCTCGACGGTGGCGGTCAGGTTCTGCTGGTCGATCTCGAGCACGCGGTTCATGGGCAGGGTGCACAGCACCACGCAGTCGTCCACCGGCACCGCGCCCCCCGACAGGCCTGTTCCCGAGCCGCGGGGCACCACCTTGAAGCCCATCTCGTTGGCCAGTCGCAGCACCCCGGCCACGTGCTCGGTGCTGTGGGCCATCACCACAGCCTTCGGCTCGTGGCGCATCAGGGCGGTGCCGTCGTAGGCGTAGGCCAGGCATTCGTCGCGCTCGGTGATCAGGTTGGAGGGTCCCACCAGCTCGCGCAGGTGGTCGGTGACGGAGGAAGTGAGCACGGGCCAGGCTTCGCTACCGGGGGGATTCTCCCTCGGGTTGACCGGAAGGCGTTCGCGCGGTAGATCATGGGTATGGCTCAGATAAGCGAAGGCGGAGGAAGCTCCAGCGCCCCCACCCGGTCTACGGCGAGCAAGGCCAGGTCCTCCCCGGCCCCGTCGACGGGCTCATCCACCCCGACGGGCTCTTCCAGCCCGACCGAGCGGCTGAGCGAGGGCGTCAAGAAGCTGAACGAGCCTGCCTCTCGTCGTTTCACCGACCCGGAAACCCGGGTCGATCCGGTGCGGCTGCCCTCTCAGGGCGAGCCTCCCGAGATCGGTGCGACCGGAGTTCTGAATGATACCGTGAAGATCGATACGGCTCCCCCACCCGTGGCCGAGCTGGATCCGGAGCAACAGAAGCTGCGCGAAGAGCTGGCTGCCAAGCTCGATAACGACCCCGAGTTCAAGAATCTGGCCGCGACCGACTCCGAGGCTGCGCTCGAGTTCTTGTTTGGCGACGGGAATGAGAATGTCGATCTGAGCGCTCTGGGCACGGATGCGCGCACCCGGATGGAGTTCGTGCTCGACTACACATCCAGCGATCCCGAAAAGCCGGTTCACTTTGCCAAGCAGTTCAATGACTCCGGATTCCACGAGGGTTTCCAGGACAGCCCCATCTGGGGGGCAGCCTCGGGAAACCAGGTCGGGCACTTTCTGACCGCGGTGGACATCGGAATGGAGCATACCGGCGCTTACCCCAAGCCTGTGGAGCTGGCTGCAGCCATCGGCCACGAGAAGTGGGGAGATGATCGGGGGGCCAACCCGGAGGTGTTTCAGGGACTGGCCGGCCTGAAGCCCCTCGATCATGTCCTCTTCCAAGCGGCAGTAGGCGCCGTGCGCGACCCGGAGCGGACCCCGGCCGAGAAGTATTCCGCCGTGGCGGCAACGAGCCAGGCGATTCTGCCCGATTTGCCTAGCGGGAGTTGGACTCCCAACGGCTGGTCCGAGTTCTGGCGCCGAGGGAACAGCCAGCAAGACCTGCGCTTGACCACCTACGGTGTGGCCCTGGGCGAGATGATCAACGCCGGTGAGATCAAGACCACCGATGAGGTGGCCGCCTTCTTGCAGCAGAACCTCTCCTCCCAGGCCCAGCTGACCCCCTAGCTTTGGACCGGCTGCGCCGAGCTCAAAGGGCCCTGGAGGATCGCAGCACCTTTGCCGCCAGTGAGGAACTCGAGGTGGAGGTGGTCGAGCAGGGCCACTCAGCCGTTTCCGAGCAGCTTCAACGCATCGCCCTGCTGTGGGATCAGGGCCGCCTGAGCCAGGATGCGCTCGGCGAGCTGGCCGAGGAGGTGCTGGTCTACTTGAGCGCGCAGCGGCAACAGTTCCTGGCCTGGCGGGCGGAAGGGGCGCCCGGCCGGGAGACCGACCTGGTACTGGCCGGTCTGGACCTGATGGAAGAGGCCGCTCTGGCTCTCGGGATGCATCCGTGGGAGGAGCTGAGAGCAGTGGTGGAAAGCGGTGAAGAGCAGTTCCGAAGGGCTCGGGCGGCTCTTTTTTAGTGGAGCACGGCCCCTTTGGCCAAGGTACCAGTGCCGACTGCCTCGAACCTCTCTCGATGAGCTGCCTGTCTGTCCCCTGGAAGGACCGGGTTATCAAGAGCTCTCGGTCATGACCGAGGTTGGCTTTGTTCTCTGTTGCTCCGGAGAGCGCCACCGGATGCCCGAGTTGGAGCGGTTTCCGGTGGTCTCGAGCCGCCAGGCTCCCGAGCCACGAAAGTAGTCTCAGCGCTCTTTCAGGGGGGACTGGACGAGCTCGGCCAGCGCCTTCTCCTGCTCGGCCAGGGTCTCTCCTTCGAGCACGATGCGCCAACCGCGCTCGGTCTTTTGCAGCGATTTCTGCAGCGCATAAGGGGTCAGAAGGCCGCGCTCGGAGGGCTTGATGAGGAAGATGACCGCTCCCTCGAAGGACTGGTAGCGCTCCAGGGTCTCGGGAGAAGAGAGGGGGGTGGCGGCGTGGATGGCGCGCATGGGGCCGAGCGCGGCCACGCGTTGCTGAAAGCCCCCTCGCTGGATCTCGTCGCTGTTGGCGATCAGCAGAACTCGCCGCAAGACCACAATGGGGTCTCGACCTGCCTCGGGGAAGGTGGCAGTGAACGCGGCCGTGGCCCGGGCTGCGAAGGCCTCGTCCAGGGGCTTGCGCCGCTCGAGATAGGGGAGCAAGAGCGGCAAGAGAGCCCTGGCAAAGCCATCGATGATGGGGTCGTTATACCACTGGCCGGGACCGGTCTGGCCGAACCAGCCGTTGCCCAGGGCGGTGGCCAGCCCCTCATTGAGCTGATCGTAGACGTCGCTGGGAAAGGCCTTGCGAAGGGAGACTGCGGTCTGGGCCGAGCGATTGCTCCAGAGCGCGTGGCAGAGCTCGTGCACGATCACGCCGGCCGATCCGAGCACCGGCGCGCCCTGGGGGGCCTCCACCACCGACAGATAGCCGTCCGAGTGGCCGAACGTCTCGATGCGCTCGCCCTCCTTGCGGGGAATGGGGGTGAGCGCCACCACGAAGGAGTTCTCCTGGGGCCACTGGCTCTGGTAGAGGGCGGCGATGGTGGCCAGACACTCGGCAGCCCGCCGCTCGGCCAGGACCTGGCGCAGCTCGCTCAGCTGCCGCTCGAGACCGGCCGAGCAGGGCTCAAAGATCAGCCTCTCATAGAGCGGGGAGTAATGGCGCATGGCGCCAGCGAGGCGGGCGTGGTGCTCGGTGCTCAGCAGGGGGCGGGTCCTGCTCAGGAAGTCTTCCACATCCCGGGACTGCAGGCTGATCCCCTCGAGGACATCTGACAGGGTGCGCTGTTTCTCGCCATCTCCTGGAAGGCGAAGCGTGTTCCAGGCATCGTCTTGCAGCAGGCGCGCAAAGTCTTCGAGCAGGGCCTGGTCTTGCTTCGTGGGAGGCCTCAGCTCGCGGAAGACCCGGGCCAGTTGCTTGCTGTGGTGGGCCTCGCCGCGCAGCGATTCGAGCAGGTAGAGGGTGCCGTGCACCGGGGAGCCGTCGACACGGATCTCCCAGGCTCGGACGGGATGCATGAGCAGGAGCAAGAGCAGACACCAGCGCATGGGGGGCGGCTTCGCCGCCAGGTTGGGGATTCACTGCCCTGGCCGTCGACCCGGCTGGCCCGGGCTCGAAAGCAGATTTCGGAGTTTGAACCGGCGGTATCGTCTCTTTGTTCGGTCTGGCCTGAGCCGGGCTCTGGAAGTGGCCGTCGACCCGGCCTGGGCTCGAATGTGCTTTCGGAATTTGAACCGGCGGTATCGTCTCTTTGTTCGATCCGCCCTGAGCCCGGCTTTGGAAGTGGCCGTCAACCCGGCCTGGGCTGGAAAGCGCTTTCGGAGTTTGAACCGGCGGTATCGTCTCTTTGTTCGATCCGCCCTGAGCCCGGCTCTGGAAGTGGCCGTCGACCCGGCCTGGGCTCGAAAGCGCTTTCGGAATTTGAACCGGCGGTATCGTCTCTTTGTTCGATCTGGAATCCGGCTCTGGAAGTGGCCGTCGACCCGGCCTGGGCTCGGAAGTGCTTTCGGAATTTGAACCGGCGGTGTGGCCGCGGGACGCTCCTGTCGAAAGCCGCTTTCTCAGCCGAGGCATTTACCCCGGCTTACGCACTTTGACCCGTACCCCGCCTAGCGTGACCGAGGCTTCCTCCACGGCGATCTGGGCCGCGGGAGCCTGACTCAGGCGAGACAGTCCGTCCCGGCGGACCGCTTCCAGGTCGGCTCGGGCCGTGTCGACCGCCTGCTTGAGCGGCCCGAGAGCCTCCTGAAGCTGATTGCGCTCGGTGCGCAGAGCCTTGACCGCGGCGTGGTCGACCTGGAGCGGCAGAGCGACGTGGCGCATCAGCTTGAGATAGCCGAGCCACAGGCCGATACCCAGCAAGGCTCCCCCTCCGCCGCTCAGGCCCAGGTGGGGAGCGGCCAGAATGCCGCCGAGTGCGCCGGCGCAGAAGGTCAGGGGAGACAGGCGAACGTGGATCTGGCGCTTTTCGTTCCAGAGGCTGGAGCGCATCTGGTCCATGTTGGTGAAGGAGGTGCGCTTGAGGAAGGGCATGCCGAGCAGGCGCTCGGTGTCCTGGAGTCGAGCCTGATACGAGTCGTGCTGCGACTCGACGCGCTGCAGCCGGGCCTCGGCCTCGGTCAACTCGGGGCTGATGGCCTGGCCTTTGAACAGCACGTCACCGACGCTGGTGGCCGCCACGGGGAGAATGGTCATCGCGGTCAGCATACCTCTTGTTCCTGAAGGAAATCTGACAGAACGCGGATGAGCCTCTGGAGGGAAATCCTGTTGCTGACTGTTTGGCTCCTGGGCAACACTCCCGGGTATTGAGGATGCCCATGCGTCCTGCCTGCGAAACGTGCAGGTTTCCATCCCCTCATCATCGGGGCTGTTGAGCTAGCTAAGGCGATCTTCGTCAGAGGCCTTGACGTGATTCGGTTGCGTTGTACACAATAGATTGCGGTGAGGGTTTTGTTGGATGCAGACGCGTTGATCAAACTGACGCGAGCTGGAGCGAAGGAGCTGCTTGTGGAGACCTTTGAAGTCTTCATTCCGGCCGAGGTCGAAAGGGAGGTTGTTCAGGAGGGCAGCCGTCTTGGTCACCCCGACGCCGTGGTTGTGGCCAAGAACCTGGACCAGGGCAAGCTGCAGATCACAGGTGCTACCGCTGAGACCGTCCCTATCGGTTTCTCAGATGGTGACAGGGCTATCGCTCGTCATGCTCTCAGCGGTGGCTACGCAGCAGTTGTGACCGACGATGCCTGGTTGCTTGAGCGACTGAAGGCGCACGGAGTTAGCGTCACGGTGCCGGCTGCAATCTTACTTGCGATCGGTCGCAAGCGGAAACTCCCCGCCCCCGAGGTCTTGAAATTGCTGGAAAGCCTGCGCCCGTATGTGAGCCCGGAGGAGTTCGTCACGTTTCGCTTGATCGTAGAAGGGAAGTATCCCCGCAAATGAAGGTCACTCGCTCGGTCCGACTCTCTGAGGAAACCATGAAGGCTGTGGCCTTTCTGCAACGGCGTCAGGGGGATGATGCGTCGGACGCGATTCGCAGGCTGGTTCGCAGGGGTCTTGAGAGCGAGTTGTCCGAGCTCTACAGCCGCGGAGAGATCAGTCTGCGTCACGCGGCTGACCTCCTTTCCCTGACAGTCCGCGAGTGTCTCGAGCTCTTTGCTTTGCGGGGTGTGTCCGGGAACGTGACCATGGCGCAGGCCTTTGAGGCGCACTCGGTGGCCGAGTGCCTGGCCGACTGAGCTTCGTTCCGCCAGAAGGGCTGGGCTGACGTCACAACGTCCGCAAGCTCAGGCAGTGCGAGTCGGAGTTGGAGAAGCGGAGCCTTTCCAAGGGTTGTCATCGTCCTTTAGCATGTGTTAACGTGCTGGGCATGTGCCTTCGGACGGGAATCCTGTTGCTGACCATGCTGCTGCTGGGCGGATGCTCGGGAGCTTCGCTCAACCCCTCCGGGACCGCGGCCCCGCCGCCCGGCCCGGCGGGAGCCTCAGCCATCCGACTCAAGCTCCGGCTACCCGAGCTCGAGGCACGCTCGAATCGCGGCGAGATCCTCCAGGTGGTGGTGGAGCTGACCGATCGCAACACCCCCGACCCCTCCAGTCTCAGCGGCCGGCGGGTGGTGGCCAGCGGGGCTGCCGGCGTGGAGCCTGGAGCCCGGGAGGTGCTGGTGCTCATCCCGGTCGTCCCGCCCGGCGACTGGGACGTACAGGCTTTCGGCAGGGACTCGCAGGGAGTTGTCGTTGCCGCTTCCGACCCCACCCCTCTCACCATCGGTTTCGAGGCGCTGGTGATCACGCTGCAGCTGGTTCAGGGGGGCGCTCCGATAATTCAGAGCCTGACTTTGGCGCCCCTTGCCCCCAGCATCGCGGTCGGCACCACGCAGGCCTTCCAGGCCACCGATGAGAGCGGCCAGAGTGTGACCGGTCAGGTGAGCTGGAGCTCTTCCGACCCGGCCGTGGCCAGCATCGACGCCACCGGCCTGGCCTCCGGTCTTGCGCCCGGCACGACCACCATCACCGCATCGCGCAACGGGGTGCTGGCCACCACCAGCCTGACGGTGACCGCGGCCACGCTCACCTCGCTGGCCATCACCCCCCTCACCCCTTCCGTGCCGGCCGGCCTGACCCAGCAGTTCAGTGCCACCGGCACGTTCTCGGATAACTCCACTCAGGACCTGACCGGCCAGGTCACCTGGAGTTCGAGCGCAGGCGCCGTGGCCAGTATCGATGCGGTCGGCCTGGCCACCACCCTGACCCCGGGAGTCACCGACATCGGGGCCACGCTGAACGGTGTCAGCGCCCAGACAACGCTGACCGTGACCGCTGCCATCCTGCAATCCCTGGCGGTGACCCCGCTCGACCCGAGCCTTTTCTCCTCGGGCCGGGCGCGCCAGTTCACCGCCACCGGCACTTTCTCGGATGGCAGCGTGGTCGACGTGACCGAGCAGGTCAGCTGGACCTCCTCCAATCCGGCCGTGGCGAGCGTCTCGGACGTTGCTGGCACGCGCGGGCAGATGCGGACCAGCGGCGTTGGCACCATCACCATCCAGGCCCTGGTGGGCGCGGTCGGGGCCTCCACCAACGTGACCATCACCTCTGACCCGCTGGTGCGCTTGCTGGGCGAGCAGAACTTCCCGGTCGGCCAGGGAGCCCAGGCCATGACTACGGGCGACTTCAATGCCGACGGCATCCTCGACATCGCCACCGGCAACGTCAATGCCAACACCGTCTCCGTGCTGCTGGGAAATGGCGACGGCACGTTCCAGCCGGCCCAGGACTTCCCCACCCAGGTCTTTCCTGACGGCGTGAACGCAGGCGACTTCAACGGCGACGGCCGCCTGGATCTGATCGCTTCAAACAGCAACTCCGACAGCGTTTCGGTGCTGCTCGGCAATGGGAACGGCACCTTCCAGACCGCTGTGAACTCGACCACCGGATTCGGGTCTAACCCGAACGGGGTGGCGCTCGGGGACGTGAACGGCGATGGGCGACTCGACGCCGTGACCGGCAACTTTAACCTGGATCAGGCCGCAGTTCTGCTCGGGAACGGAGACGGCACTTTCCTGGCACCCCTTCCTGTCGGCGTCGGCAACGCCCCCGACGCCATCGAGCTGCTCGACCTGAACGGTGACGGACTGCTCGACCTGGCCACCTCGGACTTTGGCGGCGACGAGGTCTCCACGGCGCTGGGGAACGGCGACGGCACCTTCCAGCCGGCCCAGAGCTTCGGAATTGCCAATGCTCCCGATGATCTGGCTTTCGGGGACTTCAACGGGGACGGATTGCTCGATCTGGTCACCGCCAACGGGTCCACCGATGACGGCTCGGTCTTCATCGGCAACGGCGACGGCACCATGCAGCCGGCAGCGACCCTGGTCCTGCCGGCCGGCTCGCAGCCGTTTGCGGTAGCGGTGGGAGACATCAACGCCGATGGCCGGCTCGATCTGGCCTTCTGCAATCTATCGCTGGACAGCGCCTCCATCCTGCTCGGGAACGGCGACGGCACCTTCCAGGCTCCTCAGAACTTCGCCATTGGCTCTGGTCCGGCGGCGGTGGGGCTGGCCGACCTGAACGGGGACGGCTGCCTGGACCTTTTCACTGCCAACCTGGGTTTCCCGGACGACGTGGCGGTGAGGCTGCAAGACCCGGTCAGCCCGTAAGGCTCAGGGGTAGGCGACGAACGCGATCTGGCGCCCGACGGCGTCAGAGATGGCCCCCGATGCTGTCGACCAGAAAGCGCCCCTGGTCGTAATGACCGAAGATGCGTCCGGCTCCCGGGCCGCTCCAGGCGTAGAGCTCGTGGGTGGAGGGGTGCTTGCCCTTGCTCCGGATCGTCTTGATGGTCTCGGACTTGAGCAGTGGGCGCACCTCGTCGAGCCAGGCCGACAGGGCGTCGAGCGTCTCCTGGATTTGCGTTCGTCGGGCGGGGGGAAGCTTCTCGAAGTCCTTGCGCGCCGCCGGCAAGACCTCGAGCTTGCCTGACAGGGGAGCGAGCACCTGCTCTCCGAGCAGGACGCCCTTGACCCGCTGCCAGACCACGTCGCCCCAGACGCTGGTCGAGACCAGGTCATCGTCCACAATCAAGAGCGAGTCGGGGATTCCCTGCACCTCGGCAGGCGCCACCTGGTAGCCCATTCTCAGCTTCCTGAACACGAGTTGGAAGTTGCGCAGCTCATCGGCCTCTGCCAGGCGCACCGGGAGCCGGGGAATTTGCATCAACTCGTCTGAGCCCTCGAAGAGGAACACGCAGCGGTCGGCGTGGAGCATCCCGAGGGCCTGCAGGTAGGCATTGATGGACTTGAAGCCCCCGGTCAGGTTCAGCACGATCTGCCAGCCCGTGGCCCGCCATTCCCAGTATTCCTCGAGTTGTCTGGTCAGGTCGGCGAGAGCCTCTTTGAAGTTGAGGGCATTGTCCGTCCGAAGGCCGGCGGCGGTGAGGAGCTGTGGGGCCGGAGCCAGGGCGTTTGCGATGACCTCGACCGCCCCCCGGCCGACTGCCGTGTCGGTGTGGAGGAGCAGGTGCTGGACTTCCTGCGGGGCCCATCGACGCATCACCGCTCCGATTCCGTTGAGCTCGGCGCTCAGTCGACACCGCTCGGCCGCGTCGGCCTGGCGAAGCTCCTCTCGCCGGCGGGCACTATGCTCGGTCAACCGCGGGAGCTCGTCGGCGCTCAGCTCGGGGAGATTGGCGCACCGAGTCAGCCAGGAGCGGGTCTCGTCATCGGTCTGGTTGGTCAGCACGCTGGTGCCGCAGGTGGTGAGGAGCAGGAGTTTGGACGGCATGGTGGCCCCTTCGGAGCATCAGCTCTTCCCATCCTGCAGAACCTGGAGGATCTGCTGGCAATAGCCCTGGGCCAGGGTGAGGTCGGCCTTCGGGATGATCTGATCGCGGCTGTGCGCGGTGGGAGTGCGGACCTTCGAAAGCAGGCTGAAGCGCTCGTTCCAGTAGCCCTTGTCTCGCCCCATTCGGGCTCGGAACACGGCCCACTCGGCAGCGATCACGGCCCACAGGTCCATGGGGTAGGTATAATCTAAAAGCGAGACTCCTGCCGTCCCGAAGCTCTTCAGCTCGCGCGCCATGCGCTCCTCGCAGCCTGTCAGCATCTCCTTGAGCGGCTTGTGGCGCTGGGACAGAACATCGACCCAGCCATCCCCCAGGGCGGCCAGAAGCTCCTCGCGGATGAACTCGCGCAGGGCGCTCTCGGTCTCGCGCCACAGATCCCACAGAGGAGTCTCGCGGGCGCAGCGCTCGAGGTATGACTGAAAGTGCTCCGACCAGCCCCGCCAGAAGCCCTGACCGTCCTGGCGGATCAGGCCGTAGCGCTGCAGTCGCTCCAGCGCCCCCACCGCGAGATCGAAGCGGGGGCCCACGCAGATCTGAAGCAGGGCAGAGAACGAGTCGTCGGATTGCAGCACTCCGCGCAGGGCCTCATAGTGATTGAAGGTACCCGCCACCGCCATGGCCAGGCCCTCGGTCAGGGAGCGTCGATCGAAGGCCTGGCAGAGTACCATCTCGCTCAGGTAGGGATGGCCTCCCGTGAAGCGATAGAGCTGCTCGATGTCTTCCTCGGTGGCCATCCAGTCGGGCTGGCAGCGAGCGACCATAGTCGCCAGCTCCGCGCGCTCCAGGGGGCCAAGGTAGTGCTGCTCGCAGACTCCGTCCAGCGTGGAGACGTCGGTGAGCTGATGCTCCAGGGCTCGCAGCGACCTGCGGGTCACGAACACGGCCGAAAGGCCCGTCTCGTGCCGGTTGTTGACCAGCTCGCGCACCCGCTGGATGGTCAGGGCGGCATCCTCGAAATGGCGCACGTGGTCGAACTCGTCGATCACCACCACCACGCCAGGCACCTCGCGATTGCGAAGGAACTTGAGCGCCCGGTTGAGGCAGCGATACTGGCCGTAAGGATCCGCTGCCGGGCTCGGGCGATGGGCCTCGGGAAGAAACACCCCGATGGCCTCCAGAGCATCGCACAAATCTTCGTGGAGGCTGCGCAGGAAGCTGGCCGAGTCGGCCGTGGTGGAAAGATCGAGGCACAGACACACCCTGCCCGGAGAGGCCTCTCGCACCCTCCGGACTACCTCGGCTGCCAGCGACGACTTGCCGATGCGGGGCTGCCCGATGATGCCGAAGCTGCCCTGCCCGGCGGCCAAGCGCTCGGTCAGAAGGCCAATCTCGCGCTCGCGACCGACGAGGCGCTCTCCCACCACGACGGCACCGTAGCCCGAGAAGGGGTTCACACGGCACCGGCCAGCACCGGGTTCTTGCGCAGCCACCCGGCGAATAGAGTCACCCGGATCGAGACCCGGCCCGAAGCATCACAGGTGGTGACCTCGCGCTCCTGCAGATCGCGCAGCAGGCGTTCCCGGTCGGGCATCTCGGGCAAGTCGGCGGGCCAGGCCCCCGAATCGAGGCTCGAGTGGTTGGCGATGGCTGCCAGAAGCTCCAGATAGCGCTCGCGGGCAGCCTCGGCCACCGACTCTCCGGCCGCGGTGATCAGAGGATCGAAGCGCTCGATGGGGAGTGCCCGCGGGCCTTCTTGCAGGTGACCTGCCACGGCGTCGACGTCGGCCTCGGTGATGAAGGGCGCCCGGCGCTCGTTGAGATGACGCACCAGGTGGTCGCAGAAGATTTGCAGGTAGAACGGGCTCCCGGCCGTTTCCTGGAGCACTCGCTCCAGAGCCTTCCCGCGATACCGCGAGCGGGTGTCGAGCAGGATGGGCTTCTCGGCCAGAGCTCGGGCTTCGGCATCGGAGAGATAGGTGATCCTCTCGTCGTGGGTCACACCGAACTCGTTGGGATAGGCTTGCTTGAACCGGGGCATGGAGTCTTGCCCAACCACCACCGAGCTGAAGAGCTTTTGCTCGAGCAGGGCTTTCCAGTGGCGCATGAAGGCATGAGGGAGCATCCCCTCGCGGATGTACTCGAACAGGTAGGTGAATTCGTCGATGAGCAGGATGAGGCGCGGAGAGCTGTAGCCCCGCCCTTCCATGAACCTGGTGCTGGCCCGCAAGGCTGTGCGGATCGAGTCCAGCGGCCTGGCGACGACCTCCTGGATTGCAGGCCAGTCGGCCGGTCGATCCCCCAAGACCTCGAGGAGCCGATCCTCGAGGCTGTCGACCAGAAGGCGAGCGAAATTGCCCTCGGGGCAATCCCGGGTGTCCAGCAGGCCCAGCGCAAAGTCGACGCAGAGGTTGGGGGGAGTGATGAGACGCTTGAGCTGGCGGAGCACAGAGGATTTCCCGGAGCGCTTCTGCCCATAGAGGACGAAGCACTGCCCGACCGGCCCCCGCACGACCTGATCCTGGATGCGCCCGATGAGGTCGGTGCGGCCAAAGAACATCGCCGGCTCCTCCACCACCGTGCCCCCCGAGTAGGCAGCATAGGGGTTGCTGACCGGCTGGAAACTCTCGGGGGTGCCGATCCGGACTGGCAGGGAAAACTCCTCGGTCGCCATCTGCTGGCCGGAGCGAGTGCGGAACCGTACTGTGGCCGAGACGGCGAAGGCCTGGTCAGCCAGCTGGGCGGGAGACGGGCGCACCCGGGCCCGCACCTCGCGGCGCTCGCCACCGCGGAGCACCGCCGGCGAGTGAGCAGGATCGAGCATCACCAGGCCGTCAGACTCCTCCACGAGCACGTCGAGCCCTTCCACCGGTGCGCTCCCGATGCGCGAGCGCACCTCCAGAGCCAGCTCGATAGCGCCCTCGCGGTCGGGCACATAGTAATCCTCATCGAGCAGGTTGGCCAGCTCCAGAGCCGGTTTGGAGCGACCGGCAAACTCTCGGAAGTCGTTCTCGAGCTGATTTTGAAGCGATTGGGCGATGTCCCAGAGCGATTCCACCGAGAGCCTGGTGGGGCAGGCCCGCACTTCCAGGCAGAACTGCCCCAGCTCGTGCTGCAGCCGCGAGCAGCGGGATTCCTTCTCCAGGTAATCGGTCTCGGTCCAGTAGACGCTGGCTTCCCCGAACAGGCTCCCCAGTGTTCTGAGGCGCTGGCGGTCGAGCTCGAAGCGGGTGGTTTCGGCGAGCCGTAGCAGCGTCTGGGTGGAGGTGGTCAGGCCGGCTGCAGAGGAGGGCCGGTCGGTCAGGGCCTTCAGCTCAGTCTCCTCCTTGCGGACGCGGTCCATCTCCTCGCGTCGCTGGCGGTCGATGGTGGGAGGGTCGAGGGCGAGACCGGGCAGGTTGCGCACCTCCTTGAGGAGGCGTTGAATGCCCTCGGTGGAGCGCATTGCGATGTAGGGCAGGTCGAGCACCAGTCGCTCCCAGCCCTGCTGGTCGGACTGGAAGCGACGGAGAACGGCTGTGGTTCGCACATTGCCGTGCTCGTCGAGCAATTCGCCAGGGGTGATGGCCTGACTGTAGTAGGTGGCCAGGAGATAGCCGAGAGGACGGTCGACAGAGCGCTCCCGGGCCAGATTGACTGCCTCGGTGAGGTAGCATCGGGCCACGTCGCTGTGGAGGCTCTCGTGCATGCTGCTCTCGCCCTGGAACGTGAAACAGCGGTGCAGCAACTCCCGGGTATCTTCGCCGACCTCGGGGCACTGGTCCGCGATGGCCGCCATGGTCAGCAGATACTCGGCCTTATCGCGGGGTCGGCGACCCTTGATGCTGCCCAGGAGCCGATCAACAGCGTTAAAGTCCTCGGCCGTGTAGAAGCCCTGGTTGCGGGACCGATCATCGACGCCGCGATACTCGCAGTTTCGCAGGATGAACCGCGCAAAGGGCGAGAGCTGGCCCAGAGTCAGGTTGGTGAACTGGACCGTGATCTCCTCATCGAGCGTGGTGCGGGGGGTCTTCTCAAGAGTGCGGGCCTGTTTGCACTTTTCGAGCAGGTCCTTGATGGCCGGGTCCCACGGGTGGCTCTTGAGGAGGTTCTGCAGCACCCGGCTGGCCTCATCGAGCCGGTTGGCGGCGTAGAGGCAGTAGGCGCGTTGCATGATCAGATTGCGCTTCTTCTGCCCGCCTTCCTGACCGGCCAGGACCTTGAGCAACTGCTCGGCCTGGTCGTAGCGCTGCGACTTGATCAGGATCTGGAGCTTCAGGTTGTCCAGGGGACGCGTTTCGGCGAAAGCCGGTCGGTGGTTCTCGAGCAATCGAAGGGCAGAGTCATAATCCTCCAGTCGATTGAGGAGAGCGGCGCAGTCCATGATCGCTGCTCGCTTGTAAGGACCGTCCTGGGCGACCTCCTCCCGATAGGCCTGCTGGGCGGCCTGCCAATCGCCGCGCTGCTCGGCCAGCTTGGCCTGACGATAGGCCCCGCCAACGCGAGGAAGGGGCCCTGGTTTGCGGGCGGTGAGCAATGGTCTCTGGCTGACCGACGAGAGCGACAAGTCCAGCAACATGGTAATCTCGACCGGCAGGTACTTCGGGGGAGCCATCCGATCATAGTGGGTGCGAGTGAGAGCCACTCGCTGGCCGACGATGCCCTGCTCGAGTTGCGCGGCCAGAGGTTGCGAGAGAATGCGATTGAGGTGGAAGTAGTAGGTGCGCTTCTGAGACTCGTCCACCGCGAAGCCATACTGACGGTCGGGGTAATAGGCTGTGATTCTCCCGATCAGGGCTCCGGGCATGGGGGAGGGGGCTTCGGGGGGAGGGCCGATTTGCGGAGTCCAGAAGATGGGCGACTTTCCGAGGAGCTCGCGGGCCTTCTCCAAGTCTTTGGCCAGGAGCTTCCGGGCCGCTTCGGGGTTGGACTCGGTGACGCTGAAGGCCAGAATTTTCCAGGCAAGCTCCTCGGAGTTCAGGTATGCCTTGAGCGCCTGGGCCAGACCCGGAATTTCGCGGCTCTCGGAGCGATGCAGACAGCGCCCGAGACTCTCGAGCAACTGGTGGGCAGGACACGCCGGCGAGGTGGGCCTGCCGAGCCCCAGAACCAGGGAGTGTGCGGCGTCGCGATAACTCTCCTGCCCGATGCAAAGAGCAGCCAGGCGTACTCCGCAATCGCCATGGCCGAGCCGCAGACCAGCCATGTAGAGCTTGCGGGCTTCGACCGGCTCCTGCAGATTGGCCGCCAGCCAGCCAAGTTGCTCGAAGAGAGCTGCGCTTTTCGAGCGCTCGGCCACCCTGGCCATGGCCGAGATGTCGGGTCGAAGCTTCCAGGGCTTGCGAGCAAGCCAGTGATCACAGCGATTGCGAAACAGGACCAGCTCGTTGCGGTCATCCGGGCTGAATGCCTCCAGTTCGAGCTCTGGGGGTGGCAGCTCGAGCACCGGTGGGGGAGAGAAGTCGGGAAGGCCGGCCCCGCTGGTTGGCGGATCGAGTACCTGCTTCTCGGGAGCCCGCGGACCAGGGTGAAGACGAACTCTCAGGTTGGTTGGTGGCTCGGGGGCGGACAACGTCGTTGGAGGTGGCTCCTCGGGGGCTTGACCCGTCAGCGGCGGCTCAGGTCCCGCAGTTACCCGAAACGCCCTCAGCTCCTGGCCTGGAACCCAGACCAGGTCGGGATCCTTCAGCAGCAGGCCGTCCTCGTGGAGCTCCAGCAGAACTCCCTGAAGCAGGTGTGGCGCATCAGTCAGCATCAGCTCCAACCGGTCCCCCGGTCGAGCGTGCCCTCGAAGAGCATTGAAGGCACCCGAGCTCATGGGTCACTCCTCTCCGTGAAGGTAGAGTGATTCTACAGGGGGGGAACGACATCTCGTGTCGTTGCAGTCGACCTGATCTTGGGTTCAAGTTCTCTGCTCCGAGGTGGAGGCCGGCGGTCGTGGCCAGGAAGGCGCGGAGGCCCATCGCACCGAGCGCCCGCTACCAGGATGAAAGGCTGGCGCCAGTGACTGATCTTCCCCATTTTCACCATAAGTTAGTGAGCGCTTGGTGGAACCTGCACGTCGCGTTTTGAGCGATGTCGGGCAGGTGCTGGCGAGCTTCCGCGACGCCACCGTCGTGGTCGGCGGTTGGGTGCCAGAACTCTTGCTGGACGGCCCCCCACTCCGGGCGCATCGATCTGGACATTGTTGAGCTGCTCGAAGAGCTACCTTGCGAATCGACCAGGTCGTGTCCCCGCTACCGGACAGCCAGCTCTTGGAGACCGACTCTCGCGCCTGGATCCTCGATTAGCTGAAGCAGGCGCGAAGCGGTCGGAGACGGAGAGCGAGTCCCCTGCTCCCAACTTTGCACCGTCTTTACAGATACGAGAAAGATCGCAGCAAATTGGCTCTGGCCCAGGCCGAGACGCTCTCGAAGAGAGCGGACCTCTTCCGGGCCATACTCGTGGGACAGGGGCGGGAGGGGCACCTGGTGCCTTGTCGCGCGAAGCTCCATCTCGCCTCGCTCATGGGCTATGCCCTGCTTGAGCCCCCTGCTAAGCCTCTCAAAGAGTCTTGCTCGCTTCTTCATTCCTCTGACCTCCTCCAACGCTCGAGCACCTTGGCGCGGTATTCCTCAGCCAGATGCGACAAGAAGCGGCGTTCTTCCGGACTGAGATCTTCCGCTTCATCCTTGTCGTAAACATCAAGCATCAGGAATTGGGCGGCCTCCGGGATGTGGAGATAGATGACACGCAGACCACTTCGTTTCCCTTTACCGCGTCTCGGATCGCGCCACCGAACCTTGCGCAAACCGCCACATCCACGGATTACCTTCCCGCTCTCCGGCGCGGCCATCAGGAAACTCTGAAGCTCCTGATAGTGCGCGTCCGGCAGATAGTCTTGGACCATTTCGGTAAAGTCTTCCGTCTCGACGAAGACAGCTTCCACTCATTTATTATCCCACATTGTGGGATCAGACTGCAACCGCTGAGGGGTGCTGACCCGAAAGATCGGTAACTCAGGCGCGCCTTACCCATGCGGATTTGATCGTTTGACGGGCAGGGTGACCGGGCTTACCGTTGGCTCTGTTGCCTAATTTGGCGCTTGAAAGGCTGATGTTCGAAGGATGGAGGCCAACCCGTCTCCCATCTCCGAATCCCCAGCCTCTCCTTCTCTCCTTCATTTTGGAGCGAGCCTGATCCGTGCTAATCGATGCAGGGGCCCGCAATTCGCGTCGGGTGGTTGCTGCAAAGGCCGAGTCGCTCAAATAGCCGACCACGACTGGGCCAGAGTTCATCATCGGGGCTGTTGAGCGCGCTTGTTCGCCGCATACCAGGCGCGGCTCGCGCGCCGTTTCCATCCCCTCATCATCGGGGCTGTTGAGCGCGCAGGGAACACCTCTCGGAGGAAGTCCCCTTCGCCTTCCTGGTTGTTTCCATCCCCTCATCATCGGGGCTGTTGAGCGCGCCCCTCGAATATGCCGCTAAGCGGGTCCGCCGCGCTGGTTTCCATCCCCTCATCATCGGGGCTGTTGAGCGCGCCTTTAATTGCTTTGTAATTTTTCGAACGAGGCTCTTGGTTTCCATCCCCTCATCATCGGGGCTGTTGAGCGCGCCAGGTTCGCGGCGCGGAGAGCCAGCGCCGCGCCCCGGTTTCCATCCCCTCATCATCGGGGCTGTTGAGCGCGCGGCCGAGGCCGAGGCCGAGGCCGCGCTCGCCGAGGAGGGTTTCCATCCCCTCATCATCGGGGCTGTTGAGCGCGCTTACCCCAGCTTTCAAACCATTCAAGAGGCCATTGAGGTTTCCATCCCCTCATCATCGGGGCTGTTGAGCGCGCAGGCCCGGCGGGATGCCCGTCAGGCCCTGGCGCAGGGGGGTTTCCATCCCCTCATCATCGGGGCTGTTGAGCGCGCTCGACCAGACCTTCTGGACGGAGCTGTGGCTCCACCGGTTTCCATCCCCTCATTGTAGGCGCTGACTCTATGTGCCCGTGGGCGGGCTGATTCGTTAAGATTATCTGACCATAGAGGGCTTCCAAAAAGAACGAGGGTTCGCTATCTTCTGTTCTTCTGAGAAACCGAAAGCAAGCGAGCCCTCACCGTGATCCTACTTCTTCCAGACCTATCCGGCAATGCCTACGTCCAACATTCGGAGGCCATCTACGAATGGCGTCCTGATTGCCCTCTCTGCCCCCCGGGCTGAGGCTCGTCAAGAATGGTAGCTATCTCAGGCAGCTCGACCTCGATGGCGGCCCCGGGCCGGCGCGGATCTTTCGGAAGTGCTGTGCTGGATGCCACACCAGTTTCACCCTTCTTCCCAACGACGTAGTCCCGCTGCACACATACAGCCTGAGGTTCATCGCGGCACGGGTGGAGGCCAGCCTGAGAGGTGTGGCAGACCGGGACCGGCAGTTCTACGAGGAGAGGGGCTTGATTCCTGACGAGCCTGATTTCCAGAACGTGTCTTGGTCCGATCGGCTGAACGACAAGCCGCTGCGGCCTTCCCATCGCTTGTTTGCGAGGTGGAGAGGAAAGTGGGCGATGTGCTCGCGTCCTTGGCTCTTCGCCCTGCTCAGCGCCTGCATTTATGTCGGATGCGATCTCCGGACGCAGCTCGGACAGAGCCTGGAAGCGATGACGCGCTGCCCAGAGTTGATGAGTCCGCTGGCACTTGCCGCTGGGCTGATGGGTCTGCTTCGAGACGAGTCCGCCTGGACGGCTCTCCCGGCCGTCATCCGGTTGACCGCCTGCCGTCCGTCACACAAGCCTGCCCGTGCGGGCGGCAGGCCTCCGCCGCAGTATGGGGGCGCCCTGGAATTCTTGACGAGCCAGGGCGATCACCAACCGGAGGTTGCTGAAAATGAATCATGCTGAATGGGAACGCCACGCTGATGATGTGGCGCTGGCCCGCTATTCCGTCATCTCCCCCCTGGTTTGCCGGCAGATGGGTCTGGCGGAGCGACTCCGCACAAAGCAAGAGATCCTGGCTTCGGTCCATCTCTTCCCCGATGGCAAATCCAAGATGGTCTCGCGTCGTTGCCTGGAGCGCTGGTACAAGTGGTATGAGAACGGGCACATGAACGAGGATGGCGAGCTCGTGACCGAGCCCGGAATCGAGGCGCTTCGGCCGCTTCCCCGACACGACAACGGCGTACCCCGAGTCCTCGACGAGAAGATCGTCAACCGGGCTATCGAGCTGCGCCGCGAGGAGCCGAGTCGTAACACGGCTGCCCTGGTTGAATTACTCAGGGCCGAGGCGGCCACGCGGGGTGAGGAACTCCCCACGATTCAGGAAGCCACACTGGCGTACCACCTGCGAAAGCGCCGGGCGACCAAGAGAGACCTGAAGAAGGAAGCCCGAGCCTTCCCCCGATACGAGCAGCCGAGACGAAACGCTGTCTGGCAGGGCGATTGGACCCAGGGGATCACGATTTCGGACCCTTCCTCTCCCAATAAACCGCGCCTCTGCCACCTGCACGCCTTTCTGGATGATTACTCTCGCTACGTGGTCCACGCCGAGTTCTACTTTCGACAGAACCTGCCGTGTCTCGAGGATTGCTTTCGCAAGGCTATCGTGCACGGTGGCATCCCCGAGCGGGCATACTGGGACAACGGCGCTGTTTACCAGTCGCGTCAGGTCCGCCTGATTGCTGCCCGCCTGGGGACTGAGGCCGTCTTCGCCACCCCCTATCATCCGGAGGGAAAGGGGAAGATCGAGCGCTGGTTCCGGACCGTAAAAGACTCCTTCTTCCCGGAAGCGCGGCGCGCCAGCATCCAGTCGTTGGCCGAGTTGAACGAGTGCTTCTGGGGATGGCTTGAGCGCTACAACAACCGGGTCCACTCCGAGACTAAGGCGACCCCTCATGCGCGCTGGGAGTCTGGGGCGGCCGGGGTGCGCTACCCGGATCCGGGGGACCTGGTGGACTTGTTTCTGTGGGAAGAAGAGCGGCTGGTGGACAAGTCTGGCTGCATTCACCTGGGCGGCAACGCCTACCCGGTGGCCGAGCACCTGGTTGGCCGCCAGGTTACCGTCCGGTTCGATCCGTTTGACTTGTCACGCCTCCGTCTCTATGAGAACGGGCATTTTTCCTATGTGCTCGAGCCCCAGACTCTGGTGAGCCGGACCTATCGCAAGGCTTTGCCCAAGGAGAAGAAGGGCCAGGCCCCCCTGGACAGCTCGGCGGCCTACCGTGACCAGTTGTCGCGGAGCTTTCGTGATCGCGTGGACAAGACGCTGCAGCATGCTCGTGGCCAAGGCTCGTGTCTGAGCCAGCCAGAATTCTTACGGCTGCTGCAAGAGGCGTTGACTGGCCGCCAGCTCAGCGCAGCAGAAGGCAAATGGGCGGTGGACTTCTTCGCTCGCAATGCCCCTCTCGGTGCCCGGTTGGTGGAGGTCGCTTTGCAGAAGGCCGTCGAGGCCAAGGGAACCTCTCTGCATATCCGTTACTATCTCGACTCCATCCAGGACGCGCGCCTGGAAGATCGGGGGGCATGATGACTCCGTACCGCAAGTTTCACGGATTGTCTGGTTCGCCATTCGGCAAGGCGTTGGCAGCCAAAGCCTTGCTGTCCTATCCTCAGCTCGAGGAACTCGAGGCCGAGTTGGACTGCCTGATCGAGGAGGGCGGAATCGGCGTCCTGACTGGCGAGATGGGCATGGGCAAGACGACTGCGATGCGCCGTTATTTCGAGACTCAGGGGGAACGCTCTCTGCAACTCTGTTACCAGGGGGCCAACCGCCACCCGGTGGCCTTCCTCGAAGGCGTGGTGGAGTCTCTGGGAGTGGCGCCGGTCCGCCTCCGGGCCGGCCTGCTCCGCCAGTTGGGCCAGCGCGTCAACCGTGCCTATCAGGAACAGAGAAAGAAGACGCTCCTGGTTGTCGACGAAGCCCACATCCTCGAGGACGGCCTGCTTGAAGACCTTCGCCTCCTCACTAACTACGAGATGGACACGGCCGACCCGCTCGTGGTGGTCCTGGTTGGCCATCCAGCCTTGCGGCTGCGATTGCAGAGGCCCGTTCACCAGGCCCTGTGGGATCGAGTACGGATGGCGTACCGCCTGGAGGGCCTATCTTCCAAGGAAACCTCTGAGTACATCGACTGCCACCTCACCCACGCGGGCGGGAAACCTGGCATCTTTACGGCGGATGCCCGGGAGGCGATTTTTGAGCTGGCGCAGGGCATCCCGCGCCGGATCAATGCGCTGGCGCTGAACTGCCTGAAGAAGAGCGCGACTAAGAAGACGAACTCGGTCAACGGTGCCTTCGTTCGCAGTGTGAGTGCGATGGAGGGAGATGCGCGATGATGACGCTCGACCTCGGCCATCTCTTCCTTGGCATCGATAACACTCGGCCCAACTGCCTTCGCGTCGTCTGCT
>JAANMU010001190.1_pt1 | contig 25356 bp, 14 predicted proteins | sample 7279701 | NCBI WGS metagenome assembly JAANMU01 (sample SAMN14094539, study PRJNA606508) | bioreactor metagenome | isolation source: A lab-scale SPAN reactor treating ammonium-rich wastewater day 57 | place: Ireland: Galway | collected 2017-03-13 | reverse complement strand
GTGACGTTTCGACATCGCTGGCCTTCCTTGACTGGACTGTGATACACCCAGCATGCCATTCCCCTGGAAATATGCCAAGATCAATGTCCACACTGCCTAATTACAACATGACGGTTCGCCCCACTTCTATGCAATCTGACGACTTCCTCTTCAACTCGGACCTGATAGTCTCTTGGGGAAAGTACAGGCAGTAACCCCCAAAGGAATCATCGCGAGGAACTACTGAGAATTGCACGCGATGCTCCGCCGTGCGGCGACATCGGCAGCTAGATCATTGAGAAGATCCTCAAGGCGACCAATCGGCGCCGAATGGCTTTCATTCGGACTGAACTGGGCAGCGCCACCTTCGGATCGGTGGGCGAGGTTGGTGGGCACATGGGGGCGGGCGAGAATCGTTGATTCAACGGGTTTGTTTTCATCCTCGGCGGACGAAAGCTCGTTAGGCGCCGGCCGCACGCTCGAGGGAAGGAGGATGGGATCCACGTTGTGCGAATCGGACTCGCCTTCTGCTTGCGACAATTCGGTCCGGAGTTCTTGAACCACATCGAGCAAGTCAGCAACAGTCATGTGGCCGTCGCCGTTGACATCCAAGTAGCGAGATGCGTCTTCCCCTTCCGCGCCGCTAGGCAACGCATGGTGCATTTCGCTCCGCAAGGCGGTGACCAACGCGTGCGCGTCGCCGATGGTCACGCGCCCATCGCCGTTCACATCGCAGGGATTTTCGCGATTTGTGAGCAAGTGCGGCCGTGCGGCCTCGTCCGCCACGGGCGTTGCAAAGCGGGCCGACTCCTGCTGGAACTCCGCCACGCTGTTGTTCAACTGGAAGGTGATGTTCTGCGTGCGGAACGGTAGCGAGGAGGCGCCCGGCAGCGTGTAGTACTCGACCACCTCGCCATCGGCGTTGATCTGCAAGATATGCCGCTGGCCATTCGGTTGAATGTATGCCGTCGGACCGCCGAACACATCGTTGGCAGGGACGCGCGAGGCGCCGTTGTCGCCCAGCGTGCTGTAGAGATTCTGCGTGAGGTTGCCGGCGCGCCATTGTCCGGCTTCCAAGGTGAACTCGATCAAGTGTTTGGCGTTGGTGGCGTACACGCGAACGACGCCATCGGCTTGCACCACCGGGTCGATGTAGGTATAGATGCTGGCTTCGAATGGCTCTTGGAAATTGAAGTACCCATACGCTCGATCATGATCGCGAACCGTCTGGGTAACATTCTCAGCCCGTTTCACCTCGCCGTCGGCCGCCAACTCGAGGTGCACCAAACGCGAAGTTCCGTCGACCGCAAATACGTGGCGCGAGCCGCCTGCGACGGCGGCGTTGACGTTTTGAAACATCATTACGTCCCGCGCCGTTTGATCGGCGGGGCGAGCCGCGTCGGCAATCGTCACGACGCGCGCTTGGACCGAGTTGGGATCACCCACCGGGTAGGCGTACTCGACGACCGAGCCGCGCTGGTTGGTCGCGTAGACGTAGACGGCGCCGCTCTGCTCGACCACACCGACGCTCGCGAACACCATCGCGTCGGGTGGCGCCGCGGCCAGCGCCGTCAGGTCGACCGGCGCAGCGCCGGGTCGCGCGGTGTAGAGCAGCAAGTGACCGTCGTTCGTGGTCGTCAGCGCGCGGGCTTCGCCGGTCGCGCTTTCCACGAAGGCCGCGGGATCCGACCCGGCAAAGCGACCAGACGGAGCCGCGGTGCGATTGACCGTCCACAAACCGCCGTCCAAAAAATCGGCCTTCGTCCATTGTTGGCTCCCGGCCGGCGGCGTGAAGCGGAACACGACCAGTCCGCCGTGTTCGCCGCGACCGAACACATGGACATTGCCCTGCGCATCGACGGCGGCCGAGACATCGCCGCTTATTCGCAGATCGTTGAAGTTCACCCCGCCGCTGCCCGCTACCAATGCGGAGAGGTTCACCTGGGTATCGACCAACTCGCCATCGCCGCGTCCCGTGAGGATCAGGCTGCCATCGCGAAGCACCTGGAACGCCATGCGGCCTCGCACACGTACGTTGTCCGACAGAGGGAATGGGCTGGGCACAGCAGTCATTTGCCGGCGCGACGCTTCGGCATGAATGGTAATGCTGAGCATTTCGCTCTGGGCGAGCGACCCGAACATGACATTCCCCGCGTTGAGGAACGCCCGGTAGATACCCTGTCGATCGCGTGCGCCGGTGCGGTCGCCCTCGACGTGGTAATGATCAATGCCGGGCTGGTTTGAGCGGTCGGCGCCGTCGGTCGGCGCGTCGACGACTTCGAAGTCGTTGTTGGGGTTTCTGTCCCGGTTGTCGAAGACTCGCCGCTGCGCGGTTACATCAGGCACGGTAAACGCAACGGTTTGAACTTGCGGAACGGCAAGTTGCAACGTCGTGAACGGCGCCTGAATCGTGCTTGCCACGGCGGCGCCAGGGTCGATGCGTCCTTCGCCTGCGCCCGCGTCGGCAAAGAAAATCGCTCCTTCGCGGTCGACAAACGCCTGGACGGTAGCCGCGTAGGAGTCGGCAGCCGGGGGAATCGCATCGACGCGCCAAGTGCGGATTGTGGACGTTCCACCCGCTCCACCCTGCAGAAATGGCCTGGGATCCAGTTCGCGCACGGCGCCGGCGGGACCGCGTCTTTCAATCTGGTTGGGATCGGCGAAGACAATTCGGTCGTCGTAGGGATCGCCAGGCGTTTCGTTATCATTGATGGCCACAAAAAGCGCGTGGCCCGCCCGGCCATTTGGAAGTACTTCGTCGTCTCGTTCGTTGGCGATTGCCTGGCTCACATCCCAGGCGGTCCATTGGTCCGGCTTGGGGAGCGCCGGCCCAGTCGCTTGGTCGTAGGCGCGCAGCAGCGCGATCGCGCCCTGCTCCTGGGATACGAACCAAACAAATGATTCGATGTAGCTGCGAGTGATTCCGTCTGGCCCTGTCTCCACCAGTGGTCGATCCAGCACCGCGGTCTGCAAGCCGTGCGGGTGAAAATCATGACCGCCAAGCGCTTCGGGAATTTCGCGAATGCGCAGTTGTGCGTCGTGGTCGTTCAGGATCGCCAGGTTAGGATCGGCAGAGACGGGAGAATCAAAGTCAAACTCAAGGATCTTGTTGCTATCTGCGCTCGTTATCCACACGTTCCCGCGAGTATCGACAAAGGGAAAGTGAGCGTCTTCGGCGTCCACGCCGGCGTCGGTAAAGTCGAGCGACCGGAACTCATTCGCCACCACGTCAAAATAGGTAAGGCGGCTGGATGTTCCGCCAACATTGCGGTGTGTGAACCAAATCCGCGGCGTGAGGTGCGATTCCAAATCGAAGGCGACGCCATGTGGGTTCGTCGCCTCGCCAAAGCTGACGTCGTAGACCACCAGCCGCTCGCTGCCCGGATCGAAGTGAGCGATGCGATTGCCTTTCTCGAAGGTAATCCAACTGGTGTGCGTCGTGGCGTCGAAAGTTTGTGTCCAAGGTTGCTGGAAAACCTCCGTTTGGTTTGCTCCACCGCCTCCACCGCCTCCACCGCCGCCTCCTCCACTTCCTCCACCGCCCCCGCCGCCTCCACCGGATGTGACGTCGGAAAGGTTGGGAATTCGGAAGGTTCGTGTAAAGACGGGCGTTCCTGGGGCGGAGTCGGTCGGCGCGCCCGGTACGATGACGAAAAATGGATTGTCTTGAAACACGTCAACCGTGGCCGTGTTCCCCACGCGGTCAGTCAAACGCACGCGAAGGGTGTGCGGTCCCGCATCAAGCGGCTCGGGAACCTGCAGAGTCGCCTTGACGGTGGTTTGTCCGTCGGGAATCACAAAGGTCGTTTGCGGCGGGTCGGCCAAAGGCGCCCCATCGATCGCGATCATTTGCACCTCGACCGCGTTTTCGGCGCCGGCAAATTCATTTTCGAGCGTCAATTCGATACGCGGGCGGCGATTGAAGGTGGCGTCGCGATCCGAGCCGCGTGATTCTGATGCGCGATCTCCGGGGGCAAGGCGCGCCTGGACCACCACGGGCGCCGAACGATCAAGCGTAAAAGCGAAATTGCTAGGCTCGCCCGCGTTACCGGCCTGGTCGACCGCGCGCACGCTCAACGACACGGCACCATCGCCAAGCGTAGCGGCCGCGGCGGGATTGATCGCGGTAACGTTGCCGATGTTCTGGAAGGCGCCGTCGCCGATGCGGATTTCGTAGTGATCGATCGTGCTCGCGGCGTCCGTCGCCGGATCGAACTCGATGCGCGGGTCGTTGGTCACGCGGTCGCCAGGTACGCCCGTATCGTCGGTAAGGCGGAGATTCTCCGGTGAGGGCGGCTCCTGCGTGTCGAAGGTGAATGCAATCGCCGCCGCCTCAGCGCTAGGGTTGCCTGCTTCATCGACCGCGCGAACCTCGACAGTATTTTGTCCTTGCGTTAGGCCGGCCGGCACAAAGGTCGTTTGATTAGCGATCGTGGTGAACGGGCCGCCGTTGACGCGTGCTTCGTGACGAGCGGCGCCTGCGGCCGGGAAGAAGGTCAGCATGGCTTCGGAAGTGACGCGATCGCTGTTGGAAACGCCCGTATCGGTCACGAGCCGGAGCGCTTGCGGGCTGGTGGGCGGCTCATCGTCCAAGACGAGGGCAATGCTTGCCGCCGCGCCCGCGTTGCCGGCACGGTCCACCGCGCGCACTTCGACGGTATTGGCGCCTGACCGCAGACCCGGCGGCAAGAAGGTAGTTGCGTCGCCGATGCTGGTGAAGCCCTGCGCGTCGTTGTTCACGCGCACTTCGTAGCGCTCGACGCCCGCCGTGACGTCGGTGCTGGGGTCAAAGTCGAGGCGGCCATCGCTGGTGACGTTATCACCAGGCTGATCGGTGTCGTTCACCAGGCGCAGGTTGCTTGGGGTGGTGGGTAATGCGCTGTCAAAGGAGAACGTGATTGAAACGGATTCGCTGAACTCGTCGGCGCGGCGCAGGGCGCGAACTGCGACCGTATTCTGCCCTTGAACCAGATTCATCGGCGTGAAGACACCGCTATTGCCGATCGAAACAAAATCGCCGCCGTTGACACTGGCTTGGTGATCGGCGACGTTCGCCGCCGGAAGGAATGTGAGCGTCGCATCGCGCGTGACCGCATCGGTCGCCGAGGCGCCGGTGTCGACTTGCAGGCGCAGGCCTTGCGGCGCCGTCGGCGGCTCGTCGCTAAGCGAGAATGTCAGGGTCGCCACGTTGGCGCTGATGTTGCCGGCGTCGTCCACCGCGCGCACCTGGACGCTGTTCGCTCCCGGTTGCACGCCATCGGGCGTAAAGGTGGTGGCAAGCCCGATGCTCATGTAGTCGGCCTCGTCGCTGCTGTTCACCCGCGCTTCATACCGCGCAATATTCGTCACCGCGTCCGTGCTGGGATCGAACATCAAACGCGGATCTTCCGTCACCCGGTCATCGGGATCGCCTGTGTTGTTCACCAGGCGGAGGTTCGTTGGATCGGTGGGGTTGCCCATATCCAGGGTGAACGTGATGCGGGGAACGCGATCGGCCGGCGTGATGTTGCCTGCGGCGTCGACCGCCCGCACTTCCACCGTGTTGCTTCCTTGCACCAGCCCCGGAGGGACGAAGTTGGCGTCGGCGCCTACATTGACGAAGTCGGCGGCGCCGTTCACGCGCGCCTCGTAGCGGACGGCCCCTGCAACCGGTGTAAACGTCAGTTCGCCGTTGCGCGTGATGGCGTCGGTGGCCGACGGGCCGGTGTCCTGCGCCAGTCGCAAGTCTTGCGGAGCGTCGGGCGGCTGGTCGTCGAAGGCGAAGTCGATTTCCGCCGGCGCGCTCCTATTGCCGGCAAGATCGACCGCGCGCACTTGCACGGTGTTGAGGCCCTGCTGAAGTCTCGCCGGCTCGAAGGTTGTGTTTAGCCCCAAGTCGATTGGATTGCTTCCGTTGACGACCGCCTCGTACCGTGCGACCTCGGTGGTCGCATCGGTGTTTGCGTCGAACGTCAAGGTTGCATCGCTGGTGATCCGGTCGCCCGGCATGCCCGTGTCGTCCTCCAAACGCAGGTTGCCCGGAGTGGTGGGGGCGGTCGTGTCGAGCGTATAGGTGCGCGTCAGGCTGGCGGTGCGGCCTGATTGGTCGCGCGCGTCGATACGGATCGTGTGATCGCCGTCGCCCGAGAGGGTGTAATTCCGCGCGGCGCCTTCCAGCATGGTAACGCAGGCATCAACGCGGTCAGCTTGTTTGGCGCCGTTGTCGACGATCACCACTTCCATCAAACCGCTATTGGCGGCGCCAGCATCGCTGGCATCGACCATGATTTGCGGCGAGGACAAGATCCCCTCGGGAGGCAATCCGACGGTCGGGTTGGTCAGGTCGACATGGATAGCGACGTCGCCAATTTTAGGTGCTTGTTCAGTTTCGTCTATATTGTCAAACGTAAGCTTGACGCGATGCAATCCAGCCGAACCTTGGCGGAAAGTGATCGGGACCGGTACGTTCAACGTGGATGTGGTACCGTCTATTCCTATCTCGGAGTTGCCAACCTTACCGCTAATCTCATCTTCGGCCATAATTTGCCAATTGTGCGTCGCAGTAGTGAACACAGTTCCGCCGGAGGTGGCGAATAGGGACACGAACAAAGTCGTATTCTCGGAGGCCAAATGGCCGCCGCCTCGCATCAATAATGATCGATGAGTGACGCCGTCGCGTTCAAAATTCACGAGTAGGGTGTTCGGAGCCGTCACCGCCTCGCACGCCAGCATGCAACGGTCTTCCAGGGGATGCCAGCCCTTCGAAAGCCAACGAGTTGTCTTTTTGAATCGCTTGTGCGAACGACGATCCTGGCGTTTGAACATAGGGATCAATGCGGCGTGGATAACGAACGAGATGCCCCGTTCTAGCGCGACGGTTAGGAACGCCGGTGGCGGGTGAACTGCCTATCCGGCACGGCTGGCCCAAACAACCTTACCAAAAGAGTGTATTTACCGCATTTTCCGACTGCAACAGGCAAACACCCCCAAATTGCGGTTTCCATTGCCTCGTTCTTCCGAGACTTTTTTTGCGCGTCCTCGTAAGCTGCGCCGAATGTACCTGTCAGGCGCAACCTATCGACGCGCCTGGGGAGGTTTAATCGCAACACGCTGCTTGGGTTGAATTTGGTTGACGGTCTTGTGCGATACAAAAAGCGAAGCCACGCGGTTCCTTTGCCGGGAGAGATACGATGCGAGCATTTGTGGTGTTGTTGGCGGCGATCGCGATTTCCGCGCTTACCGTCGCTCCGAGCTACGGCGCCGGTCCCTATTCAACACACAAACGGTCTTTTTTCGGGCGCGGCATTCCGTACCGCGGCGGCAGCGCGTATTCCGGTCAATCGAACACGGGATGGAGCTACGGCGCTCCTGGCAACCTGCCGCGCGGGTGGAATTATTACAACGGTCGCTACTACGGCAACTTCAACAACCGCTACTACGGCCCCCAGTACGGCTATTTTTGAGCGGCTATCTCGCAAATCGCCCTCAAGGTGATCGGCTAGGGCAACTGGGGACGGCCTTGCGCCGTCCAGGCCGCCCAGTGGTACGGGGCTGCGAATTTCGGATCGCGTAGCAGAGTCAATTGCGCTTCACGCAGCGCGTCGGCTGGGCGAAGGTTCTGCGGGTCGACCAGCAATCGCCGATAGAACTCCTGCATCAGCAGGTCGGTCGAAAGCGCGCTGACTTCCCACGAAGCGCTGACGACCGCGCCTACGCCCGCCTCTTCCAGCGCGGCCGTCAAGCCGACCAGCCCTTGTCCCTGCGCCACGTGCGCCAAGCCCGACTCGCAAGCCGAAAGCGTCACCACGTCCACGCCGCTTAGGTCGAGGCGGCGCAGGTCGTGAGCCGTTAGCAGCGCTGAGGCGTCATCATCGGCGGCCGCATTGGCGCCCGCCATGACCAAGGCCGAATCCAACCGCGCCGCAACGCTGTAGGCGTCGAATTGGTCCTGGCCGTCGTCAGCAAAGTATCCGTGCGTGCAGATGTGCACAAAGCGGTGCTTGGGCAGCGCCTCCACCATGCGGCGACTCGTCGCGTGCGGTCCGACCGCCAGTTCGCCGGAGCCGGCGGGGAATTTTGCTTGGAGGATCTCGGCGATCGCCTGACCGTGTTCTTGGCTGTCGCGCAGGAACGGCCATACGACGCGGCCGGACTGCGGCTGCGAAGGCGTTCCATACTCGATTCCCGCTGCGGCAAACCATGCCCGGGGCGCCTGCTTGGGAGAGCGTGGCGCGGGCAGGAGTGAGCGCGCGGACGGGACCGTGGCAAACGCCAACTCCTCGATCCAATGCTTCGTCTTTGCGCCCCGCAACGCAGGCCAAGGCAGACGATGAAAGGCGCCGTCGGGCGAAACGATCAGCGTGCGCACACCCGCTAGGTGTGGTTGAAGGCGATCGTGCAGAACGCCGGCTAAGGCCGAACCTTGTGCGGCGCCGCTTTCGGTCAATGCGCGGTTCGGTCCCGAAAGAATCGGCTCGAAAAGCGAGCGGCGAAACGTCTCAATCTCATCGTCCCGCGTCTTCGCGTCGCCCAGATCCAAACGGGCGACGCGGCCGTCCGGAGCGACGGCGAAGGCCACATAGCGCCTCCCGTCCGTCGGCGCCGTTCCCGGCTCCTGGTAAGGGCGGTACGCCAGGATGTCCAAGAGCAGCGCATGCGGCGGCAAGGCGGCTGCCACGGCTTGCACCGCAAGCGCGGGAAGCGCGACCGGCGGCGCGACTTGCAACCGGCGAAGGCTGCGTTCTAACGCGTTCGCCTGGTCCTCCAACGCACTTAAGCGAACGTCGATCGTCGAGGTGCGTTGATCCTGCTTAATCAAGTCGAACTTGCGACGAGACAGCAGCCGCATCTGCTGCACAACGCGCTCGCGCTGCTCAACCAGTTGGCGGAGTTCGCCGCTCGCGTCCGCTGCAAACGGCAGCGACGAGCCGGCAAGCGTGCCTTTCCAATGCAGCACGCGCCGATACTGCTCGTCCGCAGGTAAGCCCAGTTGCGGCGCTAGTTCCAGGAAGGCGTCGAGCACGCCGGGCCAGGGATGCACCTCGCGATGCTCGCGCAGGTCTTGAAGAAACGCCAGCCGCTCGCGCTCCGATAGCGCCGAGCGAAGCGTCGTTTCGACGTATTCCTGTCGCAGATCCAGGGCTTGGCGCAGGCGCTGGGCGGCCCCGCTCCCATCGCGTTGGCGGGCGAGCGCGCGAGCCAGGTAACTCAGACATTCCGCAGTGCGGGGGCGCGTTCGGCCATATTGCTTCTGAAAGACTTCAAGCGCCTGCTGGAATCCGGCTTCGGCAAGAGCGTCCTGCTCCTGCTCCAACGCAAGCCAACTGCGGTTGACCTGCAATTCCGCCAGGCGTACATCCCGCGCGGGAAAAACATGGCGCGCGAGTCGTTCGGCTTGCGTCAAGTGCTCGATCCCCGCGGGCAGGTCGCCTTGCGCGTAGTGCAGCATGCCGAGGTTGTTGAGCGCGGTAATCCGGGCCGACCAGGCGTAGGCGTCGGCGCGCTTGGGATCGTCGCGAGCCGCGTCCAGCAAGAGGCGTTCAACCTGGCCGACGTTCTCATGGCCGCCAATCCGTTGCAACGCCATTGCCTTGTTGATCGCCACCCAGCGAAGATCAACCGTATTATCGGTGGTCAGGCCCGCGTCCTTGGCTTGCCGGTGAAGCGATTCCGCGCGGTTCAACTGGTCCCGGGCCTTTTGAGGATCGCCCAAGCGGAGGAGCAACTTTGCAAAATTATTTCGGCAGACCGCCTCCTCAAAGCTGCGCGCGGCGACGTCTTTCCACGCGGGGTCGGCGGCTAAGGTCAGCGCCTTCTCGTAGCAGGCGATGGCTTGATCGAAGCGGCGGCGATGGAGATCGAAGTCGGCGTGTAAGGTCCAATAGCGCATCTTGTCGTAGCGCGGGACCAGCGGCGAGGCCAGACAGGCCCGGCACCGGTCGAGCGGCTCCGCCATGCGATCCTGCAGGCCGCAATTCAGCGCCAGTTGCGCTTGCCACAGCCGGCCAAGCGTCGCCCACCCTGGGTCAACGCCGCGCTGGCGCAACGCCTGCTCGAAATGGTCAATCTCCCGCTCGACCTCGGTCAGCACCGCGGCGGGAGCGGCCTCTCGGGCGATTTGCTCGTTGGCCCATTCCCAGCGCTGCCGCCAGATTCCCCGCTCGATCAATGCACGCACGGTGTCGGAAAACGTGCGCTCTTGATGGGCGACTTCCTGGGCCGCCGCGGCAAGGTCGGGAGCGACCGTCGCCGCCTGGTCGAACCAGGAACGCGCATCGTCGGCGCCGCGCTTGCGCGAGGCGTCGCAAAGCGCCAGGCAGCAATAAACGTCATTCAACGCCGCCTCGCGCCAGATCGGACCGAAACGCTCGGCGTCTTGGCCGCCAGCGGCGCGGCGTACCGAAGAATAGATTTCCGATGCGCGGCGCAGGTCGCCGCTTTCTTTCACATGTTTTGCGAAGCGGAGGCACGTTTGAAAGGTCTCCGGATTGCCATGCGCCAGGGCCGGAGCGACTAACTCGCCGGTGCGCCGGACCCAGGACGTGCGCTGAGCCGGGGCCGCAGAGAACTGGGCATTCGCCACTTGCACTGCCTTGGCGGCCCAGTAATTCGCATGCTTGACGTTCTGGTCGCGCCAGGCGAGAGAATACCGCCGGTACTTTTCAAACTCCGCCTCCCCTTGTGGCGCCTGCGCGTGAAGCAAACGGCACGCGCCGGCGCCGACCAGAAACGCCGCGGCAAGCGCCGCGCCCCAGGGGAAGCAGACAGCTATGCGGCAGCGCATCACAAGGGCGGCAAGTCGTAGCGGATGCTGATTACGGTGCGCACCTGGCCGAAGTTCATCTTCACTTCACGAGCCTCGGCTTGAAACAATTTGCCCTTGCCGACTCCCATCGTTTCGATCGGCGCTAGATGCTCGGGGGGAGGCTCCTGGTCGTCTTCCCATGCAGCGCAGAACGCCACGGTGATTGTGCCGATAGCGGCGGTGCGGTTGATCTGGCTGGCCGGGCTCTCGCCGTGGGGAACTACCTCAAACTCGTGGAATGTCATTCGGCCATTCGCCGCGTTTGATTTATGCCAGCCGGGAATGTCGACCGCGCTATTTCTTGGCACGAACCACTTGTCCAGCTTTTTGTACGCTTGATTGTTGCTGAATTCGAAGGAGCTAAGTCCATCAAGCGCCACGGTCACGCCCGCGTCGTAATGGGAGCGATTATGCACGCGAACGCGAAAAACGTCGCCATTTTCCAACGCGACAAAGACTTGATCGTCGTTCGTTTCGGCCGGCGTTGGCGCGAATTGATCCGAGCCTTTCTTCTTGACCAGGATTTCGACCGCGTAAGGGTTGCTTTTGGACGTGGTGACTTCTGAATCCACGTTTGCCGTTGTACTTGAGGCAATGCGAACCGGCGGCTCTTTCACCGCTTTTTCAAGTGCGACATGACGGGCCACGACTTGCGGGATGGGCGCGGGGGGACTGCCAATCGGCTTTTCCGCGGCCGGCTCGGTTTTCACCTGCGCGGTCTGGATCGGCTGCTTTTCGGGCGTTTCGTTGGCGGGCTTGTCTTGCGCCACGGGCAACTCGACCTGAATTCCCAAAACGGTGGCGATGTCTGCAACGTCATAAATGGCCGCCGGAATCTCGAGCATTCGAGCCGACTGACCGCTTGCGTCTTTGCCGTAGAGTGCGACATTCATATGCAAGGCAAACAGCTTGGCGTCCGGCTGTTGCGATCCGCGGTACGTCCCTTCGACGAAAAAGTCGGCCGCCCGCGACACTTCGATCGGAGGCTGCTGTTTGGCGCCAAGTTCGGTTAAACGGGCCTTTAACGCCCGTTGAATCGCCACGCCGCCGCTGGAGTTGGCGCTGGGCGGTCTTTCAGTCACCGAGCCGACCGCGACTTCCGTCGCGCGTTTCTCTTTCAGGTGCTCGATCACCCGCTCAGCGATTTGTTGCACGGCCGTGTTCAACTCGTCGGCGCCCTGCGCAGCGGAGCGCATCGGGCCGAGGCCCAGGGCGACCAGACAGCCGAGCAAGGCGAGAGTATGTCCGAGGGAATTCATGGCAGTGTTGCTCCTTGAGCCGTTCGGTCAGCGGCGACGGGTTCGGTAACAAGGATCGGTAGGCCCAGATCGACCGCCCGGGCCGCCTGGTGAAAGGTCGTTTCCTTTTTGGTGTTCGACGCCTCCCACGCGCCGCGATCAATCTTCCGCAACCGGGAAGCGCGGTCGGCGTTGGCAAGCGGTCCCAAGCCCAAGGCCTTGAGCGCCTGGTCGGTCCTGATCCGAAGGCGAAACGCTTCGACGTCTTCGAACCAAAGCTCCGCCGCCACGTCCTGCGCCGAAAGGTCCTTGAGGAAGCGCCGCGCCACCACCGTGTTCGGCTCGGGGAACTCCCGCACGTCGCGATCGGCGTCGTCGCCTTGCTGCACGTAGCGACCGATGGTTTCCTTAAGCGCCCGCAGGTAATCGTCTGTGTCCTTCTTCACGGCCTGGGCCATTTTTTCCGGGGCGGCGTAGAGCTGTCCGACCTTGGCCACCGCCGTTGGATCCAGGAACGCTGCTCCCTGGCGCACCGCATCCTGAAAGGGTTGGATGCCGTGCCGGTGGCAGCTCATGCAAGATAAACCGTTGACGATCACCGGCGATCCGGATGCGTGGGTCGAGTCCCAAACGATATCAACTGGTCCCTCGGCGATGAATCCGCCCTCGGCGTTGGCCAGCATGTAACCATGCAAGCCGTTAGGCAGCGAAAAGATCATCTCGCCGCCGGCATGCTCAAACGCGAAGCGGTCGAACGAGTTGCCATTGAACTTCGGCCCCAACGGAAAGCGGAAGGGGTTGCCGCGCCCGTCGCTCACGCGGAAGTCGAACGTCTTCCAGTAGGCGCCGCTGTTGGCGTCGTGACGCTCCACCACGCGGCTTTGGCCCGACACGCCGCTTTCCGAAAAGCCGGCTCGCAAGATGCGGTCCTGGCGAAAGTTTTTCTCCACGTCCACGTTCAACTGGGTTTCCAACTCGGCAACAGTCTTCGGTAACCCGAGCAGTTGCTCGTAACGCGGCGAGCGGGTGGCATGGGCGATGAACCAGTCGGCGCGCACGTAGACGAGTTGCGTCGCGTCCGCCAACGCCGCGCGAATGTCTTCGGCCTTCTGCACTGATTCGAACTTGGTCGGCGACAGCCCGTAGGGATAGCCCGCCATCGCCGCGTGCCATTGTCTGGGGCTCCAGCCCACGGCGCGCAGGTCCACCGCGTACACCGTTTCGTTCAGGTCGCAAGGATCGGGATGAACGATCGCCGGCTGCTGGGAAAGGCTGTTGATCGCTTTGGCCAGCGCCGCCCGGTGCAAGCGCAATTCCCGGTCGGTCACGCTGCCGTTGTTCCACACGTGCGTCAGCACGAAGAATCGTTGGAAGGGGCGGTCGGCGGCGTTCAGGCTGTTGAGACGCTGCTGGATCGCCGTGAGGACGGCCAGTTGCGAGATATGCTCGCGCGAAGCCGCCTCCGGCGGAAACTCGGCGCCGGCGTCGATCCACTTTTGGAGAGTTGCCTTCTCGGCGCTGGACAACTTGTCGTCGCCGGGAGGCATCGTGTCGTCCTCAACATATAGCCAGAGTTTGGACTCGCCGGCATTGCCCGGCACGATGTACGCCGGCCGATCGGCGCCGCGATCGCGGGTCAGTGTGTCGTGATCGAGAACGTCCAGCCCCTCTACCCGGAACTCTAGGCCGTGGCAGCGATGGCAGCGGTTTCGGAGAATCTCTTGAGCCTCTGTGGCAAGTTCGGCATCCGCCCGCGCCGTGGGCGACCCGCGCCATGCGGGACCAAGCACGAGGACGAGGGCAGCCAGGCCGCAAACGGCATTACGAAAAGCCCTCATGGGTTCGTTTCCTTTATCGACGGAGCGTTGTCAACAAAAGGCGGCTGGCGGCGGAGCCTAAGCCCCGCCCCGACAGCCTAGCGAAAAGGCCGGGGTATCGTGATCATGTTGCCGTCCACGCCCCAAGCAATTGAGCGCGCAATGGTTTGAACCTGCACTACAGAGAGCATGGCGAAAAGGCTGCCAACCGCGACACCCTTTTTGGGAAAAAAGCATTGTAGCCAGAAAATACAGGAAAGACACAACACAACGATAAATCGGGAGATTTGGTCTTTGCCTCAAAAACCAGCTTCAGCAGCCGTGCCGCTCGTGCCGATTCCAACGCTTGTAGGCTTCGCGCCCCCGCTGGCGCCGGAGGTTATGACTGCTCGGTACAAGCCCGATTTCCTTCCCATAATCCGCTCCGATGCCCGCCCTACCTTCCTCGCACACTTCTGGCGGAGGGGCTAGCCGGCTGCCGGTTCGCATCCTCGCGTTACTTGTGACCTCAATCGCGGCGTCGCCTGGCGCTGCGCAATCGCTTTCTCCCGCCGCCAAGCCGGCAGTCGTAGAAAGCGTTTCCAGCCACGACATCACGGCCGAAACTGCCGGAACGGCCGAGGACGAGTGGGCTTTTCATGCGGCCGTGGCGCAGCACCTGCGGGGCGATCCGCGAACCGCATTGGAGCAGCTTGAGCGTCAACCCGTCGTGGGCGCGGCCGTCCCTTTTTATCGCGGTCTGCTGCTCATGGAATTGGATCGCCCAGCCGAGGCCGCGCACGAGTTCGCCTTAGCGCTGGAGCACGACGACGCTCCCGACGATATCTGGCTTCACCTGGGGCAGGCGCGACTGTTGGCGGGGGAGGACGTTGCGGCGGAAGAAAGCTTGAGCGCGTATCTTGCTCGCCGTCCCAACGACGCCGACGCCCACCTATGGTTGGGCGTAGCGCTACACCGCCAAGGCCGAACGGCCGACGCAGAGACCCATTTTGCCGCTGCGGGAGTGCCTGAGACGACACGGACCGAAATACGCGGCGTCTCGCACCGCGATGAAATTGCGGCAAACCTTAACGATGGATTCACGGTGTATTCCGATGCCGGCGTCGTTGTGGGAACGCCCTACGGCTGCCCCACGTATGGCAACGCTTGTACTTCAGGCTGTTGCTGCGCAGGCGATTGCTCGGGTTGTTGTTGCGCAATGGACGATGCGGGGCAGCGGCCATTGCGGCTCACCGTGCTCCTAGGCAACGAGTACGACAGCAACCTGGCCTCGCTGCCTGATTTTGACGGCTTGGGCGCGGTGGCCGACAAGGGCGATTCGCGGTTTTTCTTCGCCACCTTCGGCGACTGGCTGTTGGTCGACGATCCATTGTGGAATGCTGGCCTGCTTGGCTCTACGCTGAGCAGCTTCCATTACAACCAGACGAACTTCGACCTGGACGACTTCATGGGCGGAGCGTACATCAATGCCCTGGCGCTGGAGAACGTGCTGGCGGGGCTGCGATACGAGTACCATCACACGCTGCTCGATTACCAGACTCTTTCGAACAATCACCGCCTGACGCCGAACGTGTCGTGGCTGCAAGGCGACTTCGGCCACACGACCGCCTATTACGAATACAGCACGGCCTCGCTCACCGCGCCCGCGCTTATTCCGGCCCAAGTGCAAAGCGCCGACGTGCACACCTATGGCGTGACGCAGGCGCTCAATCTGCGGCTCGATGTCGACCGCATGTTCGTGGGCTACTTTTATCAGACCGCCGACGCGGTTGGCGCCGACTTCGACCGGCACACCGACATGGTCACGGCCCGGTACGAGCGGCGACTCGGTGCCGGCTGGTTCGCCGACGCTGAGGTGCGGCACTTCTGGGATGATTACCTCAATCCCAACTCGCTCGACTTCTTCGATCGGCCACGCGAGGACACCCGCGTCGAATTCCGCACGGGGGTCCAGGCGCCGCTGTCGCGCTTGGCCACGCTGCGGCTGGACTACACCTACATCGCGACCAACTCCAACGTGGCGAACCTGTTTGGCGTGAATTTTTACGAATACGATCGACACCTCATCGCATCGCAACTCATCTTCGACTTCTAAACGATGAGCTTCCCCTTGGGCGCAGGAGGCGCAATCATGTTCGCTCCCACCACCGCATTCTTGCTGTTGACGCTGGCCGCCGCAGGCGAGCCGGATTGGATCGGCGTGGCCACTATGGCTACCGGCGACACTGTTGTGCTGCGTCAAGGCGAAGCCTATCAGCTTCAGCCAGGCGCCGGGATCCTGCCGGGCGATCAAGTGACGACGTCCTCCGGCCGGGCCAGCATCGTGCTCGGGGACGCGGCCTTGGTCTACCTAGCGCCGGAAAGCTCGGGCGATTTCCACCGGCGTGTGGACGGCGCGTGCTCGGTGACGCTCCTCGAGGGCGAGGCGCGCGTCGTCACGCAGGAAAACGACCGCATCACGCTTCGTCTGCCTGCGGGCGAGTTGGAGCTGCGACGCGCCGCGGCCCGGCTGCGTCGCCAAGGCGACGCAATGCGCTTGGCCGTTGAACGCGGCGCGGCAATGTTCGCATTCGCCGGCGCTTCTCACACCTTGGACGGCGCCGGGGAATGGTCACTCAACGCGCAAGGCGCCTCGCCGGCTGTTCCCTCGGCGTGGACCATTCGCGCCACGGACTACCAATTGGCTTCGGCTCAATCGCTCCGCCCATATTGCCCTCCGTGCCCGCGGTCTTGTCCGATTCCCTACCTACCGCCCGAAATGCGGAGTGATGAGCGCGAGCAGGGCGAGGACCAAGAAGATTTTCGCGAGGACGATCAAGACACGACAACGCAGCAAGTCCCACCGGAGCAACAGCAAGCTCCGCCACAACCGGCGCCTGCCCCACCGGCGGGCGAAGCAGTTGCGACCACGAGCGCCAGGACTAATCAGAATGTGGGGTTCCCCGGCGGATTTGGATTGGGTCCGTTTTCAGGAACCACGTCGACCGGCGCCAGTGGGGCCGACTTTGCCGATGCCAACCAGCAAACGAACCAGGGGAGGCTTACGCAGCCCTATCAGGGACTGAATGCTGGCGATCCGTTCCCTGGGAATATCCATCTGGTCACGAGCGAATCGCGTTACTCGTTTAATAACGTTGAGCTGACGCCCCAGGAGCAGCAACGCTTGTTTCCCAACGGCCCGACCGCGTACTACTCGATCGGCGTGGGGCCGCCGCCGACGGGGCAGGTTGACACCGACTTTGTGACCGGGACCGATCCAAATCCTACGGTGATTCCCGTGCGCGGCTTCGACGCCTACGTGGTGCGTCTTGATCAGTATGGAATTCCGGATCCGACGCTCGATCCGCAAGCCGGGCTGGATAACAACATTGGAATTGCGGGGCTGGTCGGAGAGACTCCGGAGGCGCCGGAAATTCGCGGCGCAGCGCCGTTGATCGATCAGCGCGCGGTGATCAACGACCGCGCAACATTCGCCCTGGGCGAGTTTCGCATCGACCAGGAGAACGGACGGCTGCGGCTATCGATCCGCCGGAGCGACCAGGACCGCCGCATCGTCAAGGACCCGAACGGCAACGACGCCAACGACCTGGTGACGGTCAATCCTGACGTGAGCGAGTTCCTTGATGTGCCCGACCCGCGTTTTCAACCGCAGGCGCCGACCGTGCGCGTGCCGGCGCCTGGCGCGTTCAGCAACCGCGGAACGCAGTTCTCCACGCTTGACCTGACGCGCCGGGCCGCGGTCACGACGCTCATGGCCGACCAGTTCTACGACTACGCCCGGCGCACCGGCCAGACGCGGTTCGTGTTGGAAGATGCTGGCGGCGTACGGATCCTGGACATTAGCGGTTACCGCCGCCCCTAGTGAGGGAAGCTGATTGCATACAGCGTGTCGCCTTCGTCGCGTAGCACGCAGTCTAGCCGCCGGTGCAAGTTCACCAGCCCCGCCGGCGGCCGAAGCGCCGACGAGCCGCGGACGAACCGACCGTCGCAGAACTCGAACGCCGCGGCGACATCGGCGACCGCCGCCGCAGCCGCAAGCGAATCCAACTCGCCTTGCAAGCTGCTGCCAAAATCTGTCGGCGTAGACCGCAAGACGACGACCAGCGTGTAACCGCCCGCGCCCGCCACTAGCGGCCAACCCGACGCATCGGGAAGCGTCTTCTGTCGGATCGCGTCGGAATCACCCAGGCGTTCCCATTGGCCGTTCCGCCGGGGATAGAGCGGCGTTGCCGTGCCGTGCGGCGTGAGCAGTACGGCGTAAACGTAGAGCGCACCGTCGGCGTTCACCTCGAGACGCAGGCGGTCGGCCGATTGCAGCGGGAAGGCGTCTAGCAAGGGCAGATCGCGGCGATCAGCCTCAACGGGGTTCCAAATCGTGGTGGCCACCTGCTCGCACGCCGCCGGAAGGATCGGTGCGGCCTCGGACGAACTTTCTGGCCCGTCTTCATCCAACGTGGTCTCCCGCGCGTCCTCCGCTGTGGACGTCGCCGCCGCGTTTGCGCTGGCTACAATCTGCGCCGCGACCGCGCCCCCTGCGCCGGTGTCGTCTGCCGACGTGGAGACTGCGCCAGAGTGGTCATCCCGGCTCACCGTTGCATCGCCATGACCAGCGCTACCCACGACGAGGTACGTCGCGTTTGCCGCCAAAACCACCAAGCCGATCGCGGTAAGGAACGCCGCCGCGCGGCGCCCGCGATTGCGGCGGCCTTCGGAGTCCTGCGAGGCGGTCAGCGTCGGCGCGTCGGCGATCGGCTTCGTGTTGAAGCGGCCTTCCCATGCTGTCTCGCACCCGGCGACTTCCGGCGCAATCTGTTCGATCGCCTCGATCAAGTCATGCGCCGATTGCGGTCGACGCGCGGGATCCTTCTCCAGCAAATGATCGATCAAGGCTCCGACCGGTTCGGGAATGGTTGGACGCACCGCGGCGATCGGCTCCGGCTGGCAATGCTGCACCGCGTAAAGCACATCGGCTAGCGTTCCGCCGTCAAACGGCGCCTTGCCCGTTGCAGTGGCGTAAATGGTGGCGCCAAGACGATCTGCTGGTCGATGGGCACGGAGCCCTTGCGTTTCACCTCAGTGCGAGTGGCGCTCATTTGACGGCCGCCGCCGCACCATGTAACGGCGCTATTCTTAAGCCCAGAGTTGTTGCCATTGCGGCAGGAGATATTGGCGCTTTCCTCATGCGCCACAAAGACGTCAGGATGGTTTGCCACAACGCCGCCGGCGTACATTGGCGGCTTCACGATTACCTGGGGTGCGGCGCTGAGCGCGAGGTCCTTTGGGAGTTCCCCCGTCGTTGTCATTTGTACGACATCGTTCTCGGCGACCAACGGATGTCGCTACCGCTTGGTGGAGTTTTGACGCCGAAGAGTCTTGAAGCCATTTCCAAGGGTTACTTGCGGGGGTATCTTCGCCACCACTCCGAGTCACCTTGGAAAATCGTTTACGACGCTTTGCTTGACATCAACCGCGGACCGTTAGATGACATCACCTCTGCGAAGTTGATCGCTGCTATCTATGCTTTTCAGGAGTTCGGCTGGTCTTGGCCCGACCAAGACATGGAAGCGTGGCATGGGCCTCGAGGCGTGGCAACCGATGTTAACGCGGCCATCGCTTTCACGAAGGCGTCGGACCGTGGTCTGCTGCTTGCCGTGAAAGACGCGCATGAACTTCATAAACACTTGCGTGAAAGGCCTCGGAGTCTCTCGAAAGGTAGTGTAAAGGTTTTTGTGGGCCTGGACTATCATCAAGATCAGGTGCAGGTATGCGTGCTGGACGTAGCGGGGAAGGTCCTCTGCAATCGCTCGGTGGCGAACCAAGCCGCGACGATTTACGGCGTGGCCGCGCGGTTGGGCGAGGTGTGCGGGGTAGCGATCGAAGCCTGTTGCGGAGCCGCCGACCTGGCCGACGAGCTGACCGCGCGGGGCTGGTCGGTGAGCCTGGCTCATCCGGGCTTCGTGGCCCGCATGAAGCAGAACCCGGACAAGACCGACTTCGGCGACGCCCGCTTGCTGGCCGACCTGGTGCGCGTGGGCTACCTGCCGAAGGTTTGGCTGGCGCCGGAAGAACTGCGTCGCTTACGGCGGTTGGTGCGTCTGCGTCAGTGCTGGGTCGATCAGCCGCGGAACGTCAAGCTGCGGATCCGGGCCTTGCTGCGCGAGAACCGGATTCGCTGCCCCGAGGGCAAGGCCTGGACGAAGGCCTGGCTGGCGTGGCTGCAAACCAAATCGCGGCTGAAGGAAACGGATGCCTGGATTCTGCAGCAGTACCTGCAGGAGCTCGCGGAGTTCACGGTCAAGATCCGCCAGGTGGAAGCCTTGCTGGAGCAATGGGCCGAAGGAGACGCGGTGATTCGCCAGTTGCGTCAGGGGCGCGGCGTAGGTCTGGTGACCGCGGTCACGATGCGGGCGGAGATCGGACGCTTCGACAGCTTCCAGAGCGGCAAGCAGTTGGCCCGCTTTTGCGGCGTCACGCCCCGCAACGCCAGCAGCGGGAATCGCCAGGCGGACGCCGGATTGATCCGAGCGGGCAATCCGCAGTTGCGTTGGGTGTTGATCGAACTGGCGCATCGCGTGATCCGCGCGAGAGAGGGACGTTGGCCGGCGCTGGCCCACAAGCTCTTGCGTCAAGGCAAGAAGAAGAACGTCGTGGTGGCGGCGATCGCCAACCGCTGGGTGCGGTGGCTGCACCATTAAATGCAGCCCGAGCGCCTGGCGGCTTGACCTCCGCTCCGGCTCGACAAAAGGGAGTTGCGCCTCCCCTTCGCCTCCGCCCTCGCCCGGCCGGAGAAGGGTGAGGCCGATGCGATGGCGAAGGCGAAAGGGAGGCTCGGCGAAAGGCGATTCCAGGAGATCAAGATCGAAATCGGTGCTTCCCTGGGGAGCCGCGCGCTCGAGGGTGGCTTGGGCTTGAACGCTCGTCGCCAGATGGGGCAGCGCTCCCCTTCGAAACTACCCAGATGGGCAGGGCTGTCGCCCGAGCTCGGATAGAAGAATGGAAAACCACCGACTAACCTCTTGACTCCAATCGAACTTTCATAGAAGCCACCCATCCAATCCGCCCACCAATCCTCCCTGCCTATTACGACTGAGAGTTTGGCGCAAGTCGTAATTCCAGCGAACTTTACAAAGGAGGGGTGGCGCAACGGTTTGTAACGGATGTAACGCTACTTGGAGGTGATTTCCGAATTGGGATAACAGCCGGTGACAGGCATGCCACGGCATTGGGCCAATTCCAGGCAACCCTTCCGGACATGCTCGAGATCGCTTCGGATGCACGCGTTCTCGGTCCAATCATCCGAGGCGCAGGTGAGCCGGCGCACGCACTCCTCGGCAGCATCGAGATGGTGCAGCAGTTCGTGAAGCAGGGTCATAGGATGTCTCCTTTCAAAGTCCTGAGGGTCGGGGAACAATCCAACTTGCCAAATTCCTCCCGCACAACCGTAGTTATGTAAGGCAGATGGGCGGGCGTGGTGAGTAAGGCATCGTGGATGGTAAACACGGGCGTCCGGGGGCGCTCCTGGCGGATGCGGTTGCAGATGACGCCTAGGAACAGCGTGGCCTCGTAGTTCTGCAGGATCCAAGCCGAGCGCCGGTGGTCCTTAGCCTTCATCTTGCGCAGCATGGTGGCGATCGCTGGATGCCGATCCTCAAAGCGAGCTTGGAGCGGGCTGGGCCAACGATTGGATCCGAAGAAGACCTCGGCGTAAAAGCGCTCCTTGAAGCGCCTTCGGTCATCGCCCGGCTGCATCAGCGACTCATACAGCCGGCCATCTTCACAAAGCCGGATGTAGTCTTCGACGCCTTGGTTGGTTCGCTTCGCCCGCTGGGTCGTGTAGCGGTACGGCGCCTTGTTCGAGGCGTCAAAGGAGCGCTCCAGAAGTCGGTGCTTGCCGTAGCGGTCGCTATAAAACTGGCGTGCGCAAAGGCCAGCCAGGAGCGGCTGGGAGTTCGCCAAATCCAGGCCCGCGAGCGGCTGCCCGCGGTAGCCCACGCAAGGGCGCCAGGCCCGCGGCATGCTGGTCAGCGGCGTATGCAGCCGTCCGTACCGGTCCACGACGAACCAGAGGTCGCCGTTGGCGATGCGGTCGATGATTCCGTGGAGTTGCTGTTGATATTCCTCGACCTTTCTTCCAGGGTCATCGGGGGTTCCTGCGTCCGCCAAAGCGCGCATGGCCGCGATGTCCCAATTCAAATGCTCAAAGGCGTCTTGCAGCCAGTGATGCACCGCGCAAAGGGGAACTTCGCCTGCACCGAAAACAGCCTGAATCTTGCGGTTAAGCGCTGGAACCTGGCAGAGAACTCGCCGCGTTCTGCGATAGCTAGGCTGGAGCCGGTAGCCATAGGACTTGCGTCCCTTGGCAAAGGTGTAGTCGCAGTAGACTACACCCTTGCCGATAAGGCGGTCCCGGATGGCAGGCCAGATGGGTGCTGGAATGATGCGGGTAAGATACGCATGCTTAAGCCGTACGGTTCCATCGGCATCCTCGCCTTGCCAACTGACCCACTTCCAATGGAGTAGGTTGAGGAAGAAGTAGACGCATTCGCGCCATTCGCGAGCGAACCAATCATCATTCAACTTCGCCGGCACATAGAAAGCGGCTGGCCGACTCGGATCGCGAGCGACCATGAATGCACCTCCCACCTCCCAAATAAAACGGCGGCGGGGAATGCGGGGGAGGTGTGTTCCGCAGTTCGGTTGCAATCCGTCCCCGCGCGCCTGATCGACTCCTGTCTTCAGCAGTGACCGCCCTGGAGCCCATGCCATCGCGACAAATCGGCCCACGGACGACTGCGCTTCGAGGAGTCGTGACTTCTCACTACTGCGGTAGCAGCGAGTCCAGGTAGGATTCGATGTTGTCGAAACCTGCGCCATCCGGCGAACCTGGGGCAAGTTTGCCCTCTTCCGTCAACAACCGGTATTGGTCCTCGCCATCGGATTTCTGCAACACCAGGCCGTGCATCCACGCCTCATACTCCAACATCGCCTCGCGGTTGTCCGGCTTTGCGAATCTCCCATGCGTGTCAAGCACCGTGATGAAGCTCATACCTTACGTACTCCTAAAAAACGCTCGGGAGCCGGCGCCGGGGCCAACCATTTGTCCTTGGACGCGGCGGCCGATTCCCTGACTTCCATAGCGCTCTCGTTGCGCCGCGGCAAGCAACGCTGGCCTAGCCGCTACGGGACGCCGGAGTGCTGGCGCTGGTCAAAAATAAGCCAGTTCCATCGCGTCCTTCGCGCGAACGATTTTTTCTGGCCGATCAGACCTGGACCAACGTGCGGCTCAGGGCCTCGGGTCTTCGCAATTTAATTGCGGTTCCCAATGAACCGAAATGGCTGCAATAAAAAACGATCCGCGCCTCGTTTTCATACGAAGTGCAGGCCGGTGGGTAGGTGGCGCGTGCAACCCTTTGGAGTTTCGGGTTGAACTGCGTCCGCCGCAGCCCGCGAGGCGTGACACAAGGGCTGCGTGCTGGTGAGTTGCGGCCTGCCGCTCTCAAGCCCTGCGATCGCAGTACTTTGACCGAACTGGGAGCAGCCTCACGTTGGCCCCTGTTTTAGCGAACGCCGCGTCGTCTAGCCGTTGCCGCCTAGAAGGCGGGTGCGGCCCCAAGGCGCCACAGACCGCCGTATAGGCGGGCGGGCGCCCGGGTTGTACCTGGCCATTCGGTTTCAAACCGGCTGCGGCCAGTCGTCATCGAATTCAACAGTCGCGTTGCAATGGGGACTAAACCAAATGGCTTCGCGGCCAGCGTTCTGGCGGCCCTTGCCATTTCCTTGGTTGCCGTACCCGCCTTGCGCCCGCCAGCGGAAACAAGTCCAATTGTTAGGCATTTCGTGCTCGCCAGTGTACCCGCAAAGTGCGATCCTGAACCGGGGATCATCGCCGTGTTCCAGGCACCACCCCCGCACCTTGAACGCCACATCCCCATCGTCATGAACATAGATGCCCTTGGTGCGCTTTTTGCTGTCGGCTGTCTCGTGGAGGTAGGGCGGGTCGAAGACGATGCCCGTTGTGCCGGGCATGGTCGTGGTCGATTCGCCTAATACCCGCGTCCAGTCCCCACAGCAAATGCGCACACTACGCAATCTAGTTGCGATCGCGGTGAAATACTCCAGCAGCGCCTCCTTGCTATGCAAGCGGCGCCGGTGGATGCCCATGCCAGGCCCGCCAATGTGCGGCAACTTCGTGCTGGGCCTCGAATCGCAGAAGCCGCTGCCGATCCATTGCGAGATTCCCCACACCCACCAAGCCGCGGCTTTGACATCGTAGTAGTCGGGGTCGCCTTTCAGCCAACTCGCACGTTCTTTCATGGTGTCCATCAACCATCGGTTTCGCACCAGCAGGTCTGTTTCACTCACGGGATGATCGACATGCTTGGCGAGGCCCTCGGGATCAGCCTTTGCCGCACGCCAAAAGTTGGTCAAATGATCGTCAATGTCATTCACCGTCTCAATGCGATCCGCCCAGTGTTTTCGACCGAACAAAACTGCGCCCGAGCCGAAGAACGGCTCGATGTAATTGTCGACATCGCCAAACCGCCGCCAGACTTCCTGAGCCACTTTCCGCTTCCCCCCAAAGTATTGGAACGGCGGCTTTTGGACGACGCGCTCGCGCAGCACACCTCGTCGAGCGGAGGAGTTTTTGCGAGACGCCTGTTCGCTCGCGCATGCCGAGCCCAAACGCGCTACAAGTTGAAAGCCCTCGCCATGGAACCGTACAGCAGTCCGTGAAACGGTTAGCTCCTGGTCGAGCATGTGCATGAGCAGAGCCCCGGGGATGAAGAACGTCAGCGACTCCCCTTGATAATCGTGTGGAAACGTGCGGCTGCTCCGATCTTCGCGGCCGCTACGTAGAACGATCGCTCCAGGACGAATATCGATACGCACTAACCGGTTGCGTTCATCCGCCTCGGACAGAAGAAACGCCTGTGCAAATTCGACGGCGTTACGCGTCATCGAATCGGGAAACCGAAATGGCCGTCCCTCCATAGCCAGATAACGCGAAAGGTCGGGATATTGATCGAGAACCCGAGGGCACGCGAGGGTTAGTCCTTCCCCATTGCGGAAATGCATCCAGCGGTCGGTCACGGCGATCGCCGTGAACTGCGCTTTCGTTTGGTTCAACTTCTCAACGGATTCCCGACGCAGCACTACGGGTTCACTGACGCCGGTCCGCATCGGGTAGCGGATCATTTGTCGCTGATCGCAGGCCTCGACCCACGCAGGGTGAAAGTGCACAAGGCCTTGACATCGCAGGGCGCCTTTGAGGGCCCCGACAAGATCACCTTCCGGCTCAACCCAAGTCGTAGGTTGTTGCACGTCACCAATCGGTAGTGTGATTACGCGCTCTAGGCAGTGTGGACATTGATCTTGGCATATTTCCAGGGGAATGGCATGCTGGGTGTATCACAGTCCAGTCAAGGAAGGCCAGCGATGCCGAAACGTCACGCACTCAGCGACGCGCAGTGGAGTCAGATCAAGGACCTCTTGCCAGGAAAGCCAGGCGACGCTGGGCGAACGGCGCAGGACAACCGTC